>Ga0326731_1000037_pt1 | contig 33541 bp, 28 predicted proteins | sample MHFSIPfraction_FD_207645 | JGI IMG/M metagenome (GOLD analysis project Ga0326731, IMG submission 207645) | Lab enriched peat soil microbial communities from Michigan Hollow, Ithaca, NY, United States - MHF9FY SIP fraction | ecosystem: Environmental > Terrestrial > Soil > Wetlands > Peat | place...
CACGCCCTTCGCCGCCCCCTCGCGCACGGCGTCGAGCGGCGGCTTCGGCAGGGTCACCGGGTCGACGGTCGGGCAGAACGCGAGCTGCCCTCCCGCGCGCCGCTCCGCCAGCACGGCGTTCTGCGCCTCGATCAGCTTCGCGGCCGGAAGCGCGCGCAGCTTTGCGAGCTCGGGCGTCGACTGTCCGAGCGCCGCGAGGACGGCCGAAGTGACTCTCGCCGCGCTCTCGCGCGAGTGAACGTTGTGCGCCGCGCCACTCTGCGGAATCGCCGCGCGGAACAGGCCGCGTGCACCGGGCATGCCGAGCAAAGTCGCGACCGCCATTCCACCCGCGCTCTCGCCGAAGATCGTGACTTGCTCGGGGTCGCCGCCGAACGCGCGAATGTTGTCGCGCGTCCAACGCAGCGCCGCGATCTGATCGAGCTGCCCCAGGTTCGCGTCGCAGCCGGGCAGGTGGAGATAGCCGAGCGCGCCGAGCCGGTAGTTGATCGTGACGACCACCACGTCGCCGCGCTCCGCGAGTGCGCCACCGTCGTACAGCGCTTGCGAGCCCGAGCCCGTCGTGAAGCCGCCGCCGTGGATCCAGAACATCACCGGCCGGCGCGCGCCGTCGGCGCTCGGCGTGTACACGTTGAGATACAAGCAGTCCTCGTCCTGCGGCCCGACGGCCATGCCCGGCAGCGCGCTCGGCGGCTGCGGAGCCGACGGCGCGAAAGTGACTGCGGGCCGAACGCGCGACCACATCGCTGCGGGCTGCGGCGCGCGCCAGCGCCGCTCGCCGACGGGCGGCGCGGCGAACGGAATGCCGAGGAAGCGCTCGTGCCCGCCGCGGCGCTCGCCCTCGATCTTGCCCGACACGGTCTCGACGATCACACCCATGACTTACTCCCCGTCCTTCAAGCGCCCGTGCTCGTCGCGGAGCTCGGGGCCGTTCACGCGCGCGCGGCCGTCGCCGAACCTCGCGTCGCGCTCCTGGAGCGCGCCTTTGAGTCCCTTCTCGCCGACCTTCTTCGCGAACCCGCGGGCGCTCTCGGCCAGGTGACCGCGCGCGTCGTTCTCCACGGCGAGTCTCTGCAGCGTGCGAGCGCCCATCAGCTCGAGGCCGAGATTGATGATCCGCTTGTTCGCCGCGAGTAAGTCGGGATCGATCAGAGCGAGCCGGTCGGCGAGACCCTCGACCTCGCCCTCGAGGAGCTTCGCCGGCACCGACTTCAGCACGAGGCCGATCTGCGCCGCTTCCTTGCCGGTGACGGTGTCACCGGTCAGTGTCAGGCGCTTCGCCCACTGCGGGCCGACGTTGTACAGCCACAGATTGTTGGGCAGCGCGCCGAGGTCGCGCGCGGGCGGGAACCCGAACACGGCGTCGTCCGCGGCGATGATCATGTCGCACAACAGCGCCACGTCGGTTCCGCCCGCGAGGCAGTGACCGTGGACCTGGGCGACGACCGGCTTGTGCATGTCGAAGAGCGCCATGCGCAGGCGCTGCGCGCGCTCCATCTGCCAGGCGTCGTCGTCGAAGCTGCGCGCGCCGCGGTAGCTCGCCCCAGCCCGTGATCGGCGCGGGTCCCGCACCTTCGGAGCCTCGGCGAGGTCGTATCCGGCGCTGAAACACTTGCCCGCGCCGCGCACGATGACCGAGTGCACCGCGCGATCCGCGTCGGCGTCCCAGAGGGCGTCGTGCAGCTCCTGGAGCAGCTGAGTCGAGAGGGCGTTGCGCTTCTCGGGGCGGTTCAGCGTGATGCGCGCGCGGCCGCGCTCGACCTCGACCTCGATGCAGGAATCCGCCACGCGTTCCTCCTCGCCCTCTAGACCGACCCGAGCACCTTCGCGGGCGCCGCGTCCCACGCGCGCCGCTCCTCGTCGTACGGCGCACGCACGATCTCGGTCTTCTCGCCGAAGACACACGTCGCCCGATCCGCTGCGGTGTAGCGCGGGAAGGCGAGAGTCCTCGTCGACGGGTCGCCACTCTTCGCGAACGCGAGCCATGCGTCCATCATGCTCTCCGAGAGCGCGCCGGCCTTCGGGCCCGTGCCCGAGAAGTCGAGCATCCCGGGCTCGGCGTGTGTGCCGAACACGAAGCCGAGCTCGAGCGCGTGACACGAGCCGAGCATCCCGCCGAGCATCGGCGAGCGCCACGTGAACAGATACTGGAACACGCGTGACTCGTGACCGGGCTGTGTCTCCGCCAGGCGCAGCGCGGGCATGCGGAAGATCCGATCGGTCTCGATCGCGCTCCACAGCTCGGCTGGAGTCACCGGCGCGCCGCGCTCGCTGCGCGCCTTGCGGTACGTGTCGACGACGCCGCGCCCCGCGGCGCCCATGCGATTCTCGCAACGCGCGTAGAGCTGCGCGTCGGTCAGCGTGAAGTTCGTCGGGTCCGCCGGCATGAAGAGCTTCCACTCCTCGAGCGTCGTGCCGAGCAAGAGCGGCACGCCGGCCGCCGAGCCACGCGCCACCGACTCGAGCGCGAGCCGCGGCTGCACTTCACCGTCGACCACGGGCTGCAGCGGCATGCCGCCCACATCGCCGTTCGTGGCGCCCGGCGGCCCGGCGAGCTGCGCCGTCGCCGCGAGCAGCTGCGCGGGGGTCGCGGCCAGGAGCGCGTCCGCGTCGCGGCCTACACCGAGCAGTGACGCGAAGCGCTCCGCCACGAAGGCCGCGTGCTCGCGCGAGTTCGCGGTGCTGCACGCGCCGCTCTGCGGGATCGCCTTGTGGAACAGGCCGCGCGCCTTGGGCAGGCCGAGCAGAGTGCCGACGCTCATGCCGCCGGCGGACTCGCCGAAGATCGTGACGTTCTCCGGATCGCCGCCGAAGGCCGCGATGTTCTCGCGCACCCACGCGAGCGCCGCGACCTGATCGAGGATGCCCTCGTTCCCCGTCGACGGGATGCGCCCACCCGTGAGCTCGGAGAGGCGCAGGAAGCCGAGCGGTCCGAGCCGGTAGTTCACGGTCACGACCACGACGTCGCCGCGCTTCGCGAGCGGCGCACCGTCGTAGATCGACTGCGCGCCGGAGCCGAGCACGAACGCGCCGCCGTGAATCCACACGAGCACGGGGCGGCGCGCGCCGTCGGCTCGCGGCGTCCACACGTTCAGGAACAGACAGTCCTCGCTCTGCGGCTCGGTGATCTTGAACGCCTCGAGTAAGTCCAGAGGGATGAGATTCTGGGGCGCGCACGGCCCGAACTCCTTCACAGCGCGCACGCCGGACCACGACGCGGGCGGCTCCGGCGCGCGCCAGCGCCGGGCACCGACGGGAGGCGCTGCGTACGGGATGCCGCGGAAAATCGCGAGCCCGTCTCTCTCTTCGCCTTCGAGCTTGCCCTGCCTCGTAGTCGCAGTCGCCGCCATGCTCGGACCTCCGTCGTGACTCTTTCCGCCGCGTTGCGCACGCGATTCTGGCAGGGCGCGCGGCTGTGATGCAAAGCACGCGCGAAGTTGCACTTCGTGACGCGGGTCACTCATGCACATCGCTGTTGTTCCGAAACGGCGCATGGAGGCTCGTGGGAGCCAACGCCATGACCCGTTCGACCCCGTCCGAAGGCCGGTTTGCAGCCGTCGCCCTGGCGCTCGTCTGCCTGGCCCTCGCGCCCGCGCGCGCACATGCGCAGACGAGCTGCGGGCCCGAGACGCGCGTGCCCTTCGCCGGCCACAAGTTCGCCGTGGTCTCCGGTCCGCGGCTGGTGGACGCGTTCCGGTACCTCACGTTCACGGATCCGGTGCTGGTGACTTCGGTCCCGACCAACGAGGATCAGCTCGCGGTCGCCGAGCAGGGCGGGCGCGTGCTCGTGTTCCCGAACGACGAATTCGCGGGCGACCCCTTAGTGCTCGTCGATCTCTCGCAAGCAGGCACGTCGTGGGCGCCGGTGCTCGCCGACGGCGAACAGGGCGTGCTGGGCCTCGTGTTCGACCCCGACTTCGTGAGAAACGGCCAGCTCTACGTCGACTACTCGGTTCGCGCCGCGGACTGCGGCACCACGCACGACTGCACGCGCGTGATGCGACTCACTGCGACCTTCGGCGAGGACGGCGAGATACTCGGCGTCGATCCGAACAGCGCCCAAACCGTGCTGCAGATCGAAGAGCCCTTCGCGAACCACAAGGCGGGCGCGCTCGCGTTCGGCCCCGACGGCATGCTGTGGATCTCGACCGGCGACGGCGGCGGCAGCGGCGACCCGCAGAACAACGCGCAGCGCCTGGGCACCCTGCTCGGGAAGCTCTTGCGCATCGACGTGCACGGCGCCGCCCCGTACGAGAGCCCGAGTGACAACCCGTTCGCGGGTCATGTGACGGGGCGCAACGAGATCTTCGCGTACGGCCTTCATGCGCCGCGGCACTTCTCGTTCGATCGACTCACGGGCGATCTGTGGCTCGGCGACGCCGGCGAGACTCGCGCGGAGGAGATCGACCAGATTCCGTTCGGCTCGGCCGGCGGTCAGAACTTCGGCTGGAAGCTGTGTGAGGGCACGAGTGACGCGAGCGGCGCCGGCTGCGCATCCCCAGGACTCACTCCGCCCGTGCAGAGCTACGCGCACGACGCGTCGACCGGACAGTCCGTGATCGGCGGCTCCGTCTACCGCGGGTCGGCCATCCCGGAGCTGTACGGCCAGTACGTGTACGCGGACGCGGCGAGCGGGCGCATCTGGAGCTTTGGCCCGGGCGGCGCGCCGACCCAGATCGGCAACCTGTCCGGTGTCCGCGCGCTCGGCGAAGACCGCGACGGCGACCTGCTCGCCGTGAGCGGCAGCGACGGCAGGCTGCACCGCTTCGTATCCACGGGCAGCGAGTCCGACCCCGCGGTGCCTCAGACACTTGCCGCGACCGGTCTGTTCGCGGACGCCACCAGCCTCGAGCCCGCGCCCGGCGTGATCGCATACGACGTGATCGCGCCGTCGTGGTCGAGCTTCGCGTCGACCAAGCGCTGGCTCGCGCTGCCGGGCACCGCGCACATCGGCTTCTCGCCCACGGGTGAGTGGGTCCTGCCGGTCGGCAGCGCGCTCGTGCAGCAGTTCGACCTGCCGGGGACGTTTGGCCCGCTGCACGCCGAGACGCGCGTGCTGCTGCTCCAGACCGGCGGCTGGCGTGCCTACACGTATTGGTGGAACCCAGATCAGACTCAGGCGTTTCTGATCACCGGCTCGCTCTCTTACCCCTACAACGTCGACTTCGGTTCGGGTCCGCAGGTGCTGGACTGGTACTTCCCGACGCCATCGCAGTGTCTCGGCTGTCACACCCAGGCCGGCGGGCGCGCGCTCGGACTGCGGACGCGCCAGCTGAACCGCGTCGTGGACACCGGCACGGGACCGCAGGATCAGCTCGACCGCTTCAACTGTCTCGGCCTCTTCGAGACGCAGATCGGCCCGGCCGCGAGCTACGAGCACTTCCCGCAGCTCGACGACCCGAACCTGTCTCTCGACCGGCGCGCGCGCGCCTATCTCGACGTGAACTGCGCGAGCTGTCACTCGCCCGGCGCGCCCACCCCCGGTGGAATGGACTTGCGCTTCGACACCGACGTCAACGCGACACACACGCTGTTCGTGCCTGCGACACAGGGCGATCTCGGCTTGCCGGGCGGCGTGCGCATCCACCCGGGTCACGCGGATCAGAGCGTGCTCGTCGCGCGCATGATCGCGACTCAGCCGGACGTGTGGATGCCGCCGCTCGCGCTGCTGCCCGACTACGCGGGCGCGGCGCTGATCTCCGCGTGGGTCGATCTCGGCATTCCCGGCCGCGACGAGGACGGCGACCGGATCGACGTCTCCGAAGACAACTGTCCCACGGTCCCGAACCCGGAGCAGGTCGACAGCGACGGCGACGGCGTGGGCGACGCGTGCGACAACTGTCTCGCGATCGCGAACCCGCGCGTCCCGGACGGCTACTCGGCTGCGAATCCGTGGGCGACCACGACCGGCGGACAGCGCGACGACGACGGCGACGGCTACGGCAATCGCTGCGACGCGAGCTTCGGCGCGGATCTTCCCGGTCAGCCGGTGCACTACGTCGGGCTCGCGCAGCTCGGTGTCCTGCGCATGGCTCAGCACCACCGCGTCGACGCGCTCGATTGTGGCGCGACCCGCGACGAGCCGTGCGCGAGCTACGACCTGGACGAGGTCGGCGACTTGATCGACGCCGGCGACACCGCCGTGTTGCGCAGTCTGTCGGGCCAGCCGCCGGGTCCCAAGTGCGATGCCTGCCCGCTCGAATGCGTCGGACCCGCCTGCGCCGCGCAGTGACTCGGCTCTGATAGACTCGCGCGATGCAGGGGAGGGGAGCCGTCGCGTTCGCGGCGCTCGTCGCGAGCGCGGTCGCGCTTGCCGCAGCGCTCGGTGCGGGCCTCACCGGCTGCGAGCGGCCCAAGCCCGTCGACTTCACGGGCCCGACGTCCGACTGGCCCGAGTACGGCCGCGACAAGGGTGGCCTGCGCTTCTCGCCGCTCACCCAAGTCACGCCGGAGAACGTCGGCGACCTGCGCGTCGCCTGGACCTACCACCACGGCGACATCTCCGACGGCAGCGACGGCACGTCGCGCACCTCGTTCAACGCGACGCCGATCGTGGTCGACGGCGCGCTGTACTTCTGCACGGGCAAGAATCGCGTGATCGCGCTCGAGCCCGAGACCGGTCGCGAGCTGTGGACGTTCGATCCCAAGACCAAGCTGCGCAAGCTCGAAGGTCCGTACCCGCGCACGTGTCGCGGCGTCGCGTACTGGCCCGGCGACAAGACGGGTGACACTCGCGCGTGTCGGGCGCGCGTCTTCACCGGCACGATCGACTCCGAGCTGATCGCTCTCGACGCGCGCAGCGGTGAGCCGTGCGCCGACTTCGGCGCCGGCGGGCGGGTCGCGCTGCGCGAGGGGCTCGGCGACGCGGCGCCTTGGGAGTACTACATGACCTCGCCGCCCCTGGTCGTCGGCGACTTGGTCGTGGTCGGCGCGCTCGTCGCGGACGACCTGCGCACCGACGCTCCGAGCGGAGTGGTGCGCGCCTTCGACGCGCGCAGCGGCAAGCTCGTCTGGGCGTTCGATCCCGTTCCGCCCGGCGCGCTCGCGGCCGCGACCGGTCCCGGCGCGCCGAAGTACCGGGCCGGTACGGCGAACGTCTGGTCGATCCTCTCGGCGGACCCGGAGCTCGGCCTGGTGTTCGTGCCGACCGGCAACGCGGCGCCGGACTACTGGGCCGCGACCCGCGCGGGCCTCGACGCGTACTCGAGCTCGGTGATCGCGCTGCACGCGGACACGGGCGCAGTCGCGTGGACCTTCCAGACCGTACACCACGATGTGTGGGACTACGACGTGCCCGCGCAGCCGATCCTGTTCGAGCTACGCACGCCGAACGGACCCGTGCCCGCGCTCGCGCAGGTCACGAAGATGGGACACGTCTTCTTGCTCGACCGGCGCACGGGCGAGTCGCTGTTTCCCGTCGAGGAGCGACCCGTGCCGCATACCGACGTGCCCGGCGAGTCACTCTCGCCGACGCAGCCGTTTCCGACTCACCCGCGGCCGATCCACCCGACGCGACTCACTCCCGAGGACGCCTGGGGCTTCACGCGCTTCGACCGCGGCGCGTGCGCGAAGGAGATCGCGAAATACCGCTCCGAGGGAATCTTCACGCCGCCGAGCCTGCGCGGCTCGATCGAGTTCCCCGGGCCGGCGGGCGGGCCGAACTGGGGCGGCGCGGTGATCGATCCGCAGGCGCAGGTGATGTACGTGAACCAGATGCGCCTGCCGTCGGTGGTGCAGCTGATTCCGCGCAACGAGTACGAGCGGATCAAAGACTCGGGCAAGTGGACTTACCCGAACGAGCTGTACCCGATGAAGGGCACGCCGTACGCGGTGCGGCGAGGGCCGCTGCTCTCGCCGCTCGGCGCGCCTTGCAGCGCGCCGCCGTGGGGAACGCTCGCGAAGATCGATCTCGAGAGCGGGGAGATACTCTGGGAGTCTGTCCTCGGTACCACGCGCGACCAGGCGCCCTTCCCGATCTGGCTGCATCTCGGCGCGCCGAACCTGGGCGGCGCGCTCGCGACCGCCGGGGGCCTGGTCTTCATCGGCGCGACCACCGACAAGTTCTTCCGCGCGTTCGACGCGCAGTCGGGCCGCGAGCTCTGGACGAAGCGCCTGCCCTACACCGCGAACGCGACGCCGATCGCGTATCGGCTGCGGGCCGACGGGAAGGAATTCATCGTCGTCGCCGCAGGCGGTCACGGCTGGTCGCAGCCGGGCGATGCACTCATGGCGTTCGCGCTTCCCTAGACGGCGAGAGAGTGGGCGATGCACGAGACCTACGAGGAGCGGCGCTTCTGCTGCGGGCCGAGTGAGTGGCGGGCCCAGGTCGAGCGCTTGCGCGCGGCGGCGGGAGCCGCGTTCTTCGGAGTGTTTCGCGGCCAGATCGGGCTCGAGGCGAACGAAGGCGTGCTGCTCACGGCGTATGCCGACGTCGCGAAGCTGAAGCTCGCCGTCGGCGCGCTGCGCGCGGCCTCGGCGGACGCCCGAGACGTGCGCACCGAGCGCATGATCGCGACCGTGCGGCCCGCGAGCCCAGCGCCCCCGACACGCTCCGGTGTCTACGCCTTCCGCACCTTCGACGTCCGCGACGCGGACTCCGCCGAGTTCGTGAGTCTCTCGGAGCGCGCGTGGCCGGAGTTCGAGGCGAGTTACGACGTCGAGATCATCGGCCTCTGGAAGAACCTCGACGTGCGTCCGCCCGACGCGCGCTTCCACCTGCTCACCCGCTACGCGAGCCTCGCGACCTGGGAAGCGTCGCGCGCCGACGTCGGCCGGCCGGAGTTCGCGCGCCGGCACACGCTGACCCGCAGGACGTTGGTCGTGACCGCCACGCTCGCATGACCGCGATCCGCGCCGCGGCGGCGAGTGACGTCGATGCGATCCGGCGGGTGCACACCGCCGCGTTCGGGCGCGCGGCCGAGGCGGAGCTCGCCATCGCGCTCGCGTCGCGCGAGCCGGCGTGTATCTCGCTCGTCGCGAGTCAGCGCGGCCGGATCGTGGGCCACGTGCTGTTCAGTCCCGTCTCGGTCGATGGTCACCGCTTCACACCCCCGCCGATGGGACTCGGGCCGGTGGGCGTGGAGCCGGGGCTGCAGCGCAGCGGCACCGGGAGCGCGCTGTGTCGCGCGGGCATCGAGGCGTGTCGCAAGGCGGGCGTGCCCTTCGTGGTCGTGCTCGGCCATCCGCCGTACTACCCGCGCTTCGGCTTCGCGCCCGCGGTGCGTTTCGGACTCAGCCTCGCGGACGCGCCGCCGCGCGACGCGTTCATGGCGCTCGAGCTCGCGCCGGGCGCGCTCGCGGGCGTCCACGGCTCGGTGCGCTACGCGCCGGAGTTCGGATGAACGAGCCGCGCATCGGGGTCGTCGGCCTGCGCCGTGGTCTGCACCTGGCGAGACACTGCGCGGCGGCGGGGCTTCGAGTGACTGCGGTCTGCGACGTCGATGCGGCGCTCGCGAGCTCGGCCGCGAGTGAGCTGGGTGCGCTGGCGTTTCCCGACTTCGCGCGCATGCTCGCCGGCCCGATCGACGCCGTGATCCTCGCGAACTTCTTCGACGAGCACGCGCCGCTCGCGCTGCAGGCGCTCGCCGCCGGCAAGCACGTGCTCTCCGAAACCGCGGCGTGTACGTCGCTCGCCGAGGGAGAGGCTCTCGTCGCCGCGGTCGAGCGCTCGGGCTGCGCGTACATGTTCGCCGAGAACTACCCGTGGAAGCCCCACGCGTTCGAGATCGCGCGCCGCTTCGCCGCGGGCGAGATCGGCGCGTTCGAATACGCCGAGTGCGAGTACTACCACGCGTTCGCCCCCGACGCGTTTGCGCGCTTCGCGCCGGATCCCACTCACTGGCGCAGCCGGATCGCGTCGACTCACTACTGCACTCACTCGATCGCTCCGGTCATGGCGATCACCGGACGCTCTCCGGTCGCCGTGAGTGCGTTCGAGCTGGGCGCAAGCGAGCCCGGCCGCGGCCACGCGGTGGTCGAGATGATCCGCTTCGACGACGGCACGGGCATGAAGTCACTTCACGGCTTCCTGCAGGGAGAGCCGGCGTTTCAGTGGTCCTTTCTGCGCGTGCACGGCTCTCGCGGGCTGCTCGAGAACGCGCGCGTCGGCGACGGCCGCCGCGTGCGCCTGCGGCGCGAAGCGTGGGCGAGCGGAACGGGAAGCGCGGAGGACGCCCTCTTCGACCCGCCCGACGTCCCCGACGACCTGCGCATGCTGCGCGCGTTCGCGGATGCAGTCACCGGCGCGGCGCCGACGTCGCTCGACGTGCGCTTCGGCGTCGCCTGCTCGCTAGTCGGGGTGTACGCGCTCGAGTCACTGCGGCGCGGCTCGGCGGAAGTCGGGTTGCCAAATTTTCCTGCGCGCACGCGGTAGAATCTCCGCGGAGGGTTTCCCATGCCGCTCAAGACCCCGGCCGAGTACGTGGAGAGTTTGCGCGACGGGCGCGTCCTGTTCTGGGACGGCGACAAGATCGAGGACGTCGCGAAGGACGCGCGCTTCCGCGTGCCCCTGGCCGTCGCCGCGCGCGACTACGAATACGACGACCCCGCGCGCCGCGAACTGATCTCGTACGTGACCGAGGAGGGCACGCGCGCGCACCGCGTGTTCCAGATCCCGCGCAGCGAGGAGGACCTGCAGAAACGCATCCGGCTCGCCACGCAGATGAGCATCGTCGGCGGAGTGACTGGCGTGTACATGGCGCTGCAGTCGGTGAAGGACGAGGTCGCCGCGGTCAATCCGCAGTACGCGGAGAACATCGAGAACTTGTGGCGCTACGCGCGCGACAACGACCTGCGCGCGGCCGAGGTGATCACCGACGCGAAGGGCGACCGCAGCCGGCGCGCGCACCAGCAGGACGACCCCGACCTGTATCTGCGCATCGTCGACCGCAGCGACAAGGGCATCACCGTGCGCGGCGCGAAGCTGCACATCACGGGTGCTTCGCTCGTGCACGAGCTCGTGGTCATGCCGACGAAGTCGATGAGACACGAGGAAGCCGACTACGCGGTGTCTTTCTCGATCCCGACCAACACGCCGGGGGTCAAGATCATCAACCGCAGCTTCGCACCGCCCGAGCAGCCGGAGTTCGACTATCCCGCGAGCGCGCACCACTCCATGCCGGAGGGCTTCGTCATCTTCGACGACGTGTTCGTGCCGTGGGAGCGGGTGTTTCTCGCCGGCGAGTTCCGCATGGCCGGCGTGTTCGCGCGCTCGCTCGGTCTCTGGGAGCGCACCATGGGCATGGTCGAGGCGGCGGAGCGCGCCGAGTTACTCGTCGGCCTGGCGCTGATCGTCTCGGAGCAGCAAGGGAAGGGCGGCAAGGACGAAGTGCAGGCCGCCGTCGCCGAGCTCGTCTGCTATGCGCAGCTGATCCGCATGAGCCTCGACTGGGCGTGCCGTAACTTCGAGACCACCGCTTCGGGCATGGTGCACCCGAACATCCTGGGCGTGAACGTCGGCAAGTACTACTTCGCGGCGAACTACCACGGGATCGTGCAGAAGATCCACGACCTGGGCGGCGGGCTCGTGCTCACGCTCCCCAAGGAAGCGGACCTGCGCAACCCCGAGTCGGGCAAGTATCTGCGCAAGTATCTGCACACCACCCCCGACGTCGACGTCGAGTCACGCATGCGCATCTACAACTTGATCCGCGATCTCACTGCTGACGCGTACGGCGGCTGGCAGCTCGTCACCACCTTGCAGGCCGGCGGTGGATTGCCCGCGCAGCGCGTGATGATGAACCGCACCTACGACCTGGAGAGGGCCAAGGCGAAGGCGCGGCGCGCGGCCGGCATCGCCGAGTGACTCATCTCGCGGCGGCGCTCGCCGCGCTCGTCCTCGCGACGGGCTGTGCGTCGATGTTCGAGCACACGCGCAAGGAGTTCTCGCTGCAGTCGATCCCCGACGGCGCGGAGTTCGAGCTCACCAAGCTGGGAAACTCCGTGCCCACGAAGGTCGGGGTCACTCCGGCGGCGCTCGCCCTGCCGCGCGGCGACGGCTACTTCCAGCCCGCGCACTACCGGGTGCACGTGCACAAGGAAGGCTACGAGCCCGAGACGCTCGTGTTCCGCACGACGACCACGGCCAACTACTGGTACAACCTGCTCTGGCTTCCCATTCTCCCGCCCTGGCCGCTCGTCGCGATGCTGATCGTCGATCCGCTGGACGGCGCGATGTGGGAGCTCGACGTGCCGACCGCGATCGTCCTACGCAAGCAGGTCGGGCAGCTCGAGCTTCCGCCAAACGAGTGAGTAGCGCCAGAAGAGGTGCTGGCGGACGCGCGCACCCGGCAGAATCTCCGCCGCGAGCCGCCGCACCTCGGCGACCTTCGGGAAGCGGTCCGTGGCTGCGTGGGCCTCCCACGCGCGGCGCGCAGCTCCGGCGGCGGGCGCAGGCGCCCGGTGGTGGCGAGCCGACCGAGCACGCTCAGCGGAAGCGCGGCGAGCGCGCGCGCGACACCGAACGGTGTTCGCTCGTCCACCACGTCGAGCACGAGCAGGACGCCCCCCGGCCGCAGCGCGTCGCGCGCGCGCGCAAACGTCGCGGCGAGCGGCAGGTGGTGCAGGGTCGCGATCGAGGCGATCACGTCGAAGCTCTCGCGCGCGAGCGCCAGGGTCGACGCGTCGGCCAGGAGTAACTCGATGTTCGACAGCTCCGCGCAGCGCGCCTTCGCGGCTCCGAGCATCTCGGGCGAGAGATCGACCGCGACCACGCGACTCACGCGCGCGGCGAGCTTCGCGGTGAGCTCGCCGGCGCCGCAGCCGATCTCGAGCGCGTCGCACGCGAACGGCGGGAGCTCGCGCAAGAGAACCCCGTGGTAGAGCCGGTTGTGGTCCCACGGATTGTCGGGGAGGCGGGCGATCCGATCGAAGTCGCGCGCGGTCGAGTCGAGCGTCTGAGCCACGCCCGCCTCGGACGGGGGCGCTGGGGCGGAGATTCAGACGCGAGGCTCAGGGCGCGGTCGGGTCGCCCGAGTCACTCGGCAGCGCCTGGAAGTAGCCGCGCACGCGGACGTCGGGAGCTTGCGAGCCGTCGCTGGGGCGCAGCACCGCGATGAATGCTCCGGCCAGCAGGTCGGCGGACGGCGCGGGCAGGAGCTTCGCGCCGGCGGCCGACGAGAGAAGCTGCGGGTGTGCGACTCCCGGCGACGCGTCCGAGAACTCCACGACCGCCGGCTCGTACCCGCCGTGGAGATCGGGCGCGAACTCGAGCGTGAGCGAGCGCGTGCACGGATCGCCCGCGCACGCCTCCACGCGCAGGCGCCCGTCGATCGCGCTCCAGCTACACGTGGGTGAGTCGAAGCCGGCGAGGCCAGGGAGCGATACCCGTGCGTAGGGGCCGAGTCCGCCCGCGTCGCTGCCGAAGACGAGCAGCTCCGCCGCGCCGGGCGCGCGGCCCAGGGAGTTCTCGAGCCGCACGGGGTAGAAGCCGTTGCGCAGCTTGGGCAGGCGGAACTGCACGAGCCACGGATCGTCGTCGCGACTCTCTCCCGCCGGCGCGCTGCGCAGGACCTTGGCCTTCTTGCGCCCGACGAACACGGTCGGCGACTTCGCGCCGGGGTCGAGCGCGTAGAGCGCGACGGTATTGCCGCGCGTCACCTCCGCGTCGGACAGCGCCACGAGCGCGGGCCCCGAGGTCGTGAAGAGATCGTCCGCCTCGACCGTCTCGCCGCCGCCGGCGGCCGAGCGAACCACGAGCGACCAGGTCTTGCCGGCCGCGGGATCCGACTTCGTCGAGGGCACCTCGCGCACGCGCGCAATGATCGTGCGGCGCGAGAACGCCAGCACTTCGAACTTCACCGTCTTCGACGTGTCGGAGCGGCGACCGAAGACCTTCGGGCGCGCGCGCGCGCCCGTGAGCTCCGCGAAGTCGCCTTTGATGGTGAGCCGCGTTCCCGTGGTCACGTCGCCCGGCGCGAACGAAGTGACTGCCAGCGCGCGGGCGGCGGCGGGAAAACCGAGGAGCAGCGCGAGCAACGTGAGTGCGGCTGCGCGTGAGATGCGTGTCTGCAAGGCGTCGAGCTCCGGCGCCCAACCCCTCGCCCCCCGGAGCATACGCCCATTGCTGTGACTCGCGTGGACTTCTTTCGCTTCAGCGAGTCAGTGCATCGACGTGCGCAAGTCGATCAGGATCTGATCGACGGCGTCGATCCGGATCAGCCCCGCGCGCGGGAACTCGAGGTCGATGATCACGTACACGCCGACCGACATCGCGGCGGCGAAGCAGAGCATGTGCATCCAGCTTCGCACCGCCGAGGGAGACATCGCGACGCCCGCCATGAGCGAGCTCGCGAGCACGAGCGCGAGGAGCAGGAGGTAGATCACCAGCGGCGGATGGGTCAGCAGCGCCATCGTGCGGTTCGTCGTGATGTCGATCATCGCGTTCAGCGCGGGCAGCAAGAGCAACCGAGCCCTGTCGCCTTCGGGCTTGAGACACTCGGCCATCGAGTAAGTCCAGATCTCGCCCTGCAGCGCTTCCGCCTTCTTGAGCTCGACGCGCGCCGCCGGCACGTCCGGCAGGCTCCGGTACACGGCGAGGCGCGCGTCGGTGTAGCGCCGCAGCAGCTCGCGCAGCGCCGGCTGACTGTCGCTCGGCAGTGAGTCGATGCGCAGCCACGCGGTGCCGATCGCGTTCGTCTCCTCGACCACGAGCGCGCGGCGCGCGTCCCAGCGCTGCATCGCCCCGGAGAACGTGAACGCGAGCAAGAGACCCATCAGGCCGAAGATCGCGCCCTCGACCGCCGCGGTGCCTGCGCGCGCGGTGTCGGGCTCCCGCCCGTAATCGCGCCGGCCGACGCGTCGCCCGATCTCCAGGGACGCGAGGATGCCGAGGAACAGCAACGCGCCGACGCCGATCCCGAGCACCGTGAAGTTGGCAAACATGTCGCGAACCATCTCAGAAAATGTGCCGGCTCGCGAGCCCGTATAATCCGCTCATGTCGCAAACCGTTCTCGTCGAGCGCAAAGACGGCGTCGCCACCGTCACGATGAATCGCCCGGACAAGATGAACTCGCTCACGACCGAGCTCTTGCAGGCGCTCGGGTCGAAGCTGCGCGAGCTGGCCGACGATTCGTCGGTGCGCGTCGTGGTGCTCACGGGGGCGGGCGAGCGCGCGTTCTCCGCGGGCGCGGACCTCGCACCGACCGACGGCCCGAGCCCGGCCGACCGCAACACGCGCGGAGGTCAGACACTCGAGGAGTCATTCGACGGGCTGAAGCGCGTGCAGGAGGCGTCGTGGCTCCTGCACACGATGCCCAAGCCCACGCTCGCCGCGATCAACGGCGCGGCCGCGGGCGCGTCGCTCTCGATGGCGCTCGCGTGCGACATCCGCGTCGCCAGTGAGACGGCGATCTTCGCGACCGCGTTCGCGCGCATCGGCTTCTCGGGTGACTTCGGCGGCTCGTATTTCCTGACGAAGCTGATCGGCTCGGCGAAGGCGCGCGAGATGTATCTCCTGAACGAGCGCATCGACGCGGCGGAGGCGCTGCGCATCGGCCTCGTCTACCGCGTGTTCGCGCCGCAGGTGTTTCGCAAGGAGGCCGACGCGCTGGCCAACCGGCTCGCCGACGGCCCCCCGCTCTCGTACCGCTACATGAAGCGGCACCTGAACCTCGCGCTGCACGGACACCTGCGCGACGTCCTCGACCTCGAGGCCGAAGCCATGATGTACACCGGCCGCAGCGACGACTTCCGCGAAGGCGTGGCCGCGTTTCTCAGCAAGTCGAAGCCGAAGTTCACCGGCAGATAGCGGGGCCGAAGCGAGGGCCGACCCGAGCCGAGGCCGCAAGCAGCGAAGCCGCGCGCAGCGAGGCGCAGCCGAGCGTAGCCACCCAGGTGGGAATTCTGTACCTGCCCAACGCGTGAGAAGCCTGGCGACGACCGGCCGGCGCAGGCGCAGACGCGGCAACCGGCGCGTGCGCTCGAGCTCGACGCGGAACCGCGTGCTGCTCGAGAATCCCGCGCTGCGCATCGCGGCGCGGGCGCTGACACTTTTCTTTGTCGGCTCGGTCGCCGCGGTGCTCGTCCTGCGCTGGGTTCGGCCCGTGACGACGGCGTTCATGATCGAGTCGCGCATCCACGCCGTGGTGCACCGCGAGGCGGACTACCGCACCGACTATCGCTGGGTCCCCTATCGCGACATCTCCGCGAACGTGCCGATCGCGGTGGTCGCCGCCGAGGACCAGAAATTCCCGATTCACGCCGGCTTCGACTTCGACGCGATCGCCGACGCGATCGAGGACGGCAGCGACGGCGGGCCGGCCCGCGGCGCGAGCACCATCAGTCAGCAGGTCGCGAAGAATCTGTTTCTCTGGCCGGGCCGGAGCTGGCTGCGCAAGGGAATCGAGGCGTACTTCACCGTGCTGATCGAGACACTCTGGCCCAAGCGCCGGATTCTCGAGGTGTATCTCAACACGGCGGAGTTCGGACCCGGCATCTTCGGCGTCGGCGCGGCGTCGCAGCGCTTCTTCGACGAGCCCGCGTCGCGTCTCGATCGCGAGCAGGCCGCGCTGCTCGCCGCGGTCCTGCCGGCGCCGCGCCGCCTGCACGCGGACCGTCCCTCCGAGTACGTGCGCGCGCGCGCGGAGCGGATCGAGAGCGAGGCCGCGCGGCTCGGCGGGCCGGCCTATCTGCGCGCACTCTCGTTCGAGTAGGACCGCCGCTCGATCGCCGAGGTACAATCGCTGCCCGCACGGGAGGCCCGCATGGACTTCACCTTCTCGCCGGCCGAGATCGAGTACCGCGACAGGGCGCGCGCTTGGATCCGCGCGCACGTTCCGTCCTGGTGGCAGAACCACGAGGGCGACGAGTTCGAGAGCGAGGATGCGACCTTCGACGGCATCCGCCGCTGGCACCAGGAGCTGTACGACGCCGGCTACGTGGGAGTCACTTGGCCGAGGGAGTACGGCGGTCAAGGCCGCACGCACGTCGAGAACGCGCTGCTGCAGGAAGAGCTCGTGACTGCGCACGCGCCGCCGACGACGAACGGCTTGGGTATCGGCCTGTGCGGCCCCGCGATCATCCACCACGGCAGCGAGGCGCAGAAGAAGCGCTTCCTCCGGCCGATGCTGCGCGCGGAGGAGATGTGGTGTCAGGGTTACTCGGAGCCCGGCGCGGGCTCGGACCTCGCGAACCTGCGCACCACCGCGGAGCTGCGCGGCGACCAGTATGTCGTGAACGGTCAGAAGATCTGGACGTCGCAGGCGCACCGCGCGGACTGGATCTTCTGTCTCGTGCGCACCGATCCCAAGGCGGACAAGCACGAGGGCATCGGGTTTCTCTTGATCGACATGAAGACGCCGGGGATCGAAGTCGCGCCGCTGGTCCAGATGACCGGCAACCGCGGCTTCTCGCAGTGCTTCTTCAAGGACGTCGTCGTGCCGGCAGAGAACCTGATCGGCAAGCCGACTCAGGGCTGGCAGATCGCCAACACCGTATTGGGTTACGAGCGCGGCGCGTCGACTCTGTCGCGCTACGCGACCTACCGGCGCGAGTTCGATCAGGTCGTCGAGGTCGCCCGCGCGGCTCGGCGCGGCGGGCGACCGGCGACACAGGATCGTGTCACCCGCCAGCGCATCGCGCAGGCTGCCGTCGAGCTGGAGGTGCTGCGCTTGAACTCGCTGCGCTCGCTGACCGCGCTCGCAAACGGTCACAAGCCCGGCCCGGAGTCGAGCCTGCAGAAGCTCTACTACTCCGAGATGGGCCAGAGACTCGCGAAGCTCGGCAACGATCTCACCGGCCCGTTCGGGCAGCTGCGCACCGACTCGCCGCGCGCGCCCGAGAACGGCCGCGCCGCGCAGCGCGAGCTGCAGTCGCGGGCGCCGACGATCTTCGCGGGCACGAGCGAAATCCAGCGCAACATCATCGCCGAGCGCGTGCTCGGGCTGCCGCGGCGCTAGCCGAGTAACGCGCGTGCCGACCCCTTGGGAACGCGACCTCGTCGCCGCGCGCGCCGCGCTCGAGCGCTGGCTGCGCACGAAGCTGCCCGACGCGAGTGAGCTCGAGCTCTCGGAGCTGATCGCACCGCAGGCCTCGGGCTTCTCGAACGAGACACTCCTGTTCGATCTCGCGTGGACCGAGGCGGGGCGACCCCGGAGAGAGTCGCTCGTCGTGCGCATCCAGCCCACCGGCTACCAGGTGTTCCCCGAGTACGACATGCGCCTGCAGTTCGACTGCATGCGCTTGCTCGCGCGCGCCGACGTGCCGGTGCCGAAAATGTTCTGGCTCGAGGCCGAAGACACTGCCCTCCTCGGCGCGCCCTTCTACGTGATGGGCCGGGTCGCGGGCCGCGTGCCCTCCGACCGCCCGCCCTACACGCTCGAGGGCTGGCTGAAGGAGTCGGCGCCCGAAGAGCAAGCGCGCGTCTGGTGGGGAGCGATCGAGAGCATGGCCAAGATCCACTCACTCGACTGGCGCGCGGCGGGCTTCGGCTTCGTCGATCGCCCCGATCTGGGCGCGACGCCGCTCGAGCAGCACATGACTTACTACGAGCGCTATCTGCGCTGGGCCGCCCGCGGCCGGCCGCAGCCCACCGTCGAAGCGGCCTGGGAGTGGCTGCAGAAGAACAAGCCCGACGACCCGGTCGACTCGCTCTGCTGGGGCGACGCGCGCATCGGCAACATCCTGTTCGACGGCACGAAGCCCGCCGCCGTGCTCGACTTCGAGATGGTGACTCACGGGAACGGCGAGCAGGACCTCGCCTGGGCGATCTTCCTCGACCGCCACCACAGCGAGGGCATCGGCGTGCCGCGCCTGCCGGGCTTCCCGAGCTTCCCGGATACCGTCTCGCGCTACGAGGAGCTCGTCGGCCGCAAGGTCAAGCACCTGCGGTTCTACGAGATCTGGGCGGCGTTCCGCTTCGCCGTGATCATGATCCGCCTGGCGCAGCAGATGGTTCACTACGGCGTGATGCCGAGTGACTCGAAGTTCGAGACGAACAACATCGTCACGAACTTGCTCGCGAAGGATCTAGGCCTGCCCGCGCCGAGTTAGGGGTAACGCGATGCGCGTGAAATGGCCGCTCACAAACGACAGCGAGCACGCGGAGCGTTGCCACCATCTGAATTGGACGAATAAATCGCGATCCAGCAAGCAGCGAGTACCGTGACAAGTGGTACGCCGAGCAGTGCCTTTTCTGTCGCTACTACATCCCTCTCACAGGCGCCCTCGCCGAGGACTATGGGGCTTGCTCGAATCCAGATTCATCGTTCGACGGTGTCGTGCGCTTCGAGCATGATGGATGTGACGCCTTCGACGAGATAGTTGAAGGCGCCCCGCCGTAGATTCCAATGCTTCAGCCGCGCGTCAGACAGAACCCGTCGCCGTGAAGTGCGCAGCTCGCGTCTTCCGGGTGTGAATCGCGGCGCAGTCGGAGCACGCCGTCGGGCCGCCCCGACGAGAAGAGGTGGCGCAGGCGCTCCTCGCCCGCGTCCGTGCGCGCGCCGGCGCAGTGATAGACCCCGACCGGGCCGGGAAACTCCGCGGTGTAGGCCTCGCCGGCTTTGCGCACGAACAGCATCCAGCCCACGCCCGCGTTCATCCCCGAGATCGAGATCGTGAGGGGCAGAAGCAGCCGACCCGACGGAGAGAGTGAGTCGAGCCAGGTGGACGCGATCTCGGTCGCGCCTGCGTTCACGTAGATCGCGTCGTAGGTCCGAGTCACGAGCTTGCTGCCGTCGCCGGAGTGGATCTCGATGTCGCCGCAGCGTGCCGTGTTCCGGCGCGCGCGCTCGGCGAGCTCCGGGTCGATCTCGACGCCGGTCGTGAGTCCGCCCGGGCGCACCGCCTCGGCGGCGATCGCCGTGTAGTAGCCGACGCCGCAGCCGACGTGCAGGAAGCGGTCGCCGGCGCGCAGCTCGAGTGAGTCGAGCCAGCGCAGCAGCGCCGCGGGCTCGCCGTTGTTCAGCCGCCGCTCCGGGTCGATCGCCACGAGCACGTTGTCGTACAGGCGGCAAGGATCGGCGTCCGGGGTGTCGGTGTACCCGAGCCCGACCTGAGTCGAGAGCATCAGCTTCCAAGGGCCGGGCCCCAGAAAGTCCTCGCGCGGCACGCTCGCGAGCGCGCGCACGAGTGACTCGGAGCGCAGCCCCGCGAGCGCGCGGATCTTCTCCGCGTACGCGGCACGCGCCGCAGCGACGGCGGGGCTGGTCACCGGCGCCAGTCTAGGCGACGAACAATGCTGGACTCAAGTCCAAAATTTTCTTAGACTTGAGTCCATGAGCTCCAGCCCGCCGATCCCGCGCCGCGAGCAGAGCAAGAGCGAGCAGCGCGAGCGCATCCTCGACGCGGCCCGCGGTCTGTTCGCCGAGCGCGGCGTCGAGCCGGTGACCATGGCCGACGTCGCGACCGCGGCGGGAGTCGCCCGCGCGACCGTCTTCAACTACTTCGCGTCGAAGTACGCGCTGGTCGAGGCGATCACCGACGACGTGATCGCCTACTTCAGAGGCATGTTGGACAACGCACTCGCGGACGATGTGACTCCCACGCCGGCGCTCATCCGCGCGCTGTTCGCGCACATGGGCGAGGGCATCGAGGCGTACGCCGGCTTCTACCGCGGCGTCTTCCGCGAGATCATGAAGATCAGCGTCGGGCTCGACGAGGGCGGCGCCGCGCAGCGCACCCGCGATGCGACCTCCGCGCAGCTGGTGCGGCTGATGAAGCGCGGCCTCGCGCGCGGCGAGCTGCGCCGCGTGGCGCCGGCAGCGGATCTCGCGCGCGCCTTCGACAGTCTCTCGAACGGCACGATCGTCCGCTGGCTCTACGACGAGCGCACCGACTCACTTCGCGAGCGCATGGAGCGCGCCGTCGAGATCTTTCTCGGCGCCGTCGCCGCGCCGCGCTTCGCCGCGCGGCCGCGGCGGCTCGTGTCACTCGCGCTCCCGCCACTCGATCCGACCACGGCCGACACCCCCAAGAAGCGCGCGCGCCGGAGCGTGCGCCGCGCCAAGGAGACGAGATGACCCCGATCGCGACTCCCGAGATTCCCGCTCCTGCGCCGAGCTTCGCGAAGATGCGCTGGCGCCGGGCCTTCCGCGCGCTGCGCGCGCTGATCGCCGATCCCGACGACACCGCGAAGGCGATCGACGTCACCTTCGCGATCGGCACGCGCGACTTCGAGCGCGCCTTTCAGCGCTTCGTCCGCTCGCCCTCGGGGCGCGCGCTGCTCGCCGAGCAGCCGTCGCTCGCGGACGCGCTCTCGGATCGCGCGGCGCTGGAACGCATGTCTCCCGACAGTCTCGGCCGCGCATATCTCGAGTATCTCCACGAGAGCGGCTTCCGACCGACCGGGCTCATGGAGCTGCAGCACGAGACACAAGCGCGTTGGGAGCGAGAGGACGCCCTGCCGCGCATCGACCCGATCCGCGCCTGGTACCGCGACCGCGCGACGCTCGCTCACGACCTGTTTCACGTCGTCACCGGCTACGGCACAGACGAGCTCGGCGAGGCGACGTTGCTGGCCTTCTCGCAGGCGCAGCTCGGCGGGATCGCGAACGCGTTGCTCACCGCGGGGGCAGCGTTCGAAGTCTTTCGCAGGCTCGGCTTCCGCTGGATTCTCTACGAGGCGCGCGCCTGGCGCCGCGGCCGGCGCGCAGTGAGTCTCGTCGCGCTTCCGTGGGAGGAGATGCTGCCGCTGCGACTCACGACGGTGCGGCGGCTCGCGCGGCTCGACACACCCGAGGAGGCGCACCCGACCGGGATCCTGCGCGGCCGGCGTTCAGCCGCCGGAGCGTTCCAGCTCAGCTAGTCGCGTGCAGGTGACTCCGGATGCGCTCGCACAGCGCGGCGATCTCGGCGCGCCCGCCCTTCGGCGCGTCGGGCCACTCCGCGAGCCGCAGGCCCCAGAACTCGCGCGGTGTACCCGGATAGCGCGGCGCGAGCCACAAATGCAGATGCGGCACGTGCGCGCCCAGCACGAACAGATACACGTGCTCCGCGCGCTCGCTCGCCTGCAGCGCGGCGGCGAGTCGACTCGCGACCAGGCCGACGCGCTCCGCCTCGGCCCGGGTCAGGTCGCCGAAGCCCGGCACGCAGCGCTTGGGCTCGACGAACAAGGTGCCGAGATACACGTCCGGCTTGCCTTCGGGGATCACGATGTGGCTCGCGTAGACGAGCTCGTCCTCGTAGATCGCGCCGCCGGGAACGTCGATCTCGCCGCGGTGCTTTTGGCATACGAAGCAGTCCGACACGTCGCGATGATACGCTGCACCGAAGCGACGGAATGAAGAACGAGCCGAGCGAACGCTGGACTGGGGTCGGACACGCCGTCGCGGCGTACGGGTGGTGGGGGCTGGTTCCCGCCTACTGGAAGCTCTTGGGCGACGTGCCGCCGCTCGAGATCGTCGCGCACCGCGTGCTGTGGTCGCTCTTGTTCACCGGCCCGCTCGTCGTGCTGCTCGGGCGTGCGGGCGAGCTGCTCGAGGTGCTGCGCGACCGGCGCCGCCGGCTCGCGCTCGTCGCGTCGGGCGCGCTGATCGCGGCGAACTGGGGGATCTTCATCTGGGCCGTGGGCCAGGGCCGCATCGTCGAGACGAGCTTCGGCTACTTCCTGACTCCGCTGGTCAGCGTCGCGCTCGGCGTCGCGTTCCTCGGCGAGAGACTCCGCGCGCAACAGCGGGTGGCGCTCGGCTTCGCGGCGCTCGGCGTCCTGGTGCTCGGGGTGGGCGCGGGCACCGCCCCCTGGATTCCGCTCGCGCTCGCGGGGAGCTTCGGCCTGTACGGCCTGGTTCGCAAAGTGACTCGGGTCTCGTCGCTCGTCGGGCTGACGATCGAGACGGCGCTCGTGGCTCCGGTCGCGCTGGCGATCCTGCTCGGGCTGGGCTCGCGCGGCGAGAGTCACTTCGCGGCCGGCAACACGCGCACCACCGTCCTGCTCCTGCTCTCGGGCGCGGTGACCGCGCTGCCGCTGCTCTGGTTCGCGCGCGCGGCGCGCCGCTTGCCACTCTCGACCTTGGGCCTGTTTCAGTATCTCGCGCCGACGTTGGCGGCGCTGCTCGCCGTCGCGTTCTACGGCGAGGCGTTCACCGAGATGCGCGCGCTGGCGCTCCTGTGCATCTGGGCGGGGATCGCCGTGTTCTCCATCGACTCTCTGCGCGCGGAGGTCGGGGCTACACGCTAGAGTGTCTCCCATGTGGGGGGAGACACGAAGACGGGTCTGGGTTTCGCTCGCCGTGCTGATCGCGAGCGCGCTCGGCGGCGCGCTGTGCGTGGAGGCGGCGCCGCTGCAGCGCAGCGAGGTTCCCGAGCCGCTGCGCCCCTGGATCGACTGGGCGCTCCGCGGCGCGGAGGACAACGCCTGCCCGCTCGAGGCCGACGCAGATGCCGCGCGCCGCTGTGTGTTCGCCACGTCTCTCTCGCTCGACGTCGGCCCGCGCGCCGGCACGTTCCGCGCGGAGTGGCGCGTCGCGCGCGAGAGCTGGGTGCTGCTGCCCGGCGACGCGAGTCTCTGGCCCCAGGAGGTCCGGCTCGACGACAAGCCCGCAGTGGTCGCGCTCCGCGGCGACCGGCCGGCCATCCACCTCGCGCCGGGGAGTCACAAGGTGAGCGGCACGTTCGCCTACGCGGCGCTGCCGGAGGGGATCGCGATCCCGCCCGAGACGGCGCTCGTCGCGCTGCGCGTGTCGGGCGAGCGCGTGGCCTTCCCGCGCCGCGACGACCCCGGGCGCGTGTGGCTGCGCGAGCGCGCGGTCGAGCGCGGCGAGCCCGCGCGGCTCGACGTGTCGGTGAACCGGCGAGTCACTGACTCGGTGCCGCTGATCGTCGAGACGCGGATCGAGCTGCGCGTCTCGGGGAACGGGCGCGAGGTTGTCCTCGGCCCGGTGCTCCCGCCCGAGCTGATTCCGGTCTCGCTGCAGTCCGAGCTGCCCGCGCGCCTCGAGCCGAGCCGCACCCTGCGGGTGCAGGTGCGCCCGGGGACGTTCGAGGTGCGCATCCGCGCGCGCGCGCCGAGCCCAGTCACTTCGCTCTCGCCGCCCGCCGCGCAGCCGCCGTGGGACGACTCCGAGGTCTGGGTGTTCGAGGCGCAGCCGGAGGTGCGGGTCGTCGAGGTCGAAGGCGTCGCCGCGGTCGACCCGCAACAGACCACGCTGCCCCCGGACTGGCGACACTTTCCTGCGTACGTCGTCGGGCCCGGCGCCGTCATGAAGCTGAACGAGCGCCGCCGCGGCGACGCCGACCCCGCGCCGGACGAGCTCGCGCTCGAGCGCACGCTCTGGCTCGACTTCGACGGCAACGGATTCACCGCGCACGACGCGATCTCGGGCCGGCTCTCGCGCAGCTGGCGCCTGGAGATGGCCGAGCCCGTGCGACTCGGCCGGGTCGCGATCGACGGCCGCGATCAGCTCATCACGCGTACGCCGGAGTCACCGCTCGAAGGCGTCGAGATCCGGCAGGGCAGCGCAAACGTCGAAGCGGACAGCCGCATCGAGGGGCCGGTGCGCCGGCTGCCGGCGGTCGGCTGGGCGCACGACTTCGCGTCGGTGACTGGCCACCTCATGCTGCCGCCGGGCTGGCGCGTGATTCACGCGTCGGGCGTCGACCGGCCGATGCCTACCTGGCTCGAGCACTGGACGATGCTCGAGATCTTCCTCGCGCTGATCACGGCGCTCGCCGTCTCGCGGCTACACGGAAGAGTGTGGGGCGCGGTCGCGCTCGTCGCGCTCGTGCTCCTGTACCCCGAGCCCGGCGCGCCGCACTACGCGTGGCTCTTCGTGCTCGGCGCCGACGCACTCGCGCGACTGATTCCCGAGGGGCGGATGCGCACCGTGGCTCGGGCGCTCGGCCTGGTCGCGGCGGTGGCCCTGGTGATCATCGCGGTCCCGTTCGCCGTGACTCACCTGCGCGCGGCCATGTACCCGTCGCTCGAGCTCGGCGCCTTCGCCATGCCGCGGGCCGGCCTGGCCACGCCGGCGAGTCGGGCGCCCGAGCAGCTCGGCCAGAAGCTCGCGCCGGAATCCGCGGCGGAGGGGCGCATGAAGGCGCGGCGCATGGAAGTCGACGAGTCCTTCTCGTCGTCGACCAGTTACTACGAGCAGGTGCCGGGCGCGCTGGTCTCGACCGGTCCCGGGCTGCCGGCCTGGCAGTGGCGCGAGGTCGAGCTCTCCTGGGCCGGCCCGGTCGCGCGCGCGCAGGAGCTGCGGCTCTGGCTCGTGCCGCCCTGGCTGAACTTCGCGCTCGGCTTCGTGCGGGTGGGCCTGCTCGCGCTGCTCGCGGTCGTCGTCTTCGGTCTACACCGCGGCGTGTCGGCCTGGCGGGACCGGCTGCGCGGCGACGGAGGCGCGGCGGCCGCGCTGCTCGCGCTGGTGCTGTCGTCGCTGCTTCTCGCTCCGGCGGCCCGCGCCGCCGACTTCCCGCCCAAGGAGCTGCTCGACTCACTCGCCGCGCGACTCAGCGAGAAGCCCGAATGCGCGCCCGGCTGCGTCACCAGCCCGCGGCTCGTGCTCGAGGTCGAGGCCGAGACCGCGCGCGTGCGCGTCGAGCTGCACGCCGCCGCATACGCCGCGGCTCCGCTTCCGGGCGGCGCCGCGGACTGGCTGCCCGAGACGGTGTCGGTCGACGGCGCCCCGGCCGCCGGCCTGGCGCGCGACGCGAACGGCGGACTGTGGCTCGAGCTCGCCCCCGGCGTACACCAGGTGGTGTTGGAGGGGCGCTTGCCGCCGCGCGAGGCCGTGCAGATCCCCCTCCCGCTGCGGCCCGCGCGCGTCGAGGCGCGGGTGAACGGCTGGCTGCTGAGCGGCGTCGACGCGAGCGGCCGTCCCGAGGCGAGCCTGCAGCTCGCTCGCCCCGACCGGCCCGCGACCGCGCGCGCGGAGCTCGAGCCGACGGAGCTGCCGCCGTTCGCGCGGGTGACTCGCGTGCTGCACCTGGGGCTGGTGTGGACCGTGGAGACGCGCGTCGATCGCGTGTCTCCTCCGACGGGCGCGCTGTTCGTCGCGGTCCCGCTGCTCACGGGTGAGTCCGTGACGACCGACTCCGTGCGCGTCGAGAACGCCAAGGCGCAGGTGAGTCTCGCGCCGGGTGTCGCGAGCGCGGGCTGGACGTCGAGCCTCGTCGAGGCGCCCAAGCTCGCGCTGCGCGCGCCGAACGACGTGCCGTGGACGGAGGTCTGGGCGCTCGACGTCTCGCCGGTCTGGCACGCCGAGGTCACCGGCATCGCGCCGCTCGCCCCGGCGGGCGACGTGCCGCTGCGCGCGCGCCGCTGGCAGCCGTGGCCCGGCGAGTCACTCGAGATCGCGCTCTCGCGCCCCCAGCCGAGCTCGGGGCCGACCCTCACGCTGGACCGCGCCGCCCTGCATCTCGCTCCCGGCCTGCGCGGGTACGAGGCGACGCTGGACATCTCGCTGCGCGCGAGCCGCGGCGACACGCACACGCTGACCCTGCCCGAGGGCGCCGAGCTCCTGTCCGTCGCCGTCGACGGAACGCGCCTGCCGATTGCGCTCGTCGGCCGCCACCTCGTGCTGCCGGTCCAGCCCGGAAGTCACTCGGCTGAAATCGCCTGGCGAGCGCCGGGGGGTATCGGCTTCGTCACGCGCACCCCGTCGGTCGACGTCGGCGCGCCCGTGGTGAACACGGAGCTCGAGCTCGATGTCTCGCGCGATCGCTGGGTGTGGTTCGTGGGCGGGCCGCGCCTCGGGCCCGCCGTCCTCTACTGGAGCCTGCTCGCGGTGGCGGGCCTCTTGGCGTTCGGTCTGTCGCGCTCGCGCCTGACACCGCTCGGTGTCGCGAGCTGGTTCCTGCTCTTCGTGGGTCTGTCCCAGGTGCCGATCTATCTGGCCCTGGTCGTCGCGGGCTGGCTCGTCGCGCTCGGCTGGCGGCGCGCGCACGCGCTCGCGGACGCGGGCATCTTCGACTTCGTGCAGATCGTTCTGGCGATGTGGACCGCGGCCGCGCTCGGCTGTCTGGTCATCGCCGTGCATCAGGGGCTGCTGGGGCTGCCCGAGATGCAGATCTCCGGGAACGGCTCGTCGGGGTCACTCCTGCGCTGGTATCAGGACCGCTCGGCGAGTGAGTTGCCGACGGCCTGGGCCGTCTCCGTGCCGCTGCTCGTGTATCGCTTCGCGATGCTGGCGTGGGCACTGTGGCTCGCGGTCGCGCTGCTGCGCTGGCTGCGCTGGGGCTGGGACTCGTTCAGCTCGGGAGGCGCGTGGCGTCACGGGCCGCCGCGTCCGCCGCGCCGATCGCGGCGCTCGGCGGAGGCGCCGACCGCCGCGCCTCCAGCGTGACACCGACGAGGATCAGCACCGCTCCGAGGAGCGCGAGCGCGCCGACGGGCTCCGACAGGAGCGCGCGGCCCGCGACCAGGCCGATGAGTGGCTGCACGAAGATGAACGCGGCCATGGTGCCCGCGCTGATCGAGCGCAGCGCGTAGTTCCACGACAGCGTGCCGATCGCGCTGCCGGTCAGTGCGAGAACGGCGACCCAGCCGAGCGCCGGCAGCGCGCGCGCGAAGTCGATCGGCTCGCCGATCGCCAGCGCCGCGAGGATGGGAAGCGAGAGCACCACCGACAGGAGTGACACGCGCCCGGGATCGTGTCTCTCGAGCAGCGGCTTTGCCGCGAGCGTGTAGATCGCCCAGGAGAGGTGCCCCGCCGCGATCAGCGCGTCGCCGCGCGGATTGCCGAGCTCGGGGCGCACGCCGCCCTGCAGCACGATCAACACCGCTCCAGCCGTACCCAGCCCGACCGCAATGAGTCGCCAGCGAGTGAGTCGCTCGCGGAGCAAGATCGCGCCACCGATCAGGATGCCGATCGGCTCGAGCGGGGAGAGCAGCGCGCCGTTCGTCCCCGTCGACAGGGCGATGCCGTGCGCGAGCAGAACCTGGGGCAGCGCGTAGCCCCCCCAGGAGAGCGTGAGGAGCAGCGCCCAATCGCGCAGCGTGAACGGCTCGCGCGCGCGAGTGTCTCCCACGAGAGCGCCTCCGCCGACGCGAGACAGCGCATACAGCACGCACACGCCGAGCACCTGGCGCACGGCGACCATCGTCCACGGCCCGAAGCCGGCGAGCGCCAGCTTCGAGAGGATGGACGCGAGGCCGCCGCATGTCTGCGCGAGCAGCACGGCGAACAGAACCGGTGCCGACATCCGCGCGAGCTTATCGGATCACCCGCGCTCGCCGCGCGGATTCAGAACGGCGTCAGGCCGCTGGCTTCGATCGAGAGCTGATCGTGCGAGACGAGCAGGGTTACGCCGTGATCGCGCTCGAGGGCCGCGAGAAAGCGGCGCAGCTCGTCGAGCCGCGCGGTCGACTCCGGCACGATCAACGTGCTGTACAGCCGCGGCTTCGGCAGGTTCTGGCGCACGCCGTCGATCTGATTCACCACGTCGCCCGTGAAGACCCACGTGCGAACCGAGTCGCCGCTGCGCACGTGCGCGACGAAGACCTGCGAGCCAGGCGTGTGGCCCGCTGCGGCGAAGAACGACAGCCCGGGGAATCCGGGCACCCCGAAGAGCGGACCGCCGTCGAGCACGTGGCCCTCGAGACACTTGGCCTCCTCGAGGATGCGCTGCCCCGGACGGGTCGTGAAGTTCGACTCCTCGAGCTGCAGCCGGTTCTGAAACAGCTGGATCGGCCCGGGATGCAGGAGACACAGCTCGGTGGCGCCTTCGGTGTGATCAGGGTGCTCGTGCGTGAAGGCGACCCCTGAGACACGGGCGAGCGCCGCGCCGAGGCGCGCGGCGGCCGAATCGATCGGCTTCAGCTCGGCGGCGCCGGCGAGCCACTGCAGCGGCGTGCCGAAGGAGGCCGCCGCCGCGCGGTCCATGCCGAGATCGATCAGGAAGATGCGCCCGTCCGTCCACTCGAGCACGAACGACGGGTGACTCATCACGTACGGCGTCTTCGGCGTCGTGTCGAGGCTCGGCTCGAGCACGGCCGAGCGCGGCATCGTCTGACTGGCCGTGTTCACCCACGAGAGATGCACCGGCAGGTCGGCGCTCGCGTCGAAGGCGAGCACGTCCTCGGTCGACGGCAGCGGCGGCGCCAGCGCGTTGATTGCGCGCTTGGCGAGAAACAGACCGCCCGCGACGTACAGCGCCCCGGCGAGCAGGAGAGACACGAGCACGAGCAGGATGCGGCGCAGCATGTTGCTCCGCAGTGTAGCCCGCCGGTCCGGATTCCGAAGAAATCACGACGACTCGATGGGGGACGGAAGTGGCGGCGCTGACCTTGGTGTACGAAGACGACTCGGTGAAGATCTACTGGCACGAGCAGCACTCCTACTATCTGTCCGACTGGCAGCCGGTGTTCCGCAAAGGTGCCGACCTGCGCCGCTCGTATCAGGCGTGCATCGACGCCGCGCGCGCGCGCCCCGGGGCGCTGTGGCTCGCGGACGCCAGCAAGTTCGCCGTCATCGATCCCGGCGACGTGAAGTGGATCGAGAGCTGGTTCTGGCCCGAGTTCCTGCGCGCGGGCGCGGTCTACGAGGCGGCGGTCGCACCCGAGAAGGAAGTCTCGAAGATGGCGGCCAACCGTTCGGTCGAGAAGATGATGAAGGCGGGCGGCTTCGAGATCACCGTGCACGTGACTCGCGCGGCGGCGGAAGCGGCGCTGCTCGAGTGGCGCGCGAAGCACAAGGACGCGAAGTGACTCCTGCAACCCCGCTCACGCTCGTGTACGAGGACCCCGCGCTGCGAATCTACTGGCACGAGCAGCACGGCTACTACCTCTCCGACTGGCAACACGTCTTCCGCAAGGGCGAGGACCTGCGCCGCTCGTACCGCGCCTGCATCGACGCCGCGAAGGCGCGCCCCGGATCTCCCTGGCTGATCGACGCGAGCAAGTACGCGGTGCTCGATCCCGCCGACGCGAAGTGGGTGGCCGAGTGGTTCTGGCCGGAGTTCATGAAAGCCGGCGTGCGCTATCAGGCCGCGATCTCGCCGGCGAAGGCGGTCGGGAAGATGTCGGCGAACCGCGCGTCGGAGACACTCGCCAAGATGAGCACGCTCGAGAGCACCCCGCACGCGACCCGCGAAGAGGCGGAAGCCGCCATCATCGCGTGGCGCGCGAAGCAGCGACTCGCGAAGTAGGCGCGCGAGTCACTCCGTTGCGATGTGCTTCACGCGCGCGACGGGCTTCGGGGCGAGTCTCTGGCCGCGGGCCGTGATGCCGGCGAACTCGAGCTCGCCGAGGTCGAACTCGGCTTCCTTCTGGCGCTGCCGCTTCTGCGCCACGAATTGCAGGTGCACGCGACCCGGCGTGGCATCGCCCTCGAGCAGTAAGTCGAGCTTCCCGTTCTCGTCCTTGAAGAAGCGGTACTCCTTGTCGTGGATGAAGGACTCGATGTGCACGCGCTTCCCGAAAGCGTTGCGCCCGCCGTCGCGATACACGAGCGTGAAGTCCTTCCCCTTCTCGGAGTCGAACAGGCCCACGAAGAGCACCTTGCGCGGCAGCAGCACCTTCTTGGGCGGCGCCATGATGCGGTAGGTGCCGTCGCTCGAGACGGCGAGGATGCGGTCGTACTCGGTGACTTGCAGCTGGTGCTCTGTGCCGCGCACGTCGGAGCCGAAGAAGCCCGACTCCTCGTCGTAGGCGAGCTTGATGTTCGCGGTCGCGACGGCCTTCTTGTCGACCTCCTCGATCGAGGTGACCTTGGTCTTGCGCTTGTAGCGGTCGCTGTACTTCTCGAGCAGTGACTCGAGCCAGGCGATCACGGTCTTGGTGAGCTGCTTCAGCTTCTTCCGCGTCGTCTCGAGATCGCCCTCGACGCTCGCCAGCTCTTCCTTGTGCTTCTCGATGTCGTACGCGGAGATGCGCCGGATGCGGATCTCGAGCAAGCGCTTCACGTCGTCGTCGACCATCGGGCGGATGAACTGGCGCTTGAACTCGCCCATGCCGGTCATGACCGCGTCGTGGACCTTCTCCTCGGTCCGCGCGGTCTCGATCTTCTTGTAGACGCGGTTCTCGATGAAGATGCGCTCGAGCGTCAGCCAGTGCTGGCGGTCGACGAGCTTCGCCTCGTCGAACTCGAGCTCCGCCTTGATCTGCTTCTTCAGCCGCTCGGTGCAGTCCTCGAGCACCTCGACGGTCGTCATCTCGACCGGCTTCTCGTCCTTGATCACCAGCAGCGAGGACTGCAGAGTCACTTCGCAGTCGGTGTAGGCGTAGAGCTGCGGAATCACTTCCTCGGCGTACACGCCGCGCGCCAGCGAGAGCTCGATCTCGACCTGGTCGGTCGTGAAGTCCTCGATGCCGCTGATCTTCACCCGGCCCTTCTGCGCGGCGGATTCGATCGAGGCGATGAGTGACTCGGTGGTCGTGCTCCAGGGGATCTCGCGGATCACGACGGTCTTGTCGCCCTTGGCCTCGATGCGCGCGCGCACCTTCACCTTGCCGCGGCCCTTGTCGTACTCCGAGACGTCCATCAGGCCGCCGCTCGGGAAGTCGGGGTAGAGCCGGTAGCGCTCGCCCTGCAGGATGGCGATCTGCCCGCGGAGCAGCTCGACGAAGTTGTGCGGCAGGATGCGCGTCGCCATGCCGACGGCGATGCCCTCGATGCCGAGCAGGAGCACGACCGGGAGCTTCGCGGGCAGGAACACGGGCTCGAGCCGGCGCCCGTCGTAGCTCGGCGCGTACTCCGTGAGATTCGGATTGAAGAGCGTCTCGCGCGCGAGCGGAGTCAGTCGGCACTCGATGTAGCGCGCCGCAGCGGCCTCGTGGCCAGTCACCAGGTTTCCGAAGTTCCCCTGGCGCTCGATGAAGTAGTCCTTGTTCGCGAGCACCACGAGCGCGTCGCCGATCGACGCGTCGCCGTGCGGGTGGAGCTTCATCGACTCGCCGATGACGTTGGCGACCTTGTGGAACAGGCCGTCGTCCATCTCGAAGAGCGTGTGCAGGATGCGCCGCTGCACCGGCTTGCAGCCGTCGCGCAGGTCGGGCAGCGCGCGATCGAGGATCGTGTAACTCGCGTACTCGAGGAAGTTCTTCCGCATCAGCGGCGCGAGATTCGACATGCGCCCCCTCTATCCGTTGCTCTTCAGCACTCGCTCGTCTAAGTAGCGCAGGAAGCAGACGAGGAGCAGGTTGCGGAGCATGACCCGGCGACAGGTGCTCGCTGCGGCGGCGGCCGTGTTCGTCGCGGTCCTGTGCAGCGTTCTCACTGCCCCGCTGTATGCGCCGCTGTTCGGGCTCGGCCCGCCTCCGCCGCCCGCGCCGGGCGCATCGTCGCGATCGCAGCCGGGTCCCGAATGAACGTGATCGACGAGGGAAGCGGCCCAGCGGTCGTGCTGATTCACGGACTCCCGGGCAGCGCGTACGACTGGCGCCCGCTTCCCGAGCGCCTCGCCGCGGCGGGCTTCCGGGTCGTTCGCTACGACCGCATCGGGTACGGATACTCCGATCGCCGCCGCAGCGACGAAGACCACCGCCTAGAAGTCAACGCGAGCGAGCTCCTCGACCTGCTGTCCACGCTGAAGGTCGAGTCACCCGTGTTGGTCGGCTGGTCCTATGGCGGGGGCGTCGCGCTTCGCGCGGCGGAGGAAGCGCCCAAGCGAGTTCGCGCCGTGTTACTGCTGGGCTCACTCGGGCCCGCGCGGCCGGCGAACCCGAGCGCAGACCGGGTGCTGATCGCCACCGAGCCGATCCAGCGCTGGGGGATCGCGTCGGGGTTTCTGGCGCGCCCCGGGATGCGGCAGATGGGCCGGCTTGCGTTCTCGGGCGAAGCGCCGGATTGGTGGCCGGGTCACACGCTCTCCATGTTGGCGCTTCCCGGCGCCGTCCACACGTGGGTCATGGAGACAAAGTATCTCGACGTGACCGTGCTTCATCCGGAAGCAGTGACTGCTCCCGTGTTCGTGCTTCACGGGAGCGAGGACCGGATGGTGCCGCCTGCGGTCGGGGCCGACCTCCAGCGCCGTCTTCCCAGGTCCGTGCTCACCGAGGTTGCCGGCGGCAGTCACATGCTCCCGAACACGCATCCGGACTTGGTGCGGGAGAAGCTCGAGGAGCTGATTCGCTGGGCCGACTCTCGGTTCGCGCGCTAGCTCACGTCGTAGACGAGGTTGTCGACGATGAACTCGCGCCGCTCGGGCGTGTTCTTGCCCATGCAGAACTCGAGGCTCGACGACGCCTCGCCCATGTTCGCGAGCGCCACCGGCACCAGGCGGATCTCGGGGCCGATGAACTGCCCGAACTCACTCGGCGAGATCTCGCCCAGGCCCTTGAAGCGAGTCACTTCGTGGCCCTTGATCTCGGCCATGGCCACGTCGCGCTCCTTCTCGCTGTAGCAGTAGCGGGTCTCTTTCTTGTTGCGCACGCGGAACAGCGGCGTCTCGAGGATGTACAGGTGACCCTTCAGCACGAGCTCCTCGAAGTAGCGCAGGAAGTATGTCAGGAGCAGGTTGCGGATGTGCATGCCGTCGACGTCGGCGTCGGTGGCGATCACGACCTTGTTGTAGCGGAGCCCGTCGAGGCCGTCCTCGATGCCGAGCGCGCGCATCACGTTGTAGAGCTCTTCGTTCTTGTACACCGCGTCGCGCTGCATGCCGTAGGTGTTGAGCGGCTTGCCCTTCAAGGTGTAGATCGCCTGCGTGTAGACGTCGCGCGCCGAGATCATC
>Ga0326731_1000038_pt1 | contig 33071 bp, 33 predicted proteins | sample MHFSIPfraction_FD_207645 | JGI IMG/M metagenome (GOLD analysis project Ga0326731, IMG submission 207645) | Lab enriched peat soil microbial communities from Michigan Hollow, Ithaca, NY, United States - MHF9FY SIP fraction | ecosystem: Environmental > Terrestrial > Soil > Wetlands > Peat | place...
GGCGATGCCGCGGCACGCTTCCGTGAATTGAAAGAACACGGCCGGGCGCTCGGGGTTGCCGAAATTCAGGCAGTCGGTGATGCCGAGGGGCCGGGCGCCGGTGCAGGCGACGTTGCGCGCCGCCTCGGCGACCGCTGCCTTGCCGCCCTCGTATGGGCGCAAGCGGACGTAGCGCCAGTTGCACGCGGTCGTGACGGCAAGGGCGAACGCTTCGCCGCGGGCGCGGAGCACCCCGGCGTCCCCTCCCGGGGCGATCACCGTTCCCGCCTGGACGGTCGAATCGTACTGCTCGAACACCCAGCGCTTCGATGCGATGGGAGGATGATCCAGGAGGGCGAGCAACGCCTCGGTGACGTCGGGGAGTGGGGAGCGGGGAGTGGGACGCTCGGCGCGCAGACGGACGGCGGCTTCGTCTTCGCGAGCCTCCGGGTGATAGACCGGCGCCTCGTCCACGAGGGGCCGGCCCGGGATCTCGACCACGACTTGCTCGCCCCAGGTGCAGCGGTACACCCCGTCGTCGGTCACCCGACCGATCGGTGTGGCCGTCAGCTCCCACTTCGCCGCGATCGCCTGGACCTGGGCCACGCGGTCGTGCTTCGCCACGACGAGCATGCGCTCCTGGGACTCCGACAGCAGGATCTCGTATGGCGTCATCCCCGGCTCGCGCGTGGGGACGAGCGAGAGATCGATCTCGACCCCGACGCCGCCGCGCGCGGCCATCTCGGCGGAGGACGAGGTGAGCCCAGCCGCTCCCATGTCCTGGATCGCCACGATGTGTCCCGAGCCGATCAGCTCGAGGCTCGCTTCCAGCAGCAGCTTCTCCGTGAAGGGATCACCGACCTGCACTTGCGGTCTGCGTCGCTCGCTGTCCTCGGACAGCTCCTCGGACGCGAAGGACGCCCCGTGGATGCCGTCTCGCCCGGTTCGCGCTCCTACGGCCAGCAGCACGTTGCCGACGCCGTGCGCGGCGGCGGTGATGAGGTCGCGTTCCCGCAGCAGCCCGACGCACATCGCGTTCACCAGGGGGTTGCCCGAGTAGCCCGGGGCGAAGTCCACCTCGCCCCCCAGGGTGGGGACGCCGACGCAATTCCCGTAGTCCCCGATGCCCCGGACGACTCCCGCGAAGAGGTAGCGGTTACGGGCGTCGTCCAGCGGTCCGAAGCGAAGGCTGTTGAGCAGGGCGACGGGACGCGCGCCCATGGTGAACACATCGCGGAGAATGCCGCCCGCGCCGGTCGCGGCGCCCTGGTAGGGCTCCACGGCCGAGGGGTGATTGTGGGACTCGATCTTGAACGCGACCGCCCACCCTGCGGGCAGGCGCAGCACGCCCGCGTTTTCGCCCGGCCCCTGCACGACCTGCGGGCCGGTGGTGGGGAAGGTCTTCAGCACGGGCTTGGAGTGCTTGTAGGAGCAGTGCTCGCTCCACAGCGCGGAGAAGATCCCGAGCTCGGCGAACGTCGGGGTCCGTCCCAGCAGCCGTTCGATGCGGCCGTATTCCTCGCCGGTGAGGTTGTGTTCGCGCGCCAGCGCCGGGGTGACGGGCGGATCGCCGGGGAACGGAGCCGGCGCTGGCTTCACGTGTCGGAGGCCCGCGCGCCGGACACACCCTTCATGACCGCCCGCAGCACCCGCGCGATGACGTTGGGGTGGGGGTGCTTGAGCACCGCCTCGGCTTCGCCCGCATCGAACCAGATCCCGTGGCAGTGGGTGCACTGGTCGATCTGGATGCCTTCCCAGTCGCCGGTGATCAGGTCATAGCCGCACTTCGGGCACTTCATGAAATGCGACTTGTGCTCGGCGTCGGCGGCCGCGCGCTCCATCGCGGAGCGCTGCTGGCGCAGCAGCTCCGCATCGCGGCGGGCGAAGTATTCGTCCTCGTTTCGACTCGTACCGGTAGTCATGGGCTCGACCGTTAGGGGAGCGTGGGTTCGGGCGTTTTCCCCGGGGGCGAGGAGGACACGCCGCTGTAGCCGTGACCGCGCCAGCGCAGGATGGCGTCGACGACCTTGTCGTTCTCGAGGATCACGACGTCGTCCGTGCCGCAGGTCCGCTCACAGCCGTTCGGGAAATGCAGGTAGGTATAGGCCCCTGCATGCCGGATGCCGAACGCCGGTCCCCACACCGCGACCACCTCCTGCTGGCTCATCCCGGGATCGATCGTGCCGGTGTCGGCGGAGTTGAAGGGCTCGTCCTGCAGCATCGGCCGCGGCTCGCGGGGCGCGGGTGAACTGGGTGGAGCGGACGCCTGGCCGGCCGGCGAGGTCGCGGCTGGAGTCGGTTTGGTGCCGGCGGCCGGCGTCGTCGGCGCCGGTGCGGGCTTCTTGGTGGTGTCGCGTGTGGCGGTCTGCGTCGCCGGTGCCCGGTTGGGGTTCCGGCGCTTGTCTATCGCCTGCTTGATCTTGTCACAGCCCAGCGTGGTGCCCGCCACCAGCGCGCACACCACCAGCATGCTGCGTCGCATGATCAGCCTCCAGGGAAAGAAAGACACGGGCACCATCGGTGCCGCCGAGCACCGGCGCGTTGCGCCGCTCGGGGTGCGGCATGATACCGACCACATTGCGGGCGGCGTTGCACACGCCGGCGATATCCCGGGTCGAGCCGTTGGGATTCTCGACGACGTAGCGCCACACGATGCGCCCTTCGGCCTCGAGCTCGGCCGCGGTGCGCTCGTCCGCGACGTACCGGCCGTCGCCGTGGGCCACGGGGAGCACCAGCTCCTCGCCCCGCTCGTACAGCCGGGTCCACGGCGTGTCGGTCGCCTCGACCCGCACCCGGACGGGGCGAGACAGAAACCGCAGCCGGGCGTTGCGCATCAGGGCTCCGGGCAAGAGGCCCGCTTCGCACAGAATCTGGAACCCGTTGCAGATCCCCAGCAGCGGGCCGCCCTGGCGCGCATGCTCGGCTACGGCCGCCATGACCGGGGAGAACCGCGCGATGGCCCCGGAGCGGAGGTAGTCGCCGTAGCTGAACCCGCCCGGCAGGATCACCGCGTCCGGCTGCCGCAAGTCGGTGTCGCGGTGCCAGACATAGTAGGCGTTCGAGCCCGCCGCGCGCGCGCCGTCGAGCGTGTCGGCGTCGCAATTGGAGCCGGGGAAGACGACGACCGCGACTCGGTGCATCAGGCAGCCTCCACCAGCAGCTGGTAGTCCTCGGTGACGGGATTGGCGAGCAGCCGCTCGCACATCGAGCGGGCGCGGGCCGTCGCCTCGTCGCGGGTCGGGGCCTCGAGGCGCACCACGAGGTGCTTGCCGGCGCGCACCTCACCGACTTCGGCGAAGCCGAGGGCATGCAGCGCGTGGCTCACGGCCTGACCCTGCGGGTCGAGCAGCGAGGCGCGGGGCATCACGCGGATCTCCACGCGAAACGAGGCCATCAGTTGTGACTCCGGGGCGAGATGCCGCGGGAGCGGGGGCCGAAGGCGTCATCGACGCGGTCCGCTTCCGCGTCGGCGATCACGATCGGTCCGGCGATGTCGGTCTCTCCCGAGTCGCCGTTCTCGAAGAAGCCCAGCAGGGCGGCGCGCGCGACGCCGTACAGCATGTAGGCGATCCCCAATGGGAAGAAGAAGGCATCGTGCTGCCAGACGCCGAAGAAGAGGATACACAGCAGAATGAGCAGCCCCAAGAAGCCCCGCATGGTGCGCAGGCTGGCGCGCGGCAGCGTGGCGTAGCGCACGTTGCTCACCATGAGGATGGTGCAGGCGATCATCAGGAAGTTCAGGAGCAGCGGCCAGGGCAGCCCGTGCATCTGGGCGTAGAGATCGGTCTGTGTGAACGGATAGTAGGTCGCGAGCGTCATGCCGGCGGCAGGCGACGGCAGGCCGACGAAGTGCGCTTTCGACTTCCCGGCCTGGGTGATGTTGAATCGCGCCAGGCGGATGGCCGCGCCCATCACGTAGAAGTAGCAGAAGATCCACGCCGCGGCACCCGCGGTGGCGAAGTGCAGCTCATACATGAGGTAGGCGGGGGCGACTCCGAAGCTCACCACGTCCACCAGACTGTCCAGCTCGGCTCCAAAGCGGGTGCCGGTGTTGGACAAGCGCGCGACGCGGCCATCGAGCGTGTCGAGGAGTCCCGCGAAGACGATGAACCAGCTGGCGCGATAGAACTCACCCTTGGCGGCGAGGGTGATCGACCAGATTCCGAAGAACAAGTTGAAGAGCGTGAACAGGCTCGGCACGATGACGACGACGCGCCGCACACCGCGACGGGGGGTAGGGGCGGTCATGGCGCGTACTCCGCGAGCACGGTTGCGCCGGCGCTCACGCGGTCGCCGACATGGACCTGGGACGTGGCATGGGCCGTGAGTGGGAGGTAGACGTCCACCCGCGAGCCGAAACGGATCATGCCGAGGCGCGCTCCCTGGGTCGCGGGATCTCCGACCTTCGCGTCCGTCACGATGCGGCGTGCGATGGCGCCGGCGATCTGGCGGACCAGGATCGGTCCGTGCGGGCCGTCAATGCCGATGGACGACTGCTCGTTGTCGAGACTCGCCTTGTCGGCGGCCGCATGCAGGAACTTCCCGGCGTTGTAGTGCCGGTAGGCGACGGTGCCGGCGACCGGGTAGCGGTTCACGTGGACATCGAACACGCTCATGAAGATGGAAATCCGCAGCGCGCGGGCGCGGAGGAACGCCGGCTCGTCGGTCTCCACGGTGCTGACGATCTTGCCGTCCGCGGGGGCGATCACGTAGCGGTCGCCGCGGGGACCGGTGCGCTCGGGGTTGCGGAAAAATACCAGCAGCCATAGCGCCAGCACGAGGATCACGACTTCGAGTGCCCACCACCAGCCGCTCCAGCGCAGCGCCGCCCAGCCCCCGAGGGCCGCAAGGGCCCAGCCGATCGCGATGAAGGGCCACCCTTCGGGCGCCATTCTCACCTCGGAACCTCGAGCGAGGCGCCGGTGATGAGCCGATAGGCCTCGCGGTAGCGGGCGCTCGTCGCGGCGATCACCACGGGCGGGAGCCCGGGTGGCGGATCGTTGCCGTCCCACTTCCCCTGGTCTTTGAGTCCCGAGAGGAAGTCCCGCAGCGGTTGCTTGTCGAAGCTCGGCTGACTCGAACCGGGCTGATAGCGGTCGGCGGGCCAGAAGCGGGACGAATCGGGCGTCAGCACCTCGTCGATGAGCAGCAGCGTACCGTCCGGCGTGGTCCCGAACTCGAACTTGGTGTCGGCGATGATGATGCCGTGGCCGGCGGCGTAGGCGCGGCCCTCCTCGTACAGGGCGAGGCTTGCGCGCTTGAGCGAGTCGGCGAGAGAAGCGCCGAGCGCTTGCGACACATGCGCGAACGTGACGTTCTCGTCGTGACCGGTCTCGGCCTTGGTGGCCGGAGAAAAGATGGCGGGTTCGAGCTTCTGGCTCTCCACGAGTCCCGGCGGCAGGGCCTCCCCGGCGAGCGTGCCCGTCTTGCGGTATTCGGCCCACGCCGATCCCGCGAGGTACCCGCGCACCACGCACTCGAACGCCACGGGCGTCGAGCGGCGCACGAGCATGGCCCGGCCCACCAGGGTCGCGCGATGCGGGGCGAGCGCCGGCACGCGCGCGACGATGTCGGCGGCGTCGGCGGTGATGAAGTGGTTGGGGATCACGTGGCCGAGCCGGCCGAACCAGAACGCCGACAGCTGGGTCAGGACGGCGCCCTTGAACGCTACGGGCTCGCGCATCACGACGTCGAACGCGCTGACCCGGTCGCTCGCCACCATGAGCAGCGTATCGGCGTCGACCTCGTACATCTCGCGTACCTTGCCGCGCCGCAGCAGGGGCAGGGGAAGATGGCTCGATACGAGCGGCGTGACGGTCGTCATACCTTCACCTCGGCGGCGCCGGTGGCGGGGGCGATAGTCTCGATACGGCGCAGCACGGGGGGCAGCACCTCGTTCAGGAAATGGTCCACCTGCTCGGGCGAGCGGCCCACGTAGCGGGCCGGGTCGAGCTCGTCTTGGCGGGCCGCGATGCCCGCCGTGCGGAACGCCGGGTCCGCCGCGAGGCGCGCCAGGAGATCGTTCGGCGCACCGTGCTCGGCCATCGCCTGGGACACCGCCAGGCTGTGCACGCGGATCACCTCGTGCAGCCGCTGACGGTCTCCGCCGGCCTTCACGGCGCGCATGAGCAGGCGCTCGGTGGCCAGGAAGGGCATGGCGTCCTCCACGTGCCGGCGGATCACCGCCTCCCGCACCTCGAGACCCGCGGCCACGTTGGTGGCGAGCACCAGGATCGCATCGGTGGCGAGAAACGCCTCGGGGATGACCAGGCGGCGATTGGCGCTGTCGTCCAGCGTGCGCTCCAGCCACTGCTCGGCGGCGGTGTGCCAGGCGTTCCCCTCGAGCTCGATGACGAAGCGGGCCAGCCCGGTCATCCGCTCCGCCCGCATCGGATTGCGCTTGTAGGGCATCGCCGACGAGCCGACCTGCTCGCTCTCGAACGGCTCCAGGACTTCGCCCTCGTGCTGCAGCAGACGCAGGTCGGTCGCGAATTTCGCCGCCGAGGCGGCGACGCCGGCGAGCGCGGCCAGCAGCTGGGCATCCTGCTTGCGGGTGTAGGTCTGGCCGGTGATCGGGAAGACTCTGGGGAACCCGAGTTTGGCCGAGACGCGGGCGTCGAGGTCGCGGACCTTCTCGTGGTCGCCGTCGAACAGCTCGAGGAAGCTCGCCTGCGTGCCCGTCGTGCCCTTCACGCCGCGGAACTGGAGCGACTCCGTGCGATGGAGTAGCTCTTCGGCGTCGAGCAGAAAATCCTGCATCCACAGGGTGGCCCGCTTCCCCACGGTGGTGAGCTGGGCGGGCTGGAAGTGCGTGTAGGCGAGGCAGGGCAGGGCGCGGTGGCGACGCGCCGTGTGACTCAAGGCCACGAGCACCGCGGCTACCCGTCCGACGAGCAGGGTGAGACCTTCGCGCATCAACACGAGGTCCGCGTTGTCCGTCACGAACGCGCTGGTGGCGCCGAGGTGCAGGAAGGGACGGGCCGCCGGCGCTTGCTCGCCAAGCGCGTGAATGTGCGCCATGACGTCGTGGCGCATCCGCTTCTCGAAATCCGCCGCCCGGGCCAGATCCACGTCGTCCAGATGCGCGCGCAGCTGGGCGATCGCATCGGCGGGGATATCGAGGCCGAGCTCGCGCTCGCTCTCCATGAGCGCGAGCCACAGCCGTCGCCACAGTCCGATGCGGCGGCGCTCGCTCCACAGCGCCTGCATGGCCGGGGAGGCGTAGCGGGAGGCGAGCGGGGATTCCCAGGTCACACGGGCGCCTTGGCGCGCGTGGCGACGGATTTCCAGTCGGCCAGGAACTGCTCCAGGCCGCGATCGGTGAGCGGGTGTTGCAGCAGCTTGCGCAGCACCTCGGGGGGCAGGGTGGCGACGTCGGCGCCGATCATGGCCGCCTCGACCACGTGCCGGGGGTGGCGGATCGAGGCCGCGAGGATCTGCGTCGCGATGGCATAGTTGTCGAACATCTGCCGCGCCTCGCGAATCACATCCATGCCTTCCTGTCCCACGTCATCGAGCCGGCCGATGAACGGGCTCACGTAGGTCGCCCCGGCCTTCGCCGCGATGAGACACTGCACGCTCGAGAAGCACAGCGTGACGTTGGTGCGGATCCCCTCACTCGAGAGCCGGCGCACGGCTACCATGCCGGCTTCGAGCATCGGGATCTTCACGACGATGTTGTCGGCGATCTTGGCGAGGGACTTGCCTTCCCGGACCATGGCGTCCGTTTCCAGCGCCACCACTTCCGCCGAGACCGGTCCTTCCACGAGCGAGCAGATCTCCTTGAGGACGTCGCGCGGATCCAGGTCGCCCGCCTGTTTGGCGAGCAGCGAGGGGTTGGTCGTAATGCCGTCGATCAGCCCGGCCTGCGCCGCCCAGCTGATGTCCTTGAGGCTGGCCGTGTCGAGGAAGAACTTCATGCTTGCGCCTCGGCGTAGAGGTCTGGGGGGTAGCGCACCGCCTCCAGGTAGAGGCCCTGGGGGGGAGCCGGCGGACTCGCCGCCTCGTTGTCGGTCGCGGTCAGCAACTGGGGGAGGTCGGACAGCGGCCGCCGCGCGAGCGCGATGTCGACCATCGTGCCCACGAGGAACCGCACCATCCGGTGCAGAAACCGGTCCGACTCGATCGTGAACGTCACGCCCGTTCCGTCCGCTCGCGGCGCCCAGCTGGCGAGCGCCACACGGCATCGGTAGTCGGGCTTCGCCGCACCGGCAGCAGCGAGGCCGCGGAAATCGTGCGTCCCGGGCAGCGTCGCGGCGGCCTCCGCGAGCAGCCCCGGCTCGAGCGGGCGGCCGAGCGCCCATTCGAACGGCCGGCGAAACGGTGAGTGGCTGGCGTCGTCAGTTCCGATCTCGTAGCGGTATCGTCGCGCCGTGGCGCTCCGGCGAGCGTGAAACCCCTCCCGCATCGCATGCACCCGCGAGACCCAGATGTCGTGCGGCAACAGCGCATTCAACCCACGCCGCAGGCCGTCGACGTCGGTGCTCCACCGCTCGGCCACTCGGAACCCGACACCCTGCCCGACCGCATGCACCCCGGTGTCGGTGCGGCCGGCACCGGTCGCCGTCGTCGGCTCGCCCGCCAGGCGTTCCAACACCGCCTCGAATTCCGCCTGCACGGTCCGGCCGACCGCCTGGCGCTGCCATCCCAAGAACTGCTTCCCGTCGTACTGCACCACGGCGAGGAAGGACCGGCTCGTCACCTGGCAAAGATAGGGAAGGGGATATGGGCATTTCAAGCCGCTTAACCCATTGTCCCATTTGACAAAAGGCGATTTTCCGCGATACCTTTCGCCACCCTCCGCCTGCGCATGACCCACCGCACCGCCGGTCCCCTTGAGCGGGCCATCATTGCCCTCGCCGCCCGCGAATCGCTGGGCGAAGCCCTCGCCGCCGAGGTATTCGGCGTCGTGATGCGCGGCGAAGCGACCCCCGCCCAGGTCGGCGGCTTGCTCATGGCGCTGCGCGTGAAGGGGGAAACCCCCGATGAGGTGGCCGGCGCCGCGCGGGCGCTGCGGGCGGCGATGGTGCGGGTCGACGTGGACGCGGCGCATCTCGTGGACACCGCCGGGACCGGGGGCGGAGCGGTCACCACGTTCAACATCTCGACCGGGGCGGCGCTGGTGGCGGCGGGCGCCGGCGCCACCGTGGCCAAGCACGGCAATCGCTCCTACACGTCGCAGTGCGGATCGGCCGACGTGCTCGAGGCGCTGGGGATCTCGGTGGGGCTCGACGCGGACGGCGCGATCCGCGTGTTGCGGGAGGCGGGAGTCGCCTTCCTGTTCGCTCCCAATTTCCATCCGGCCATGCGCCACGTCGCGCCGGTTCGGAAGGAGCTGGGCGTCACCACGCTCATGAATCTCCTCGGACCGCTCGCCAATCCGGCCGGCGTGCGTCGGCAGGTGATCGGTGTGGCCGACGCACAGCGCGGACCGCTGGTCGCGCAGGCGTTATCCCGACTCGGCGCCGAGCACGCGCTGGTGGTGCACGGCCGTGTCGGGATGGATGAGATCTCCCCCGTGGGGGAGACCGAGGTGTGGGAGATCCGGGACGGTGAGGTAACGGCCTGGACGCTCGACCCGGCCGACTATGGGCTTGCCGCACGCGACGTGACCTCGCTGCGAGGCGCGGAGCCGCGGGCCAACGCGGTGCGGTTGGAGCGCCTGCTCGAGGACGACGCCGACCCCGATGGACGCGCCGCGGTGCTGCTCAATGCGGGGGCGGCGGTGTATGTGGCGGGACTCGTCCGGAGTTACGCGGAGGGAGTCACGCGGGCGCGCGCGGCGCTCGAATCGGGCGCGGCGCGAGAAGCGCTCGAGCGGCTGCGACGGGCGAGCCCTAGTAGCGGCGGATGACTCCCAGCACGACGCCTTGCACGAGGACGTCGCGTTCGTTCACCCGGATGGGGGACATCTCGGCGTTGGCCGGCTGGAGCCGGATCCAACCGCCGGGCTCGCGATAGTACTTCTTGACGGTGGCGCTTTCACCACCGACCAGGGCCACGACTGTTTCGCCGTTCTCCGCCTGGGCGCGCTCGTGCACGACGATGTAGTCGCCGTCCTTGATCTGCTCGTCGATCATGGAGCGGCCGCGCACCTTGAGGACGTAGCTCCGGCCGCGCCGGGGGAGCAGGGTATCGGGGACTGCAATGGTGTCGGTCGCGTCCGCGATGGCTTCGATCGGCTGCCCCGCCGCGACGAGGCCCAGCAGCGGGAGCTCGGTGGCCCCTGTCTGACCGCGGGGCGGAACGAGTTCGATCGCCCGGCTCTCGTTCGGCGTGCGGCGGATGTACCCTTTGCGCTCGAGGTTGGTGAGATGCTCATGCACCGTGGCGAGCGATTGGAAGTGGAACCGCTCGGCGATCTCCTCGAAACTGGGAGCGTAGCCGCGATGCTCGATGTACTCGGTGAGATAGTCGAGGATCTCGCGTTGACGGCGGGTGAGCGGCATGACATATCTCCCGAAGATTGACCGAAGTTTAATGTACCCGAATATCGCCCGAATGCAAGCGCGATGAGCGGTCACCTGGAGCAGATCCTCTCGGACGCGAGGAAGCGTGTCAGCCGGCTGCAGCGCGAGCGCGGTGAGCTCGAGCGACGGGCGGCGAACGCCTCGCCGCCTCGGTTCTTCGGCGGGTTCGCCCCCGATGGCTCCGTGGGCGTCATCGCCGAAGTCAAACGGCGCTCTCCGTCCGCCGGCGCGATCCAGGCGAGCCTCGATCCGGTGGCGCACGCCCGTGCCTATGCCGCGGGGGGAGCGGTCGCGGTCTCGGTGCTCACCGAGCCGGGTCATTTCGGGGGTTCGATGGACGACCTCCAGCGCGTGGTCGCCGCCGTGCCGCTGCCCGTCTTGTGCAAGGACTTCATTGTCGACGAGCTGCAGCTGGTCGAGGCCCGCGCGGCTGGCGCGTCCGCCGCCCTGCTCATCGCGCGCGTTCTGGGGAGCAGCGGCCGGCTGCGGGAGCTCATCGTCGCGGCCGGCCGGCTCGAGCTGGGGGTGCTCGTGGAGGTGCACACGGTGCACGAGCTCGATGCCGCCATCGCCGCGGGAGCAGCGGTGGTCGGCGTGAACAACCGGGACCTGGACACCCTCGCCGTGGATCTGTCGAACGGTGAGCGGGTGTTGCGGGCCGTGCCGCGCAACCTGGTGGCCGTCGGCGAAAGCGGCATCGAGACGCGGGCGGACGTGGAGCGCCTGGCCAATGCGGGTGCGGACCTGATTCTGGTGGGGACGTCACTCGCCCGCCTGTCCGACCCGCAGGCGGCGGTCCGGGCGCTGTGCGGCGTCCCGCGACGCGCGCGAGGGCGGGCGGCATGACGGCTGGGACCACGGATCTCCGGCCGTTCGGGCCGTACGGCGGGCGCTATGTCCCGGAAACATTGATGGCGGCTCTGGACGAGCTGGCCGCGGTGTACGACACCGCCCGGGGCGACCGGCGATTCTGGGAAGAGCTGGACCGCCTGGAGCGCGACTACGTGGGCCGGCCCACGCCGCTCACCGAAGTCCCGCGCCTGGCCGCGGAGCTCGGCGATGGGATCACGCTGCTGTTGAAGCGCGAGGACCTGAACCACACCGGCGCGCACAAGATCAACAACACGCTGGGGCAGGCGCTGCTCGCGCGTCGCATGGGCAAGCGGCGCATCATCGCCGAAACGGGGGCGGGCCAGCACGGCGTCGCGACGGCGACGGTGTGCGCGAAGTTCGGTCTCGAGTGCGTGGTCTACATGGGCGAAGAGGACATGCGGCGCCAGCGGTTGAACGTGTACCGCATGGAGCTGATGGGCGCCCGGGTCGTTCCGGTGACCTCGGGAACCCGGACCCTGAAGGACGCCACCAACGAAGCGATGCGCGACTGGGTCACGCACGTGACCGACACCCACTACATCATCGGCTCGGTCGTGGGGCCCGATCCGTTCCCGCGGATGGTGCGCGATTTTCAGGCGGTGATCGGCCGGGAGGCGCGGGCGCAGTGCCTGGAGCGCTACGGACGGCTGCCGCGCACCGTGGTGGCCTGTGTGGGCGGCGGTTCCAATGCGATCGGCATGTTCAGTGCGTTCCTGGACGACGCCGCGGTCGAGCTGGTGGGGGTGGAGGCCGCGGGCGAGGGGATCGAGACCGGCCGGCACGCCGCATCGCTCTCGCAGGGCCGCCCCGGCGTCTTCCACGGCAGCCGGAGCTACCTGTTGCAGGATGCCGACGGCCAGGTCCGCCCGGCTCATTCCATCTCGGCGGGGCTGGATTATCCGGGTGTGGGGCCCGAGCACGCTTTCTTGAAGGACCGCGGTCGGGTATTGTATCAGACCGTGACGGATCGTCAGGCACTGGAGGCGTTTAGCGCCTTGGCCCGGCTCGAGGGAATCGTCCCCGCGCTCGAAAGCGCCCATGCAGTCGCGTGGGTGCGGCAGGCGGGCGGACGCTGGAAGGCGGGGGACCTGGCGCTGATCAATCTGAGCGGCCGGGGTGACAAGGACGTCGCCATGGTCGCCGACCTGGCGGAGCGGGGTCCGTGAGCGACGCTCCCAGCACCGAACTGGCGCTGCCGCCGGCGCAGGTCGAGGAGCTGCTGTCGCTCATCGGAAAAGCGCTGCGCGCCGTCCAGCTGTACCTCCCCAACAATCCGGTCTACCAGCGCGCGGTCGAAAACGTCCGCGTCGCCTGCCGCAAACTGTGGCAGGCCACCGAAGATCTCGTGCTCGACGTCCAGGAGACCGAGCTGCGGTGGGAGGGCAATGCGGTCTACCACCACGATCAGAAGAACGAGAGCATCGCCTGGACTCTGTTCAAGGACGGCGTCCGCTCGGTCACGCTGCGGCCGGGGGTGGAGGACACCGAGCTCGTGCGCTTCATGCAGGTGCTGCATCAGGCGCGTACGCTCCAGGCGGATGCGGCCGACGATCTGCTGACGCTGCTGTGGCAGGAAGACTTCCAGTTTCTCGCCTATACGTTCCGGGAGATCCAGCTCGATGCGGGATCGCCCATCGAGGTCGAGGAGCCGACCAACACCCCATCGCCCAACGACGTGGTGGAGCAGGTCCGGCAGGAGGCGCCGCCACAGCGGGAGGTCGTGTCGGTCGACGAGTTCGACACGACGCTCTACTTCCTGGAGGATCAGGAGATCGGCTACCTGCAGGGCGAGGTGGAGCGGGAGTATGCGCAGGACCTGCGCCACAACGTGCTGTCGGTGCTGTTCGACCTGCTCGAATTGCAGACCTACGGCACCGTCCGGGCCGAGCTGATCGCGATCGTCGAGAACTTCATCCCCTACCTGCTGGGCTCGGGCGACTTCCATTCGGTCGCCTTCGTGTTGCGCGAGCTGCGGGAAGTGCTGCAACGCGGCAAGGACATCATCCCCGAGCACCGCAACGCTCTCGCCGCGATTCCCGCCCGGCTCTCGCAGCCCGAAGCGCTGTCGCAGCTGCTGCAGGCGCTGGACGAAGCGACGGTGCATCCGTCCGAGGACGAGCTGGGCGAGCTGTTCCGGGAGCTCAAGCCGGAAGCGATCATCACCCTGGCCGGGTGGGTCGCGCGGCTCGCGAACGACCAGGTGAAGACGCTGGTCAAACGCTCGGCGGAGCGGCTCGCGAACCAGAATCCCGCGGAAGTGCTGAAAGCGCTCGCCAGCCCGGATACGGCGACTGCGCTGGAAATGGTGCGATTGGCCGGACGGCTGCGACTCGCCGCCGCCCCGGACGGGATGGGCCGGCTGCTGGAGTCCGGCGACCGTGAAATGAAGCTGGCGGTGGTGGACGCGTTGACCTCGATCGCCAGCCCGACGGCGCTGCGGATGCTCGAGGGGGCGGTGGAGGATCCCGAGCGGGACGTCCGGATGGCGGCGGTGCGGTTTCTCAGCAGTCGCGGTCACCGCGGCGCGTTCCAGCGGGTCGAAGCGGCGGTGACCGGCGGCAAGCTGCGCCAGGCCGATCTCACCGAGAAGATCGCGTTCTTCGAGGCCTTCGGCGCCCTGTCGGGGGCGGCTGGCGTCGGCGTGCTGGAGAAGATCCTCGTGCCGCGGGGATTGCTGGGGCGGCGCGAAGATGCCGATACGCGCGCGTGCGCGGCCATGGCCCTGGGGAAGATGCGGACTCCTGAGGCCCGAGCGGTGCTGGAACGGGCGGGGCAGGACAAGGAAGCGCTCGTGCGCAACGCGGTGAGCCGCGCACTGCGGGAGATACCGCGATGAGCGACTCCCCGCCCGCCGCCGGCGGCACGGCGCCGCGCCGGTCCACCATCAGCGAGGCCGTCGCCTCGACGGACAGTTTTCTCCGGCACGCGGGCCGCGAGTTCCTCGTGGTGTTCTACGCGGCCCTGCGATCGCTGAAGCTGTATCCCGTCGAGAACGCCCAGGTGCAGAAGGCGCTCGACGAGCTGACGTCGGCGACCCGCCACCTGCTCGACGTCGAGCACGAGCTGGAGCTGCGGCTGCAGGGTGAGTTCATCTACGTGAACCAGACCCGCCTGCGGCTGGCGCTCGAGAACTACGCCTCCTTCTCGCACGTCCTGTCGGTGATGCGTACCTGCGGCGTCGGCACGATCCGGCTCGAGGACCAGGTCGATCGCCGCGAGCTGCAGATCCTCGTGTCGCTGCTGCTCGCGCACGCGGCGAAAGAAGCGAGTCCCGACAAGATCTACGACATCTCGGCGAAGCTGTCGGAAGCGGGGGCGTCGCACGTCACCGTCGAGCCGCCGTTCGAGACGGACGAGAACCTGGCGGATTCCGAGCGGGCCAAGGAGGCCGCCAAGCGCACCTACGCCCGGTCCGTCGCGGTGACGCGTGAAGTGATCAACAGTCTGCGCCTGGGCCGGACGGCCAACGTGAAACGCGTGAAGCGGGCGGTCCAGGCCATCGTGGACCAGGTGCTCAACAACGAATCCTCGCTGCTGGGCCTCACCACCCTGCGCGACTACGACGAGTACACGTTCGTGCACTCGGTGAACGTCTGCATCTTCTCCGTGGCCCTGGGCCGCAAGCTTGGCCTCACGAAATTGCAGCTGTACGATCTCGGGATGACGGCGCTGTTTCACGACGTCGGCAAGTCGCGCGTCCCGCTCGAGGTGCTCAACAAGGAAGGCGGCCTCACCGAGGACGAGTGGCGCATCCTCCAGGCGCATCCCTGGCTCGGCGTCCTCACGCTGTTCGGGCTGCGCGGCTACGGCGAAATCCCGTATCGCGGCATGATCGTGGCGTTCGAGCACCACATGAAGACGGATCTCACGGGCTATCCGAAGTCGCTCCGGCCCCGGACCCTGTCCATCTTCTCCAAGATCGTCGCGGTAGCGGACGGATTCGACGCGGCCACGAGCCGGCGGGTGTACCAGACCGTGCCGATTCAGCCCGACCAGGTGCTGAAGGAGATGTGGGAGAACCCGCGTCGCGGCTACGACCCCGTGGTGGTGAAAGCGTTCATCAATCTCATCGGCGTGTACCCGGTGGGTACCTGCGTCATCCTCGACACCTATGAAGTGGCGCTGGTGCATGCGGCGAATCCGGATACGAGCTTCCTGCATCGTCCGGTCGTGCGCGTCGTCGCGTCCGCCGACGGCGCCATCCAGCGCCCGGGATTCCTGACCGACCTGGCCGAGCGCGACGAGCAGGGGAACTTCCCGCGCACCATCATCAAGGTCACCGACCCGGCCAAGTACGGCATCAACGTCAGCGACTACTTTGTCTGATCGTCTCTCCCCCATCGCCCGGGCCTTCGGCGCGGCACGCGCCCAGGGGCGGGCGGCGTTGATCCCATACTTCACCGCCGGCTTTCCCACGACCGCGACCTGTCGTGAGGCGGTGCGCGCGGCCGAGCGCGCCGGGGCGGACATCGTGGAGATCGGGATCCCATTCAGCGATCCGCTGGCGGACGGCCCCACCATTCAGCGTTCGACGCAGGCCGCGCTGGAGCAGGGGATGACGGTCGCCGGCGTCCTGGACCTGGTCCGGGATGCGGCCCTGCGGGTGCCCGTGGTCTTGATGACCTATCTCAACCCCGTGCTCGCCTACGGGGTCGATCGCTTCCTCGCCGACGCGGCGGCGGCCGGCGCGAGCGGGCTGCTCTGTACCGACCTTCCCGGCGGCGCCGATCCCGCGGTCGATGACGCGGTCGCCGCCAGCGCGCTCGATCTCATCCGTCTCGTGGCGCCGACCACGCCCGACGAGCGACTCCCCGGTGCCCTCGCCGGCGGCGGCGGCTTCGTCTATTTCATCTCGCGTCTCGGCGTCACCGGCGCCCGTCCCGACGCGCCACCCGACCTCGAGCGCCACATGCGTCGCCTGCGGACGGTGACACGCCTGCCCGTCGCGGTGGGATTCGGGATTGGGACGCCGGCGCAAGCGGCCGAAGCGGCGCGCTGGGCGGACGGCGTCGTGGTCGGCAGCGCCCTGGTGGAGGCGCTGGGGACGGGCGGCCTCGCGGCGGCGGAGCGCCTGCTCCTCGGGCTGGCCGACGCGCTGCGCGTCAGGGGCGCCGCGTGAACTTCCAGCGGTTCGTGCTCCTGTACGGGCGGGCACTCGCCGGCGTCGGCCTCGCGCTGCTCGCCGCGGTGCTGATCGGGGATTCCCGCTGGACGCATCAGTGGATCGAGATCCTCGTGATGTTCGTCGCCTGCATCGGGCTGCGCGGGCAGACGGTGCGGCTCTCCAAGTACTCCTACCTGAGTCAGACGGCCGTCGTGAGCCTGGCGGGGAGCCTGCTCGTCGGCCTCCCGGCGACGCTGCTCGCGCTGGCGGGCGGGACGCTGCTGGCCGACTGGGTGTGGCTGCGCAAGACGCTGTGGGCCGCCGTGATCAACTTCGGCCGCGAGGCGCTCGCGCTGACCGCGTCCTACGGCATCTACGCGGCCATCCTGGCGATCTCCGGCGTGTCGGATCCGGGGCTGCACGTCGCGACGATCCCGGCGGCGTTCTTCTACGCGCTGTCGTATTTCGTGTTCAGCCGGGTGCTGTTCTATCTGAGCCTCCTGATCCGGGGCAAGCTCGAGCAGAACGAGCAGCTGCTCATCATCCGATACGAAGTGATCTCGTATTTCGGCACGATGGGCGCCGTAACGACGATCGTCAGCGCGGTGCTCGCGTGGCCGCCGGTCACCTGGCTGTTCGTCGCGGCCGCTCTGGGCGCCCTGGGGCAGTTGTTGAAGCAGATGCTCGAGGAGGCGATCTCCGCCGAAGAGCTGAACAAGATCCATGCGATCGAATCGGTGATTACGAGCAACATCAGCCTGCACGATTCGTTTCAGCGCATCGAGCGGCTCGCCCATCGGCTCGTGGACTGGGGCGATCTGCGCATCTACCGGCGCACCGAGGACGGGCTGAAGCTCGCCTATCGGAGCGCCATCGGCCGGCCGGACCGCGGCGAGCCGACGGCGGACGTCGCCGCACTCCGGGGCCAGGTCGTCGCCAACGGCGAAACGCTGGTGATCAACGACGTGATCCGGGACAAACGGGTGGCCGACGTTCCCGAGCACGTGCAGAGTCTGGTCCTGGTGCCGCTCCGGTTCGGCGATGCGGTGATCGGCACGCTCGAGCTCGAGCATCACAAGCGCCGCGCGTACCGACGCAAGGACATCGTCACGATCGCGACGTTTGCCAACCAGCTGGCCACGGCGATTCACATCAACGATCTGCGGCGCCCGATCGTGGAGACGCTCGATCGCATGACCCGGCAGCTCGGCACGATCGGCCAGGCGGCGGCGTCGTTGCGCGATGTCTCCCGCGCCGTGGCCTCGTCCACGGCCGCCATCCGGAGCGCCGCCACCACGGAGGAGGCCGAGGTGACGGGAGGCCTCGAGGCGACCGACGCGCTCGCACTGGTGTCGCGCCGCGTGGTGGAAGACGGCGCCGAAGCGGCGCAGGCGTCGACGGCCGCGAGCGACGCGGCCAGCCGCAACCGGGAGCGGGTGAAGGATGCGTTGACCCGGCTCGTGGCCCTGAAATCGTTCGTCGGGGAGAGCTCGGGCAAGGTGCAGCAGCTGGGCGCGATGAGCCGCCGCATCACGGGATTCATCGCCTCGATCCGCGAGTTCTCGGATATGACGAACCTGCTGGCCCTGAACGCCGCGATCGAGGCGGCGCGCGCGGGCCGGCACGGCAAGGGGTTCGCCGTCGTCGCGGAAGAGGTGCGGCGGCTGGCCGAGCAGAGCGCCGAGGCCGCGACCGAGGCGGGAGAGCTGGTCGCCGACATCCACCGGCAGGTCGGGGAAGTGGTCGAGCAGATGCGGCGTGGGCAGGTGAACGTCGCGGGCGTGGAAGAGCTGTCGTCGGATGCCTTGGAGGCGCTCGAAGCGATCGTGCGGGCGACGGCGGACGCCACGGGGCACGCCCAGCGGATCGCCGCGGCCGCCGGAGAGCAGGACGACGCGTTCGGCCGGCTGCGCCAGCGCATCAGCGCCGTGGCGGCGATCTCGCTGCAGAACCGGGCGGAAGCCGAGGGCGTGTCGGCGCGCGCGGGAGAGGCGGCGATGGGCCTCGGCAATCTCGAGACCGCGACGCGCGAGCTGGAAGAAGTGGCGTCCCGGCTGCGCGATCTCACGCGCGGCTTTGCGAGCCTCGACTAGCCCACTAGCATTCTCCTCCATGCGGCAGCTCGAGCGAGTATACGTGGCGCTGGGCTCGAACATGGGCGGCCGGGACGCCCATCTGGCCTACGGGCGCATGCGGCTCTCCACGCTGCCCCACACCCATCTCGTCGCCGCGTCGCAAATCGAGGAGACGGCCCCGATCGGACCGGTGGCGCAGGGGCCCTATCTCAACCAGATGGTGCTGCTCGTGACGGCCCTCGAGCCGCAGGAGCTGCTGGAGCACTGCCGGGCGATCGAGACGAACCGCGGCCGGGAGCGGAGCGAGCGGTGGGGTCCCCGGACGCTCGATCTGGACATCGTGCGGTTCGGCGACCGCACGATCGCGACTCCGGAGCTCACCATCCCGCATCCCGAGCTTCCCCATCGGGACTTCTGGCGTCGCGAGCTGGCCGAGCTCGACGCCCTCGCGCCGAGCGCCCATGCCTGACCCTGGACGGCCCGTGACGACCCACGACCTGCTGCGCATGAAGGCGCAGCACCATCCGATCGTCATGCTCACCTGTTACGACGCGCTGTTCGCCCGGCTGCTGGACGGTGCCGGTGTGGACGCGCTGCTCGTGGGCGACTCGGTCAACCAGGTGCTGGCCGGCGCGGAATCGACGCTCTCGGCGACGCTCGACCAGATGATCTATCACACGCGTATGGTGCGGCGCGGCGCCCAGCGCGCGATGGTCGTGTGCGACCTGCCGTTTCTCACCTATCAGGTCAGCAGGGAAGACGCGATCCGCAACGCCGGCCGGGCCATGGCCGAAACGGGATGCCACGCCGTGAAGCTCGAGGGCGGGGTGCCGATCGCGCCGACGGTCCGCGCGCTGGTGGATGTCGGGATCCCGGTGATGGGGCACATCGGGCTCACGCCGCAATCGGTGCACGCCCTCGGCGGCTATCGGGTGCAGGGCCGAGACGACGTGACCGCCCAGCGCCTCAAGAACGACGCGAAGGCACTCGAAGAGGCTGGCGCATTCGCGGTCGTGCTCGAGCTCGTGCCCGCGCCGCTCGCCGGGGAGATCACCGCGTCGCTCACGATTCCCACGATCGGCATCGGCGCGGGGCCGTCGTGTGACGGGCAGGTCCTGGTGCTGCACGACATGCTGGGGCTGAACGACCGCTTCAGCGCGAAGTTCGTGAAGCAGTACGCGTCGCTGGCGGATGCCGTGCGGGAGGCCGTAGCGGCGTTCAGCAGGGAGGTGCGGGAGGGCCGGTATCCGGACGCCGCCCACGCGTTCGAGCGCTAGTGCGGTTGGTTGGCCAGCGCGGCGAGTCGCCCCCGCGCGTAGGCGATGTTCCCCGTCGAACTCCGGGGCGCCAGTCGGAGGAACGTTTCGAACGCCGTCGTCGCCGCCTCCGGCTGGCCGGCGGCCGCACGCGCGGTTCCCAGATCGAGATACGGGTCAGCGAAGAGCGGTTCCGTCTGGACCACGGTGTCCAACTGGGCCACGGCTTCCTGGGGTTTCCCGGCCTGGATCAGGGCCTGGCCATACTGGAGCCGTGCCCAGAGGTCTCCATGACTCAGCTCGAGTGCCAGCGCGTATTCTTGCAGCCCCTGTGCGGTGTGATGGTTCTGGAGCGCCTCCTGGCCGAGCATCACATGCGCCGGGTAAAACGACAGGTCTTCCACCAGCGCTCCTTCGAACGCGGCCCGGCCGGCCGGGTGATCCCCTTGGACGAGCCGTAACAGACCCAGGCCATACAACAACAGCTCTCGGGACTGATACGTGTGGATGATGCGCGTCGTGTCGCGAGCCCGCATCTCGTTCAGCATCTGGTCCAATTCAACTGCGGCGCTGTCCCACCACTGCAGTGCGGTGAAGGCGAGCGCACGGTCGTAGTGGAGCGTGTAGTACCGGTGCGGGTCGCGACGGATGACCATCGCGAAATCGTGAGCCGCCTCCTGCATCTTCCCGGCGGAGTATTCCAGCAATGCGCGCGTGAGGTCGTCGGTATCCCATAGACCGGGCAGCTGGTCGTAGAGGAGAATGCCCAGGGTCTGCGCGACGAAGGGATTGCGCAGCAGCGCGCGGGTGTAGAGCGAGTCCACCTGCAGCACCTGCGGCGCATTCACGACGGACTTTGACTCGCGCACATACTCTTCCCACCACCCCGACCGGCCCATCCAGTAGGCCACCCAACGACCGTACAGCGGCTCGGCTCGGATGGGATTCAGGCGCTCGGCCCAAAAGAACCCGAGGCGCGCACGCCCGGGTTGGGTGCGCAGGTGCTCGACGGCGTAGTCGAAGTACGCTTCCCAGTCGTTGGTGTCGGCCTGCGCGGCGAGGCGAGGCCGCCGCTGGCCGCTCAGGTCATCCAGGCGAGGAGGTCCCTGCGCGACGAGTGAGGCAACCGTCCCGAACCCGGCCAGCAGGATCGCCCAGCGCTTCGCGTTCATTGAGATCGAACGCTAGCGCACGCGCGGCAGGTGCGCACGCGCTGTTGCTGTAGGGCGGGGACCTACCGCCGCACGGCCTCCCCCGTTTGTTTTCTCCGGTGCGCGTGCTCACCACGGTCGCCGAGATTCACGCCTGGTCCCGCGGCGAGCGGTCCCGGGGCCGGCGCATCGGCTTCGTGCCGACCATGGGCTTCCTGCACGAAGGGCACCTGCGGCTGATCGATCGCGCGCGCGAGCTGGCCGACGTGGTCGCCTTGAGCATCTTCGTCAATCCGCTGCAGTTCGGGCCGGGCGAGGATTTCGCCCGCTACCCGCGCGATCTCGACCGCGATCAGGCGTCGGCCGAAGCGCGGGGCGTGGATTGCTTCTTCATGCCGGCGGTGCAGGAGATGTATCCGGCCGAGCCGCTGGTGCGCATCGCCCCCGGCCCGATGGCCGAGACGCTGGAGGGCGCGGCGCGCCCGGGGCACTTCGCGGGTGTCCTGACCGTGGTGGCCAAACTGTTTCACCAGGTGGAGCCGGATGTGGCCGTGTTCGGTCGCAAGGACTATCAACAGGCGATGCTGGTGCGGCAGATGGTGCGCGATCTCGCCTTCCCGCTCGACATCGAGGTGGCACCGACGGTGCGCGAGCTCGAAGGCCTCGCGCTCTCGTCCCGCAACGCCTACCTGACCGCGGATCAACGCCGATCGGCCCTCGTCCTGTTCCGATCGTTGCGCGAGGTGGAGCGCGCCTGGCGCGTGGGGGAGGCGGACCCGGCGACGCTGCAACGCAAGGGACTCGAGGCGCTCGGCGCCCCCGACGTCCATCGCGAATATTTCGCGCTCGTCGACGGCGTGCTGGAGCGCGTCAACCGGGTGACGCAGACGACGGTCGCGCTGGTGGCGGCGCGGGTCGGGACGACCCGGCTCATCGACAACGTGGTGTTGGGTGAAGGCGTCGGCGCCGATCCCACCGTGCGCGCCTGACCATGCTGCCCTCCTGGGCCGTCGTGACCGCCGAGCGCCGGGCCCACATCGAGCGTGTGGCCCGGCTCCTGGCCGAGTGGGCGGCGGCGCTCGACGTGCCCCCCACCGAAGGGGAGCGGTGGCAGCGCGCGGCGTGGCTGCACGACGCGCTGCGCGACGCCCCGACCGCGACCGAGCTCGATCACGGACCGCTCTGCGCGGACCGGCTGGTGCGCGACGGAGAGCGCGATCAGGGCGTGCTCGATGCCGTGCGCTACCACTCCCTGGGCTACGCCGGATGGGACGCGGTGGGCCGGATGCTCTACCTCGCCGATTACCTCGAACCGGGGCGCAGCTTCGACACGACGGCCAGGACCGCCCTGCGCGGCCGCATGCCGGGGGAGCGGGAGAGCGTGCTGCGCGACGTGGCCCGTCGCCGGATCGAATGGATCATCCGGTCCAATTGGTGCCTGAAACCGGAAACGGTGGCCTTCTGGAACGCGCTCGTCTCCTCCTGATCGTCGGGCTCACGGCCCTCGCCGCCCTCGCCGCCCTCGCCGCCTGCCGTCACGGGGACGAACGGCCCGCCTTCGATGTGCCGGGCGAAGACAACCCACGCATCGTCGTGGAAGTCCTGAACACGACGGCAAGGAGCGGCCTGGCCCGCATCGGGACGCGCGTGCTGCGCCGGGAGGGAATCGACGTCGTGAACTACGGCAACGCCGCGTCCGCGGGCGATCGAGGATCTGATTCCACGCGCATTCTCGTGCGCCGGGGAAACCGGGAGGCGGGGGAGCGGGTGCGGCGCGCGCTCAAGGTGGGATCGGTGGCGGTGCAGCTCGACTCGACCAGGCTAGTCGACGTGAGCGTGCTCCTGGGCGCTGACTTCGCCGCGCGGGCGCCCGTCGAGCTCCACCCGTAACTGCCCACACGCCGCGCTGATATCGAGCCCGCGGCTGCGCCGCAGCACGGCTTCGATCCCGTGCTTGCGCAGCCGGCGCTCGAACGCCAGCATCTGCGCCCGTGGGCTGGGGGTGAGGTCGGGCGCCCCGCCGGGATGCAACGGCAGCAGGTTCACGTGCGCTGCGAGCGGCCGCGCGATCGCCGCGAGGGCGTCCGCCGCCTCCAGCGAGTCGTTCGCTCCGCCGATCAGGACGTACTCCAACGTCACCCGGCGCGAGAACTGGCGCAGCGCCTTCAACACGTCGGGCAGCGCGTACTTCTTTTCGATCGGCATCAGCGCCCGCCGGGCCGCCGCCGTCGGTGCGTGCAACGAGACCGCCAGCCGGAATTGCTCCGGTCGCTTCGCGAACAGCGCGAGGGCGGGAAGGATGCCCACCGTCGACAGCGTGATGTGCCGCGCGCCGATGCCGCATCCCTGCGGGTCGTTCAGGATGGTGAGGGCGATGTCGACCGCTTCCCAGTTGAGCAGCGGCTCCCCCATGCCCATGAACACGACGTTGGTGGGGCGCGTGAGCGGGTCGAGCAGCATCACCTCCCGGACCTGACCGGCGATCTCCCCCGGGGTGAGCTGCCGGCGCCACCCCATCCGCCCGGTGGCGCAGAACACGCATCCCAGGGCGCAGCCCACCTGCGATGAGATGCACAGCGTGCGACGCTTTCCCTCCGGAATGAGAACCGATTCGATCGCTTCACCGTCCATCAGGCGCCAGAGGTATTTCTCGGTACCGTCACGCGATACCTGATGGATCGCCAGGGTGAGACGGGGCAGGCGGAAGGCGTCCTGCAACGCGGCCCGTAACGGCGCCGGGAGATCGCTGGCGTCGCTCCACGCGGTCACCGGGCGCTGCCACAGGCGCGGCACGATCTGTCGCAGCCGGTAGGCCGGCTCGCCACGCTGCTCGAGCCACTGCGCCAGCGCGCGGCCGGCGTCGGCGGGTGTGAGCGACAGCAGGTCCGTCACTTGAGGCGCGCCTCGAGTCCCACGCGGAAGGTCGAACCGAGGTCCGATACGCCGCCATCGCGCGCGAACGACAAGCGGTAGCGGCCCACCGCCACGCGGACGCCCGCGGCGCTGCGCCAGGCGGCGTTCCCATAGCTCGCCTCACGGGCGATGATCGCGTCGAATGAAAGCGACGTCCCCACTTCGAGCCCGGCGCCCAGTTGGTGATCGGCGCCGCCGGGGTGGCCGAAGGCGAGCCCGTAGCGCGCCACCAGGGCTCCGGCGGTCGTTCCCCAGAGCGTCCCACGCCAGGCGCGAAACTCGAGCCCGACGTTCACATCCTGTGCGGGATCGTTCCCCAACCGCCGCAAACCCCTCGTCCCGGCTGCGATCCGCAGCCGGTTCGCTAGCAGCGATTGTGTGACTCCCAGGTCGAGCGACCACCGGTCGATCCGCGTTCCGTCGAATCGGGTGTCGTGGTAGGTGAGCGCGGCTCCCAGGCTCGCCGTCCCGAACGCCCGGGACCAGGTGGCGCTGGCGCGTTGTGTGTAGAACGGAATCGTCGCGCCGTCAGGGTCGGGGCTGTCGGTGGTGCGCACCAGGTCTCCCAATCCCATCCGGGCGTACACGAAGCCCACTGTTCCCACACGGGCGAGGGGCAGGCGAATGGCGCCGATCAAGCCGGTGGCGCCCACGGCCGCCGGCGTCTGGATGAGGTCCAGCCCGATCTGCCCTCGGCCCGCCATCCCCTGGGCCGGATTCCAGAACGACGCGGCCGCCCCGGACGCGAGTGCCGCGGGAAGCGGCACCGTGGCTGCCGCGAGCCGCCACAATTCGGTCCCCGCTGCTGCCTGGCCAGGGAGGCTCCGGGCCGGGATGGTGGCCGCGATGAGGAGGAAAAGACCGGAGGAACGCATGATATGGGGCTCAGGGAGTGCCGTAGCGCTGTTCGCCCAACTTAACTACATTCAACAGTTTACACCACTTACGGGACGCCGTGCGCCTGACCGACCTGCTCACTCCCGACCGGATCCGCATCCCGCTCCAGGCAAGCGACAAGGAGGGGGTGTTGCGGGAGCTGGTGGGGATGCTCCTTCCCGGGGACGGTGGCCCGGGCGAGGAGGTGCTGGCGGCGATCCTGGAGCGGGAGCGCCAGTTTCCGACGGGAATCGGGCACGGGGTGGCGGTGCCGCACGGACGCTCCCCGGCCATGGCGGGGCTGGGCATCGTGGCGGGCACCTGCCCGAACCCGGTGCGGTACGAGACGATCGACGGCCAGCCGGTGCGGCTGTTTTTCCTGCTGGCGGGTCCCGAAGCGATGGCCGGGGCGCACGTGAAGGCGTTGAGCCGGATCTCGCGGCTGGTGCGTCAGGAAGGGGTGCGGGCCCGACTGCTGGCGGCGCGGACGCCGCAGGAATTCTACCGGGCCATTCTCGAAGCGGAGGGTTCGTAGGAGTGAGTGGGACGACTTTGCGGACGCATCGATGTGGCGCCCTGCGCCGTTCGGACGTGGGGCGCTCGGTGCGCCTGGGCGGATGGGTGCATCGCCGCCGGGACCTGGGGGGAATCGTGTTTCTCGACCTGCGCGACCGCGACGGACTGGTGCAGGTGGCGGTCGGCCCCGCGTGGGCGGCGGCCGATACGGTCGCTGCGGCCCAGGCGGTGGGGGTGGAATCGGTCGTGCTGGTGGAAGGCGAAGTCGTCGCTCGTCCGGCGAACATGCAGAATGCCGACCTCCTGACGGGGGAGATCGAAGTGCACGCTACCGCGCTGCGCGTAGTGGGGCCGGCGGGCACGCCGGCCATCCCGGTCGCTCGCGGCAAGGGGGAGGAGCTCCCGGCCGAGGAGCTGCGGCTCAAGTACCGTCACCTGGACCTGCGTCGGCCCGAGCTGCAGGCCAATCTGATGCTGCGCCATCGCCTGCTGCAGCGCGCGCGACGGACGCTGTCCGAGCTGGAGTTCCTCGAGATCGAGACGCCGATCCTCACCAAGCCGACCCCCGAGGGCGCGCGCGACTATCTCGTCCCGTCGCGCGTGCATCCCGGCGAATTCTACGCCCTGCCGCAGTCGCCCCAGATCTACAAGCAGCTGCTCATGGTCTCGGGCTTCGACCGCTACTTCCAGCTGGCGCGCTGCTTCCGCGACGAAGACTCGCGCAACGACCGGCAGCCGGAGTTCACGCAGATCGATATCGAAGCATCGTTCGTCGGCCAGGAGGACGTGATCGGCTTCGTCGAGGCGGTGCTGGTGGCCCTCTGGGAAGAAGCGGGGCACGCGATCGCGCGGCCGTTCCCGCGGCTGCAGTGGCGCGAGGCGATGGAGCGCTACGGCTCGGACAAGCCCGATCTGCGATACGAGATGCAGATCGCGGACTGGACGGCCGCGGTGCGGCCGTTGTCGGTACCGTTCTTCGAATCGGCGCTGAAGGACGGGGCGCGGGTCCGTGGGATCGCCGTGCGCGGCGGCGGCGTCTTGTCGCGGAAAGACGTCGATCAGCTCGCCGCGGCGGCGAAGCAGCTCGGCGGCGCGGGGCTCGCCTGGGTGAAGCGGCAGGGCGCGGAGCTGTCTGGGTCGGTGGCCAAGCAATTCACGCTCGACACGCTGAGTGGTCTGGGCGTGGGCGACGGCGACGCGGCGCTGATGACGGTCGGTCCGGATCGTGTGACGTCGCCGGTCCTCGATCGCGTGCGGCAGGACGTCATCCGGCGGCTCGGTCCGACGCCGCGCCTGGACCACGCGTTCTGCTGGGTGGTGGACTTCCCCCTGTTCGAGCCGGATCCGGACACGGGCGCTCCGGTGTTCGCGCATCACCCGTTCACCGCGCCGCACCCGGACGACGTGGCGAAGCTCGACCGCGAACCGTTCGCGTGCCGCGCCCAGCACTACGATGCCGTGTACAACGGCAATGAGCTCGGCTCAGGCTCCATCCGCATCACGGATCCGGCGGTCCAGCGGCGGGTGTTCGAGCATCTGGGACTGTCGCCCGAGGAGGCCGAGGCGCGATTCGGCTTCTTGCTGGGCGCGCTGGCGGCCGGAGCGCCGCCGCACGGCGGCTTCGCCATCGGATTCGACCGGACGGCGATGCTGCTGGCGGGGGCGAGCAGCCTGCGGGATGTGATCGCCTTTCCCAAGACCGCGGCGGCGCGCGCGTTGTTCGAGGGCGCGCCTTCGCCGGCGCGCGCGGAGGATCTCGCGACCCTCCACATCCGGACGGTGCCGTGAGCGAAGACGCGGTCCGGCGCTTCTCCGTGGAAGGGATCGATCTGCTGTCGTTGGCCGGCGTCAACGACGGCAATCTCGTCGAGCTCACCCGCCGCCTGGGGGTGCGCCTCTCCCTGCGTGGCGACAGCCTGACGGTGCATGGGCCGGTGGCCGCGGTGGAGCGTGCCGCGCCGGTCGCCCAGGCGATGGTGGACCTCGCCCGCATGGGTGAGATGCTGGACGTCCACGACGTCGAGCGGCTGGTGCTCGAAGGAGAGGCGGGGGCCCTCACCGAGGGTGGTCCCGCGGCCGGGGAAGGGAAGATCATCCTGCCCGGGTTGCGCCGCGTGATCCAGCCGAAGACGGCCGGGCAGCGTGAGTACCTCCAGCTCATCGCGCAACACGACATCGTGGTGGGGATCGGGCCGGCCGGGACGGGGAAGACGTATCTCGCCGTCGCCGCGGCGGTCGACGCGCTGGCCCGCAAACGGGTGCGTCGCATCATCCTGGCCCGGCCGGCCGTCGAAGCGGGCGAGAACCTCGGCTTCCTCCCCGGCGACCTGCAGGAGAAGGTGGACCCGTATCTGCGGCCGTTGTACGACGCGCTGGAAGACATGATGCCGCGCGACCGCGTGCAGAAGGCGCTGGAGACGCGGGTCATCGAGATCGCCCCGCTCGCCTACATGCGCGGGCGCACGCTGTCCGATGCGTTCGTGATTCTGGACGAGGCCCAGAACGCGACCGGCATCCAGATGAAGATGTTCCTCACACGGCTCGGCGTGAACTCGCGCGCGGTGATCACCGGCGACAAGACGCAGATCGATCTCGCGAACCGTGAGGATTCGGGCCTGCTGCAGATCGAGCGGATCCTGCCCGGCATCGAGGGTATCGGGTTCTGCTATCTGGCGGACACCGACGTCGTCCGGCACCGGCTGGTGCGGGACATCATTCGCGCCTACGCCGAGGACGCACAGGGCTGATGGGCGCCAAGCCGACGCGCGGGGCTGTCGCGCGCTATCACCTCGCACGCTGGGTGTGGGTCGTGGGACTGGCCGCGCTCGCCCAGGTCGCGTTCCCGTCGGGGGTGACCGATCTCGCGCCCCTGCTCACGATCGGGGTGCGCGCCGACCGGGAAGTCGTCGCCCCCTTCGATTTCGTCGTGTCGAAGAGCGACGAGGAGCTGCGTCGCGAAGCGGACGCGGTATCCGCCTCGGCCCGGCCGATCTACGAGTTCCGCGCAGCGGCCTACGACAGCGTGAAGGCGGGCACCCGCGCGTTCTTCGCGGCCACCGACAGCGCCGCCCGCAGGGGAGGCGACTCGGTCATTCTGGCCGCGCAGCGCACCGGGATCACGCTCTCGGGTGCGGAAGCGGACTACCTCACCAAAGCGGGGCGGCGCCGGGCACTGGAGCGGGCCCTGACGGCCCTGTTCGAGCGCACGCTGGCCCCGGGGACCGCGATGACCCTGGAGCCCGACTCCGGGCCCGAGCTCGTGGTGCGACGCGGCGCGGCCGAAACGCCGGTGCCGCGTGGGCAGGTGTTCACCTTCAGCGGTGTGCTGCAGAGTGCCCAGGCGACACACCCGGACCCGGGCTCGACGACGGGAGACGCGGTGTTCCTGAAGCTCGTGCGCCGCCTGTTTCGTCCCACGCTGGTGCGCAACGACCTCGAGACGGCGCGGCGCAAGAGCGAGCTCGCTGCGGGGGTGGAGCGGAGCAAGTACGCGGTGCGCCAGGGCGACGTCCTGGTGACGGCGGGGCAGATCGTCACCGGACCGACCGAAGAACGGCTGTCGGCGCTGCACGCCGAGCTGGTGCGCCGCGGGGCGGCGACCAGCAGCACGGTGGGCGGCAAGATCGGCACATTGCTGCGCAACCTGTTGATCCTCTCGGTCTTCTGGGTCCTGATGCTCTTCTACCGTCGCGAGACCTACGCCAGGGTCCGGCAGGTCGGGACGGTGTCCGGGTTCTTCGTCTGCACCATCATCGCCGCTGCGGCGGTGGCCCGTACCGCTCCGGCCCACGGCGAGCTGATTCTGCTGCCGTTCACGGCGATGATGCTGACGGTGTTGTTCAACGGACGTGTCTCGATGATCGCCGCCATGATCCTCGCCGTGCTCATCGGGACCCAGCCGGTGTTCCAGGATTCGCCGGTGCTCTTCCTGTGCTTCACGGGCGGGGTGACGGCCGCGCTCTCCGTGAAGACCCTGCGGCGCCGCACGCACCTCTACCTGGCCGTGCTGCTGGTGGGATTGGGCTACCTGGTCGGAACGCTCGCCCTCGGTCTGGCGAGCGACTGGCCGCTGCGCGAGATCGGCACGCGCGCGCTGTTCGGGACGGCGAACGGGCTCGTCTCGGCGTCGCTCACCATCCTGCTGTTGCCGATGGCCGAGCGGGTCGCCGGCATCACCACCGACCTCACGCTGCTCGAGCTCTCGGATCCGTCGCGCCCGCTGCTCCGGCGGCTGTCGCTCGAGGCGCCGGGGACCTATGCCCACAGCGTGGCCATGGCGAACCTCGTGGAAGCGGCGTGCAACCGGATCGGCGCGAACGGACTGCTGGGGCGCGTGGGGTGCTACTACCACGACATCGGCAAGCTGGCGAGCCCGCAATACTTCGTCGAGAACCAATCACTGGGCGGCAATCCCCACGACCGGCTCCCCGCGGCCCAATCGGCCGAGATCATCCGGCTGCACGTCACCGAGGGACTGCGCCTCGCCCGCGAGGCGGGAATTCCCGAGATCGTGACGGCCTTCATCCCCGAGCACCACGGCACGAGCGAGATCGCCTACTTCTACGACCGCGCCAAGAAGCAGGGGGAGCCGGGCGTGCGGCGCGAGGATTTCCGGTATCCCGGGCCACGCCCCCGCTCGGTGGAGACGGCCATCGCCATGCTCGCCGATTCCGTCGAGGCCTCGTTGCGCGTGCTCGAGGGTCTCACGCCCGCCAAGCTGGAAGCGGCGATCGATCAGATCGTGAAAGGGCGCCTCACGGCCGGCGAGCTGGACGAGGCGCCGCTCACCCTGCAGCAGCTCGACCAGGTGCGCGCCGAGTTCGTGCGCGTGCTCACGGGAATGCATCATGGACGGATCGAATACCCGGAAGCCAGTGGCGGCATCACGAAAGCCTGGCAGCCGGCACGTCCGGCCGCCGGCACCTGAGCGCCTGGCCCGGGTGGCTGCGCAGGTGTTGCGCTGGGAAGGAGCCCGCGACACGCGCGTCGAGCTGGTGCTCCTCGATGCGCCGGCGATGCGACGGTTGAACCGCCGCGCCACCGGCCGGCGTCGGCTCACCGACGTGATCGCCTTCAGCCTCCCCCAACCGGACGGCCGCGTCCTGGGCGACGTGTACATCTGCCCAGCAGCTGCCGGGGCATTCGTGATGGGCGGTCGGGCGGACCCTAAAGGACTTCCGGACGGTCGCGGGCGGACGGGCGGACATTCCAGCGACCGCCTGACCGCCCGACCGCTCGACCGCCTGCACGAGGAACTCGTTCGCCTCGTCGTGCACGGAACGCTCCACGTGCTGGGCTACGACCATCCCGCGGGCGCGGGCCGCATGCGCTCCGCCATGTGGCGCCGGCAAGAGCGCTACGTGCGCCGCCTCGTGAGCCGAAGAGGCCGCTGATGGCGCTCGTCTGGGGAGCGGCGCTTATTGCGGTGCTGGCCGCGATGTGGGCGGGATTTCTGGCGCTGGGGGAAGAAGCGGCCGTCGGCGAAGCATCGCACACCCTGGGGGATGCGCCGCCCACGGCCGCCGGTGCCCGTGTCCCGCTGCATCGCGCATTCCACGTGGCCCGTCTCGCCCTCCTCGTGCTGGGGGCGGTGGCCGCGGCCGACGCCGTGCGCTGGTGGGAACGGCCCTGGGCTGCCGCGCTCGGGGCGGTCGGCATCGCCGTGCTGCTGCTCTTCGTGCTGGGAGACGCGCTGCCGCGCAGCATTGCCCGCCTCGCGCCCGAGCTCGCCTCGCTCGCGTTTCCACTGGGCCGCCGGACGCTGCCCCCGTTTGCGCCGCTGCTCCGGTTGCTCACGGGTGTGGACCGCGGATTGCACACCCTGGTCGGGGCGACCGGCCTCGCCGCACCGGCACTCGGCGATACGGAGCGCGATGTGCTGCTCGGCGTCTTCTCCCTCGCCGACACGACGGTGGACGAAGTCATGACGCCCCGACTCGACATGATCGGCGTGGACCAGGCGGCGACACTCGACGAAGTGCTCGAGCGGTTCCGCTCGAGCGAGCATACGCGGCTGCCGGTGTTCGATGGCGCGCCGGACAATCTGGTGGGCGTCCTGTACGCCAAGGACCTCGTGCCCCTGGCGATGGGACTGCCGACCGCGGGAAAGGTCTCCCGCTGGCAGGATCTGATCCGCCCGGCGGCGATCGTTCCCGAAACGAAAACGCTCGACTCCCAGCTGCGCGATTTCCAGCGCGGGCCCGCCCATCTCGCGGTGGTGGTGGACGAGTTCGGGGGGACGGCGGGGCTGATCACACGGGAAGACGTGCTCGAGGAGATCGTGGGGGAGATCCGCGATGAGCACGATGCCGAGGCCGTCCCCGAGATCCGCCGCGAGGGCGAGCGGGTGTGGGTCGACGGCGGGGTGGGGCTGGACGATCTGTCGGCGGCCCTGGGCCGTCCCTTCACGCATCCGGAAGTCTCGACCGTCGGCGGGCTGATCTACTCGGAGCTGGGCCGCGTGCCGCGCGCGGGAGAGGAGCTCACGCTGGACGGCTTCCGGGTGGTGGTCGAGCGGGTGGAGCGGCGCCGGGTACGGCGCGTGTATTTCGAGCCGCGATGATCTGGCCACTCGTGCTCTTGATCCTGGGGCTGGGGCTCGCCGGGACCGCGGCCGCGATCGGCGTCTCGGCCGCCGCCGTGAGCCAGGCGGAGCTCACTCGCTGGGTGTCGTACAAGCTGCGCGGGGCGCCGGCGACAGCGCAGGCGTTGCGCGATCCCGCGCGGGTGCTCGCCACGGCGAACGTGCTCACGACGCTGGGCGTGCTGTTGGCGGCCGCCGCGATCCCGGCGCTGCTCGCGCGCTTCACACCCACCTTTCTCGGCATCGTGAGCGTTCTGGTGATCGTCCCCGCGTTCGTGACCGCCGCCTACCTGCTGCCCCGCACGGTGGGGCGTCGCTGGCCGGAGCGCATCGTGGCCCCGGCTGTGCCGTGGATGGAGCGGGCGGCGCGGGTGCTCGCCCCCTTCATTCCGCACCGTGACCCCTCGGCGCGCGGCACGCTCGCCGCGGTGCTGACCGGCGATGCGAGCGTGCTCGCGGCCTCGGACGAAATGGAAGTGGTCTCGGGCGTCCTCGCGTTCTCCGACCGGCCGGTGGCGGAGCTGATGACGCCGCGCACCGCGATCGTCGCGCTGCCCGAGGGGATGGTGGCGGCCGAGGCGGCTCACGTGTTCGTGCAGTCGGGCTACAGCCGCTATCCCGTGTATCGCGGCTCTCTGGACGAGATCGTGGGCGCGGCGCACGCGTTCGATTTCCTCACGCTGGCGCCCGACGCGCCGCTGCGAGTCCATCCCGTCCTCTCCGTGCCGGGAACGCGGCGCGCGGCCGACCTGATGCTCGAAATGCAGCGCGGCAAAAGCCACCTCGCCGTGGTACTCGACGAATTCGGAGGGACGGCGGGACTCGTGACCTTCGAGGATCTGTTGCGCGACCTCGTGAGCGAAGTGCTCGAGGGTCCGCCGACGGCGGAATCCGCGGCGGCCGCGGCCGGCGGTCCTCCGGCGCTCGTCGAGCTGGACGGTGCGGCTCCGGCGACGACCTTGAGCGAGCGTCTGGGGACGGGTCCGGTCAGCCGGGCGGCCCAGACCGTCGGCGGCCTCCTGACGCAGGCGCTGGGGCGCATTCCGCGCACCGGTGAGCGATTCCTGCTCGGGGGTCTGGAATTCGACGTGCTGGCCGCGTCGGCGCAGCGCGTCGAGCGCGTCGCCGTCCGGCGGGCGCCGGTCCGGCCGATCGTGCTGGATGGAGGCGAGGCATGAAGGCCCCGGCGTCCCTATCTTTGGTGCTCGACGGCCTCGACCGCGGCGATACCACCGCGCTCGCGCGGGCCATCAGTCTCGTCGAGAATCAGCGGGAC
>Ga0326731_1000040_pt1 | contig 32732 bp, 31 predicted proteins | sample MHFSIPfraction_FD_207645 | JGI IMG/M metagenome (GOLD analysis project Ga0326731, IMG submission 207645) | Lab enriched peat soil microbial communities from Michigan Hollow, Ithaca, NY, United States - MHF9FY SIP fraction | ecosystem: Environmental > Terrestrial > Soil > Wetlands > Peat | place...
GAGAGGCATGGTGGTTTTGCAACAGCACGGGCGGCAGACGAGGTTGCGCGGTTTTCCACGTGCCGAACGCCTCGGCGGCACAGCCGCGAGCTAACCGTTCGAGCCGGCCCGGGCGTGCGCCGCAAAAGTTATGTAACGTTGGCATCCAGAGGGCCCGATCCCTATGTTCGGCATCGAGCTTTACGGCACCGCAAGTTAGCAAAGAGCCTTCACGCATTTCCCGAACTTTTCACGCCCCAGCACCATCCATCCGAGCTCATGACACTACCCGGTGCCAAGACGACACCACAATTGAGACAAACAGTCTGAGTGGCTCGGTACGTTCGTACCATGTACGCTCTTGCGCATCAGCAGCAATGCTCCAGCCTACTGATCGAGAGCACGAACCTGTTCCGAGCATGCACGCGATGGAGTTGATAACCGCGCAGGCCGCGCCCCGTTCCCGGAATCTCGTGTTCACCTCCGCGGGTGATCGCTCGAATGTTCCACTGTGGTTGCGGGGCCGTCGCCGCGACTTCGATCTGTGCGTGATCTATTACGGCGAGCGTCCGACATCGCTGCGATCCCTTGCGGACTTCTTCGGCGTCCATGCGGGAACCAAGTTTCAGAACCTGCATTACTGCTATTCATGCTGGCCTGAGTTGTTTGCGCGTTATGAGGCCGTCATGGTGATGGACGATGACATCGTCATTGACGCCGCCGCGCTCACGCGGCTATTCGATATCCGACGCGAGTTCGACTTGTGGGCGCTGCAACCGGCCTTCCGTATCTCCGGCAAGATCAGCTGGGACATCACGCGAGTCCGACCCACCGTGCGGCTCCGCTACACGAATTTTGTCGAGATGACTTGTCCGCTGTTCCGTCGTGACAAGCTGGACGCATTCATGGCGGTGTTCGATCCGGAGATCATCGGCTACGGCGAGGACTGGTGGTTTCTGCGGACTTTGGGTTCTGATCTCGGTCGCCACGTTGCCGTCGTGGACGAAGTTTCCTGCGTCAATCCCCACGATCGCGGCAAAGGCGGCCGCCGCGAGATCGATCGCTTAGCCAGCCATGAACAGCGCAAGGCAGTCTGGGAGCGCATGAAAGCCCGACACAACCTCGACGAGCAAGGACGCTTTCAGGCGGAATATGGCCGGATCGAGAGGCCTCCGCTCGACGCGCTGCTCGGTATGGCGCGGCTGCTCCCTGAGACAACCTACGTGGGCGGCAAAAAAATGCTGCGCCGCCTGCTCAACTTCGCGCACAACCCTTCGCACTAGCGGTGCGCCGGGATATGGCGCTCAGCGCGCTTCCGGTTGGCGCGAGCCTCGCTTCGCGCTGCGGCGCGGCGTACCGGCCGTCTCGGCGGCCCGCGTAGCGTCGTCGTCTTCCAGTGCCGCGATGCAGCGCCTCAGGCTGCTCTCGAGCGCCGCCGTCTCTGTGCGGTCGAGCGGCGCGAGCATTCGCTCGAAGATCACGGCGCCGACAGTGCGCGCGTGCTCGAGCAGCTCGAGGCCCTCGTCGGTCACGGTCCAGCTGTCGGCACGGCGGCTGTCGGGATGAGGGCGGCGCTCGATCCGGCCGTCGGCTTCGAGGCGCCGGAGCGCGGAATTCATGGTCTGGGCGGACACCATCACCCGCCGTGCCAGCTTCGCGCCGGTGATGCCGGGCTCGCAGTAAATGACGAACAGCGCGCCGAAGTGCGCAAACGAGAGATCGACGCCCTTCTTGCGCATCGCCTCGTCCATCGCCTGGCGCAGCGTATGGTGCAGCGACTTCAGCAGGAACCCGACAATGTGCTCGGGTTTGTCGAGCTTGAGCCAACTGCCATAAGCTTCAGGTTTCTTCGGCATGCGGGATTGCGAGTTATCAGGTAGCTGATATCATATCAGCAAGCTGATACTTTTCAAGGACGACGTCCCATGAGGTTTGGGTCCGGCATTTTGCGGCCACGGTGGTTGGTCGCGCTCGGCGCCGTGCTCGTCGCGGGCGGCGTCATAGTCGCGCTGAACGGCCGTCCAGCCGATCGCCACGCGCAGCGTTCCGCTCCGGCAGCGGGCGGCTCGCGCGAGGCGGTGCTCACGGTGACCGCGGCCGAGCTACGCCCCGTCGAAGTGGAGCGCACGATCACGATCAATGGCTCGGTCTTCGCGTGGCAGGAAGTGATCATCGCGCCCGAGGTCGGCGGCTATCGCGTTGCCGAAGTGAAGGTCGACGTCGGCGATCGCGTGAAGCGCGGCCAGACGCTCGTAGAGCTGTCTACGGCCCTGCTCGATGCGGAGGTCGCGACGAAGAACGCCACGCTTGCACAACGCGAAGCGCAGCTCGTGAACGATGCCGCGGCGCTCGAGCGCGGCGAGTCGCTGAATGGCATGCATCTGATCTCGCAGGCCGACTACGACAAGCTCAAGTCGGCGGCGCTCGTTTCTCGTGCGGGCGTCGAATCGGCGCGCGCGGACTTGCAGAGCTCGGCGCTGCGCCTGAAATTCACGAATGTGACAGCGCCCGACGACGGCGTGATCACCGCGCGCACCGTGACGGTGGGCCAGATCGCGCAAGCCGGATCCGAAATGCTGCGCCTGCTGCGCAACGGCCGCATCGAATGGCGCGGCGAGGCGCCCGAGGCGCGGCTCTCCGAGCTCAAGCCAGGGATGCCCGTCTCGATCTCGACGGCCGACGGCGCCGTCGTCACGGGCACGATCCGCGCCGTCGCTCCGACGATCCAAGCCGGCAATCGGACCGGGCTCGTCTACGTCGACCTACCGCCGAACGAGCAGCTGCGTCCCGGCATGTTCGCGCGCGGCGACATCGAGATCTCGCGCGCAATGGCATTCACGGTTCCGCTGCAGAGCGTCGTGAGCGCCGACGGCTACAGCTACGTGTTCGTACTCAAGCACGACAACCGAGTCGAGCGGCGCCACGTCGAGACCGGTGGCGTGCACGACTCCGAGATCGAAGTGTCGAGCGGCCTCGAGGCGGGCGACATGGTGGTCGGCAAGGGCGCCGGCTTCCTGAAGGACGGCGACCTCGTCAACGTGAGCTCGGAGGCGGGCTCGTGAATTTCGTCACCTGGTCGATCCGCAACCCGGCCCCGGTCATCATCCTGTTCATCGGGCTCACGATCGCGGGCCTGATCAGCTTCCCTAGGCTCGGCGTCCAGGACCGGCCGGACATCGAGTTCCCGGCCGTGATCGTCACGATCACGTATCCGGGCGTGGCGCCGACACAAATGGAGTCCGAGATCACGCGCAAGGTCGAGGACTCGGTCGCGACGATCTCGGGCATCGAGCAGATGACTTCGACGGTCGACGAGGGCACGTCGACGACGAGCATCGAATTCGCGTTCGGCACCGACTTGAGCCGCGCGCTCGACGACGTCCGCGACGCGGTTACGCGCATCCGCAGCGACCTGCCGCCCGACGCGAACGAGCCGATCATCTCCCGCACGACGACGGCCGGCGGCTCGCTCGTCACCTGGAGCGTGTCGTCGGACACGATGAGCGACACCGAGCTGTCGTGGTTCGTCGACCTCGTCGTGTCGCGCGAGCTTAGCTCGGTCAAAGGCATGGGCCGCGTCACGCGCGTCGGCGGCGTGGATCGCGAGATCCGCGTCGACCTCGACCCCGATCGAATGGCGGCGCTCGGCGCGACCGCGAGCGACGTGTCGCGCCAGCTGCGCAGGATCCAGGCCGAGTACCCGGGCGGCGAGGCGCGGCTCGGCGGCCTCGAGCAGACGGTGCGCACGACGGGCATCATCACCTCCGTTTACGACCTCGCGGGGCTGCCGATCTCGCTACCGGACGGTCGCAGCGTGCGGCTCGACACGATAGCGGACGTCCGCGACCAGGCGAGCGAGCAACGTGCGACAGCGCTCCTGAACGGCAAGCCGGTGGTCGGCTTCGAGATCGTGCGCGCCTGGGGCGCCAGCGCACTCGGCGTCGCGAAGGACGCGCGCAAGGTCGTCGGTGAGCTCGCGAAGGACTACCCGCACGTGAAGTTCGCCGAAGCGAGCTCGACGGTCGGCTACATCCAAACGTCGTACGACTCGTCGATGGAGATGTTGGTGGAGGGCGCGGTCCTCGCGATCTTCGTCGTCTGGCTGTTCCTGCGCGATTGGCGCGCGACGCTCGTGTCCGCGCTCGCGTTGCCTCTGTCGATCATCCCGACGTTCTGGGCGATCTGGGCGCTCGGCTTCACGCTGAACATTCTCACGTTGCTCGCGCTCACGCTCGTCGTCGGCATCCTCGTGGACGACGCGATCGTCGAGGTCGAGAACATCGTGCGGCACTTGCGGACCGGCAAGAAGCCGCGTGAGGCCGCGATGGACGCCGCGATCGAGATCGGCCTCGCGGTGGTCGCGACGACGCTCACGATCTGCGCCGTGTTCATACCGGTCGCGTTCATGGGCGGCATCGCGGGCGAGTTCTTCCGGCCGTTCGGCTTCACCGTCACGGTCGCCGTGCTGTTCTCGCTGCTCGTCGCGCGAACGCTCACGCCGATGATGGCCGCGTTCTTCTTGAAGCCGCACGACGAGGTCGTGACGACGCCCCGCATCATGACGTGGTATCTCGGCCGCGTGCGCTGGTGTCTCGCGAACCGCTGGAAGACGCTCGGCGCCGCGACGGTCGTGATCGGCGGCATGCTCGCGCTGTTCCCGCTGCTGCCGACGGGTTTCTCGCCGGCCGGCGACAACGGCTTTACGCGACTCACGATCGAGCTTGCTCCGGGCTCCGCACTCGAGGACACGATCAGCGTGGCGGAGACCGTGCGCAAGCGGCTCGCGACGCTGCCCGATTTCCAGAGCTGCTACACCGCGATCGGCACGCAGGGTCGCAGCAGCGGATTCGGAGGGGGCGGCTCCGCGGGTACCGTGCGGCGTGCGAACCTCACGATCACGATCGAGAACAAGACCGGCACTCGCGGCGCACAGCAGGCCTTCGAGCGGCGCGCGTCGGAGCTCATGCGCGACATCCCGGGCGCCCGCATCCAATTCGACGGCAGCGACGCCGATCGGATGGGGATCACGCTCGCGGGCGACGATTCGGGCGCGCTCGCGCGCGCCGCGGCGAACGTCGAGCGCGAGATGCGCCAATTGCCGGGCCTCGGCACGATCACGAGCAGCGCCTCGCTACAGCAGCCCGAGATCGTGATCCGGCCGCTCGCAGACCGCGCGGCCGACCTCGGCGTTACGACCGAGACGCTAAGCCTAGTGACACGCATCGCAACGAGCGGCGACGTCGATACGGGCCTCGCGAAGTTCAATCTCGACAACCGCCAGATTCCGATCCGCGTGCGGCTCAACGACAAGTCGCGCACGAATCTCGAGCGCCTCAGGCTGCTAGCGGTGCCCGGGCGCCTCGGTCCGGTGCCGCTGATGAACGTCGCGGACGTGTCGCTCGGCTCGGGTCCCGCTCAGGTCACGCGCGTCGACCGCAGCCGCAACGTCACTCTGAACGCGACGCTAGCCGGTCTCGCGCTCGGCGACGCGCTCAAGGCGGTCGACAACCTGCCGTCGATGAAGTCGCTGCCCGAGGGCGTCCGCTCGCTGCGCACCGGCAACGCGCGCTGGATCACCGAGATCTTCACGCAGTTCGGTCTCGCGATGGGGATCGGCGTCGCGTGCATCTATGCCGTGCTCGTGCTGCTGTTCCACAAGTTCATCCAGCCCGTCACGATCCTGACCGCGCTGCCGCCGTCGGCCGCGGGTGCGATCGTCGCGCTGCTGATCTGCGGCTACGCGCTCGCGATCAACTCGCTGATCGGGCTGCTGATGCTCATGGGCATCGTGACCAAGAACTCCATCCTGATCGTCGAGTACGCGATCATGGCGCAGCGCGATCATGGCCTGTCGCGCTTCGACGCGTTGATCGACTCGTGCTCGAAGCGCGCGCGTCCGATCGTCATGACGACGATCGCGATGGGCGCCGGCATGATGCCGGTCGCATTGGGTTGGGCCGGCGACCCGAGCTTCCGTGCGCCGATGGGCGTTGCGGTCGTCGGCGGCATCATCGTCTCGACGGTGATGAGCCTGTTCATCGTGCCCGCGACGTTCACGGTGTTCGACGACTTCCAGCAGTGGCTCTCGCGAATCTTCCGCCGCGCCACGCACGCCGACGCCGCACACGTCGTCCATGCTCATACCGAGGCTGCCGACGAGTTGCCGTCGACGAAGCCCGCGACCTGACGGGCGGGCGGCTGCGATCTATTTCAAGCTGAAGCGAAGACGCAGATAGACGCGCCGTTCGTAGACTTGCCCGTCGCGCGTGAATGGCTCGTAGCGGTATTTCGCGACGGCCGCGAGCGCGGACTGCTCGAAGCGCCCCGGCGGGGTCGCCTCCCGCACTCTGAGCTCGCGCGGCAGCCCGGCTCGATCGACCACGTACTCGAGCTCGACCCATCCCTCGATTTGTCGCAGCTGCGCGTCGGCCGGATAGACGGCCGTCACGAAGCTCAGGCGTGTGAGCTCGCTCGCCGGCGCCGGCGTCGCGAGATATTCCTCCTGAGTCCGCGCCGTGGTCATGTCGCGTGCGAGCGAGCTCGCGAGCGCCGGTGCGTGGCCCGTGGTTACGAGTGCCGCGATACCGCTTTCGGCGGTCGGCCAGTCGGCGCGCGCGACCGCCGAGCGCACGCTGCTCGCGAGCGCACCGACGAGCGCCTCGAATGCATCGCCGAGCCCCGCCGTCTGCGGGGCTTCTTTCTCGACGGCCATCAGGATCGTCAACGCGTTGTCTTCGGGCGGCGCGGTGAGAGCGCCGGTCTGGATTCGCGCGCGACCCAGCTGGACACGCGACGCTAGACGCTGACTCTGCTGCGTGACTCGCACGGCCGCAATCTTTTGATCGAGCCCGGACATGCCCCCGCCGTCGGCTCCGAGCGTGCGCGCGGCGTCGGCGAATCGAACCCCGGCGTTCAATTCGCCGGCATCGAGAGCGGCGCGCGCCGAAGAGATCAAGGCGGCCGTGAGCTCACCGCGGAGCCGGACGACTCGCGGATCGGTGCCGGCGAGCTGCGTGGCTCGATCGAGATTACGCAACGCGCTGTCGCCCGCGGGGTCGAGCAGCTCGCCGCGGCGTAGCCGGGTGCTCGCGGTGTCGAGCGCCTTCTCGAGCTCGGCTTGCGCGGCGGGAGAGTCGCCGGTCGCGGCGGAGGCCGCTTTGTCGTTGCTTCGGGCCGCGGGCTTTGCGGCGTCCGCGCGTGCGCGCGCGAGCTGCGCGTCGAGGAACGCGAGCCGGCCGCTCGTCGGCGCAGCTTTCCGGATCGCGTCGAGCGCGGTCGCGGTCGCGTCGAGCGAGCCCATGAGTAGCGCGCTCTCAGCCTGGCCGAACAGCCCGTCCACGACGGAAGCGAGTCCATCGCGAGCCTTCGTGTGCGCGGGCTCGGCCGCGAGCACGTTGAGGTAGTACTCGAGCGCGTTGTCCCCGGGCGGATCGGCGAGGCGGCCCTCGCTGACCGCAAGCTCGGCGCTCGCGATCGAGTCCGCGAAACGATCGATCGGCGCGGCTGCGGCGCCCGGGACTTGGCCGGCTGTGGCAGCCCCCGGGTTTCGGTTTGAACCGACGCGGTACGACGCGACGGCTAGCGCTACGGCAATGCAGAACACCGCGACGCCGGCCGCGATCAGCCAAGTCGGTATCCGCGCGCCCGCTTTCTTCGGCGAGCCGAGCACGGGCGGCGCCGCGAGGGCGGCGCTACGCAGCTGTAGAGAGCGGTTCGCGGCAGACTCGATCAGCAGGCGCGTGATGCCGGGCGCAGGCGGTTTGATCAACAGGCGGTGGATCCTGCGCTCCGACAAGAAGCCGATCAGACTCTGCGCCTCCTTGCGGTCGGCGGCGACGAGCGTCACGACCTGCCGCGCATTGCGCCCGAGGTCTGAAATGCACTTTTCGAGCCGCGCGCCGAGCAACGAAGCTTCGATGACCGCGATATCGCAGCGCCGCGCGTCGATCGCGGCGAGCAGCGCGCTCCAGTCGTCCGCGACCGTGAGCGAATAGCGCTCGCCGCAGGCTCGGCGCACGCCTTCGCGGACTGCCGTGTCGGCCGCGAGCACATGGACCTGCAGGCCCGCGGCGGCGACGAGATCCTCGATCGGCGTCGGCGGCAGCGTGTCGTCCGTGCTGAGCACGGGTATGGGGTCTGTGTGCTGCACCCCATCGCGCGTCGTGACTTCGACGGGGGTCACCGTCGAGCCGCTGAGGGTTCGATATTCGACAGCCATTTCGCTCGCTGTACTTGTACTTGGGTGCCGGCGCCCCTGCGCTGCGGCTCCTGCGGTTGCACCCGAGAAGGCGGCGCGACCTTAGTTGGGTAGTACGGAACGACGAGACGCGATCTTCGCACAATTTGCGGCGGCGATTAAAACCTTTTTTGCGTCTCCCGCGCGCGGCTGCGGGTCGCCAGGGCGCGACCGCGACAAAGGGTGTCAGGATCACCTGGTGTACGATTCGCGCCACCGCCCTCGGACGAGATTTTCCTCGATGTCGCCGAAGGTTAGGCTCGCCGTCGTCCTGTCCGTCGTGTACATCGACATGCTCGGCATCGGGCTCGCGTTCCCGGTCCTGCCGCGGTTGATCGAGCAGTTCGAGGGCGGCGATATCTCGCTCGCCTCGTACATCTACGGCGGCCTCGCGGCGGCCTACTCGGCGATGCAGTTCTTGTGCGCGCCGCTGATCGGCGTGCTGTCGGATCGCTACGGCCGCCGGCCGGTGATCCTGCTCGCGCTCGCCGGCATGGGGGTGAACTACGTCCTGCTCGCGTTCGCGCCGTCACTGTGGCTGTTCGCGCTCGGCCGCATGATCGCGGGCGCGTTCGGCGCGACGTTGACGGCCGCGGGCGCCTATCTCGCGGACATCACGCCGCCGGAGAAGCGGGCGCAAAGCTTCGGGTTGATCGGCGCCGCGTTTGGCTTCGGCTTCATCACGGGCCCCGCCCTCGGCGGAGTGCTCGGCGGCGTCGACCTGCGGCTACCGTTCGTCGTCGCGGCCGGCCTGAGCCTCGCCGACTTCGCGTTCGCGTTCTTCGCCCTGCCGGAGTCGCTCGCGCCCGAGAACCGCAAGCCGCTGAACCTGAAGTACGCGAACCCGGTCGGAGCGTTGCGCGAGGTCGGGCGCTACTCATCGGTGCTCGGGCTCATGGCGATCTTCGTGCTCGCGACGTTCGCGAATCGGGTTGCCGAGATGACCTGGGTGCTGTTCACGTCGTACCGCTTCCACTGGGGGCCGACCGAGACCGGGTGGTCGCTGGCCGCGGTCGGCTTGATGTTCGTCGTCGGCCAGGGCGGGCTCGTGCGCGTGGTCGTGCCGAGAATAGGCGAGCGCCGCGCGATCCTTATCGGGCTCACGGTGAGCGTGATTACCGTGACGCTCTATGGAATCGTGCCGCGCGGCTGGATGGTTTTCTCTGTCATGGTCCTGGCCGTGTTCGGCTGGACGATCGCGCAACCCGCCGTGCAGGCGTTGATGTCGCGCTCGGTGCCCGCGAACGAGCAGGGGCTTTTGCAGGGCGCGCTCTCGAGCATGATGAACCTCACGTCGATCGTGGGTCCGCCGATCTGGACCGGTCTATTCGCGTTCTTCGTGTCGGAGCAGGCGCCCGTCGTCGTGCCGGGCGCCGCGTTCTTCGGAGCCGCCGTCGTGTTCGCGATTGCGCTCGTGCTCGCGCGCCGTCGGTTCGCGGCGCCGCCGGTGGCCACGCCGACCTAAGTAGCCCGACCCGACCGTGGCTAGTTTCTCGACCTCAGCGGCCGAGCATCCGGTCCGCCCACGGGATGAAGTACTTCCAATTCGGCCCGTCCGTGTGCCCGCCGTCGTGCTGCCGCCACGCGAGCTCGCCGTCGAGCAACCCGGCGTTCACGGCGGGCTGCACCGCGCTCGTGTAGTCGTCCGGGACGCCGAGGCTGCGCGCGCCGAGCAGCCGGAACACGGGCTGCGCCGCGACGGTTGCCATGAAGCTGCCGCGCTGGTCGAGCCATTTCGCGTCGCCTTGCTCCGGCACGCCGTAGCTGATGAAAGTGGGGCGCGGTGCGCAGAGCGCGATCAGCTCGTGCGCGTCGACGGGCAAGTCGCCGGGATCCATCGAGCCGAAGTCGGCCGCCGCGGCCCCGTACTTCAAGAAGTTGCCGGCCATCCAGTGGTACTCGCCGCTCGCGGTGAGATTCTCGACCTGCTCGCCCCAGCGCCGCCGATGGAGCTTCGCGCCGCCCTCGCCCGAGGAGCCGACGAGCACGACGGCGAAGCGCTGATCGAACGCCATCGCGATGAGCGCGGCCTTGCCGTAGCGCGATACGCCTTCGACGCCGACGCGGTGGGCGTCGACGCCCGGCTGCGCCGCCAGGAAGTCGAGGCCGCGCGAAGCGCCCCAGGCCCACGCGCGAAGCGCGCCCCAGTCCTCGGGCGCGCGCCGCGCACCCTTGTTCACGAGCCCGATGATCCCGCGTGTGAGGCCGGCGCCGTTGTCCGCCTGCACGCTCGTCGGGCTCAGCGACGCGAAGCCCCAGCCGGCCGCGATCAATTGCTCGGCCGCCGGCGGATCGGCGGGCGGCGCGTTCGTGGCCGGGCGCGGCGTGAAAGTCGGCCCGCGCTTGCACGGCACACGGCCGTGGCTCGCCTCGGGTTCCGGACCGGCGGCCTCGGGCAGCGCGCCGCCTCCGAGCATGATCATCACCGGCGCTGCCGCACGGGAATCGGCGGGCAGCACGAGCGTCATGCAGATCTCGACCGAGATCGCGGGATACGCCGAGTTGTCGACGGTGCCGACGAGCTGGCGGCCGACGACCTTGCGGCCGCCGCTCGTCCACTCGCGCGTCGCGATCGTCGCCCACGAGACGCGCGGTACGTCCGCCGGCATACGGCCGACGACCTCGCGCTCGAAGTCTGCGACGATCTCGGGGCGCCGCTGGCCCCACCACGCGTCGGCCGTCGTGACCTTCGCGCCGTTCTTCAGCGTGAGCGGATCGGGCAGCAGGGGATATGGGTTCGCGAGTGCTTCGTCGTAGTTCGCGTGGTCGGGCTTCGATTCGTCGCCGCTCGGACCGGGTCGCAGCTCGCGAATGCCGAGCCGGGCGAGCATCGCGGCGTGATCGGCGGCGGTCTCCGCGCGCAGCGCGTCGCGCTCCGCGCCCGTCGGGGGCTGCGCGAGAGCGGCGCCGATCGGCGGCACGGTGGCCATCAATAACGCGAGCGCCGCGCGGCGCCGCGCACTGCGATGGACGCTGCGAGCCGCGGGCTTCACGAGCGATGCCGGTCGACGTGCTGGCCGCTCAGCCAACGCGCTGCTTCGCGATCCATGGCGCCGCGGCTACTCGTCGGACTTCGCGCGATGGCCGAAGCGCACGCGGAAGAGATCGATGTATCCCATCCGCTGCATCTCCGGCGGCGCGAGCAGGCTGTCGAACGTGTTCGGGTGCTCGGGATCGTAAAGCGGCAGGACCGTGAGGTGCGCGTTGCCCTTCGCGTCCTCTTCTGCGGCTTGCTGGCGCGCGCGCCAACGGCTGCCGAGATCGGGCAAGTGCGAGCTAGTGCCGATCACGACGATCTCGTCGATCGGAGTTGTGTTCCCGCGCCCCTCGACCGGAGGCGCGAGCATCGCGGCGTTCGGCGGCCGCGCGGGCGCCGCGGCCGACGCGAGCTCTGCCGCGGTGAGCTTGGCAGGGTCCGCAGGTTTGTCGGCGATGTCCTTCGGCGTGATGGTGAACACGAGCGGCGCAGGGTCGAGGCGCGGCGGCGGCGGAACATCCTTCGACTGGGCGAATGCGAGCTGCGCGAGCAGCAGTGTGGCGGCCGCGAGCGCGGCGCGCGGCGCCCGCGCGGCGATCTCAGCGCTGCGGCGTTCGCGGCGCATCGAGCTTGTCCTTCCAACGCAGCGTCTTGAACCAGTAATTCGTGGTCGTCGGCAGCCAGGTGTCGGCCTCGCGCGAGACGATCCACGCGTTCAAGAATGCGAGAAAGTCGGGGTCCCCTTTGTTCACCGCAAAGCCCGCTCTGCTCAAGAGCAGCGGGCGGTCGAGCGGCACGTCGATCTTCTCCGGATTCTCGAGCGCGAGGAACGTAGGCACCGGCTCGTCCTCGAGATAACCGTCGACCTTGCCAGCGATCAAGGCGGCGCTCGCTGCGTCGGCGCTCTCGAACGCGCGCAGCTTCGCGTGCGGCAGAAACTGGCTCACGAACTCGGCGGCGACCGAGCCGCCGACCGCGGCGATCGTGAAACGCTCGTTGTCGAGGTCCTGGAGGCTCTTCACGTCGGCCGTGCTCTTCTTCTCCGCCGCGAGCGCGAGTCCGCTCTCGGCGTACGGTTGGCTGAAGTTCACGTGCAGCGCGCGGTCCGGCCTGATCGCGAGGCCCGCCGCGATCACGTCGATCTCGCCGGACTCGAGGGCGGGGATCAGCCGGCCGATGTCGTAGGTCAGTATCTCGACCTTGAGACCCATGTCGGCCGCTAGGCGCTTAGCCACGTCGACCTCGAAGCCGATCAAGTCGCCGCTCGCCGTGCGCGCGGCCCATGGCACGTAGAGCGCGACGCCGACCCGGAGCGTGCCGCCGAGCAAGACCTGCTGCAGCGCCCGCGCCGAAGCCGCATGCGGCGCCGTAGCGGCGAGCAGCACCGCTAAACCAAAGCCTAAGATCGCGCTACGCATCGACGACGCCTTCCCGCTACTACTTTGAGACATGTCGAATCTGCGGTTGGTTCGCCGTCCAGGAACCTGCGCCCACACTTTTCGCCGGCGACGCCGACTCGCTTGCTTTGTCGAGCGCCGCGCGTCGGCCGCCGGAGAGGTATGATGGGACGAACCGATTTTCGTGCCATCGTAACCGATCCTTCCGCCGGCCGTCGTGGACGAGGAATGCAGTCGAACATGAGCGAGCATTCGGCCCGCAAGGGTCTCGAAGGAGCCAAGCCGCCACCGCCGACGCGTGCACAGCGGCTCGCGGCGGCGGGCTTCTTGGGCGCGTTCGGTCTCACGATCCTCACCGTGTTACTGACGGGGCTTCGAGTCGGAGCCCCGGCCGTGCAGCACGTGCTGCAACCTGCGCCGGTCGCCGCCGGCTCGAGCGCACCCGGTGCGCACGCCGAGACGCGCTCCGCATCGTCGAGCGCCGTGCCGTCGGCGCCGGCTGCGCCGTCGTCGAGCGTCAGCGAGCCGCAGACGGGTGAGAGTGCCGCGCGCGAAGACGCGGAACGTGATCGCGACGACGCGACACGAAAATCATCGCGGAAAGACGCGGGCGATCCGCCCGCGAACGAGGCGCGCTGACGACGCGCTAGTTCGAGCGCGAGACCTCGGCCCGGCTGCGGTCGCGAGGATCGACGGTTGCCGGTTGTCCGGCGACCGAGCGCACCCAGTCACGCGCGTCCGCGAGGCACGTCGAGTCTTGCTCCGTGCACGCGATCCACCAGTACTGGGAGTTCGGAGCTCGAATTACCGAGAAGCCGTCCGTGTAAGTGAAGCTGCGCACGCCGTTTCCGGTCCCGGCCGCGAAGCGCGTGCCGAGTCGCCGGTCGTTTGCCGGCACGAGCACGTTGCCTTCCTGCTCGGAGTCGTTGCACAGCCAACGGCCCTCGTAGCGCCCGGTGCCCGGCGCGCAGCCGAATACGAGGAGCGGGACCGAGCACGCGTTGATCAAGCCCACGTCGACCGTATCGCCGTAGTTGTATACCGCGTCTTCGCGCACGCATTGATTACGCGGGCCGAGCGACGCGGTGCCACTCGCCGATTCCGCAGCGTCGCGCGCGTCGATCTTGAAGTCGACGCGCTTCGTCAGCGTCTGCGGCGCGCGTCCCTGCTCGGGCGGGAAGCGCCAGCGCGAGACGGCCGCGACGGCGGCCGCGTCGAACGCGCCTTTCGGCTGCGACGCGGTGACGTGCGCGCCCTCGACCGTCCCGAGCGCGTTCACGGTGAACTCGACGTCGGCGTAGCCTTCGACACGACGCCGGCGCGCGTCGGCCGGATACACCGGCACGCCGGCGATCAGCGGCTCGAGACCGCCCTTCTCGGGCTGCGCGGCGGCGTTGCTCGCGCTCGGCGCGGGCGGTGTAGAAGACCGAAGCCGCGGCACCGCGGCGCCGTTGTCGCGGCAGACCTGGCAGCTCTGCACGATGATCTTCGGGTTCGAGGTGCGCGCGAGCCAATCGCGGCGGTCCTCGCCGTCGACGGCGACCGACACGAATGGCTGACCGTCGACCATGTAGTCCACGCGCGCGCACTGTTTCGCGTTCGTCTTGACGTCGAGATAGCTACCATGCGCCTCGACGTTCGCGCTGCAGGTGTCGACGATGTTCGTGCAGTCGCAGCGCAACGGCTGCGCGCTGATCGAGCCGGCCGACGCGAGCGCGAGCACCAGCGCCGACGAAGACAATGTTGCTGCGTTCACGACATTCTCCGCAGTCTTCTCGGGTGAGACTTTGTGTTGATCTTATCCCAACGAGTCGTGAACGGAATCGCGGAGTGTTATGTCCAATCGGACCATCCGGGCTCCGACCGAGAGGTTCGCCGCGAACGTAGACCGCGATGGGCTTGGCAGCGGGCGGCCGCGGGGCACGGCGGGAGGGACAGCGTCGCCGAGGAAACGCTACTGCGCAGCGAAGCGAATGCGCGTGTACGAGCGCTGCGCGATCGGGCGGTTCATAAAGACGCGCGGCTCGAACTTCCACTGGTCGACCGCCGCCACCGCCTCGCGCCGGAAGTACTGCTCGTGCGATGCGGCGGTCACCTCGACGTGGCTCGTCGAGCCGTCGGGCTCGACGGTGAACTCGAGATCGACCCAGCCCTCGATGCCTCGCTCGAGCGCGCGGGGAGGATAGACCGGCTTCGCGTAGGACTTGACCTTCATCGCCGAGGCCGGGATCGGCTTCGCGGACTCGAGAGCGATTTGCAGATCCATGAGCTGCGCGCGGGTCGTACGTACGACATTCGGATCCGCGCCGATGTGCTCGGCTTCGTCGATCCAGATGCCGGCGGCATCCGTGTCGTGCGCGTCGAGCGACTGCGACGAGCGTGCGAGGAACTCGTGCGACAACCGATCGCGCGCGGCGCGCGTCAGGTCGTGGCTCGGATGCTTCGAGATCATCTGCTCGAGGTAGCGCTTCGCGCTCTGGTCCGCCGGCGTCAACAATCGGCCGGCCGTCATCGCGTCCTCGAACTTCTGATTGAGCTCGACCACAGGGTCGACGACCGGCTTGGCCGGCGCCTCTTGAACTTGCACGGGCGCGACTTTCGGCGGCGGCGCCTGCACCGGCAGCTCGGGCTTGAATGACGACTCGGCGACGGCCGCGCGTCCGGACCCCGCCGGCCAGATCTTCTCGGCGAGCGCCTTCGCGCCGGCGTGCGCGGGCAAGGCGGCGCGAATCCGCTCGACGATCGCGCGCGCGTCGTCGAAGCGGCCCTGCTCGAGCGCGGTTTCGCCGCGACGCACGAGCTCGTCGGCGACCTTGTTCAGGCCCTGCACGGCCGCCGCGTTGTTTGGCTCCGCCTTCACGACGCCGCGGTACAGCGTCCATGCGCTGTACTCCTCGGGCTCGACGAGCATGCCGGCCTGGAAAGCGAGATCGGCCATACGCAGCGGATTGTCGAGCGCAGCCGGCGGCGCGCTCGGCGCGTCGTCGCCCGGCGGCGCCGGAGGCGTGTCCGCCATCGCGACCGCCTGAGTGGGCGCGGGCTGCACGGCCGGCGTGGGCGCATCGCTCGACCCCCAGGGCTTCAAGATCACGAGCCAAGTGACGCCGACGGCCGCAACGACCCCGCCGGCCACGTAGAGGAGCAGGTCGCCCTGGCGGCCCGAGTCTTTAGTTTGCGTCATGGCTTATACCCAAAGGCGTTTGATGCTCTTGAGCTTGGCGAGCACGCCGTCGACGACGCCCGTGCCTTCGGGTGCCGCGTCCACTTCGTGGCGCTTCACGAGCTCGGGGTTCTTGAGCAGCATCCGATGATGCTGAAGCGCGGCCTGAAGGCTGATCGCGCAACGGCCGGCCGAGAGCGGCTTGCGCAGGAAGCGGAAGATCTGGCCGTGGTTGATGAGCCACACCATGTCGAGGACATCGCGGTGCTGCGAGACGGCGATGGTCACGAGCTCGGGCAGGTGCTCCTTCAAGCGCGCGGTCATCGACTGAATCGTCGCTTTGTCCTCGGATACGTCGGTCACGAGCACGCCTGGGCGATGCTCGGTCAAGATCTTGACGACGTGCACGACGTTGCCCGCGTTGTAGACGGGCAGGCGGCCGCGCACGGCTTTCTGGACCGTGTCGATCACTTCGTTGTCGCTCGAGAACACCACGATGCCGAGCCCCGTCCCGAGCTTCACGTTCGCCGCGGTGTCGGCGAGCTCATTCGGTGACGCCTGGGGCGCAGCCGCGAATTGTGGCGTCTGCATGCGGGCGGTGCTGTCGAGCCGCGGGGTCGGGCTCTGCGCGCTCGGCGCGCCGCGCTCGTTCGTGCTCGGCGCACCGCCGACCTCAGTGACCGTGTCGGCCTCCATGATGATTTCGAGCGTGTCGGCGGGCGTGAGCTCTGGCTTCGGCTCCGGCGCCGGCGTCTCACGCGCGAGCTTCGCCGCGAGCTCGATCGTCTCGCGCAGCTGCTTCGGCGCGCACGGCTTCGTGAGGAAGCGGAAGACCTCGCTCTCGTTGATCGAGCCTTCCACGGCGTCGAGATCGGCGTAGCCGGTGAGCAGGATGCGGACCGTGCGCGGCGACATCGCGCGCACTTTGCTCAAGACCTCGACGCCCGTCATCCTCGGCATCCGGTGATCGGCGACGATCACGTCGATGTTCTTGTCCTTGACGATGTCGAGCGCCTCGGCGCCGTGCGAGGCGAGGAACAGGTCGAACTGGCGGCGGAACATGATCCGCATCGAATTGAGCACGCGCTGCTCGTCGTCGACGAACAGCAGTCGCGCTCGTTCGCCCCCGGTTGTCGGCAGCTGCTCCGCCATCGTCATCCGCTACACCGCCTCCGCGAGCATTTCCTGCTCGGGCATTTCCGCTTCCGCCGGTTGTGCGTGCGCGGCCTGCTTGATCGGCAGCACGACCGTGAACGCCGAGCCCTTGCCGACCTCCGACTCGACCAGCAGCTCGCCGTGATGGCTGCGGATGATCTCGTCGACGATCGAGAGCCCCAGGCCGGTGCCCGTGCCGACTTCCTTGGTCGTGAAGAACGGATCGCGGATCTTGCTGAGATTCTCTTCCGGAATGCCGCAGCCCGTGTCGGAGATCCGAATCGCGACATGGTTCGCGTCATGCAGCCGCGTCGTAATCACGATCTCGCCGTGAGTCTCGATCGCCTGAGCGGCGTTCGTGATGATGTTGAGGAACACCTGGTTGATCTGCGACGGCGAGCACTGGATCTCTGGGACTTCGCCGTAGAACTTGTTGACCGTCGCCTTGTGCTTGATGATGTTCTTGGCGATCAGCAGCGTCTTGTCGAGACCGTTGTTGACGTCGAAATTCGCGATCGGCGCGCGGTCGAGGCGGCTGAAGTCCTTCAAGCTCTGCGCCATCTCGGTGAGCTCGGCGAGACCCGCGATGCTGTCGCGCGTGAGATCCTCCGCTTCGCTCAAGCTCGCTTCGAGGTCGTCGTCGCGAAGCATCAGCTTCACGTCCTTGAGCGCGTGCACGAACCGCGCTTGGTACTCCGCGCGATCGGCGAAGTCTTCGGCTTTGATCGAGAACGCGCCGAGGCAGGTCGTGAGGAACCTGCGCATGAGACCGACGCGCTCCTGGAGCAGCTCCGCGTTGTTCGCGAGGTAGAGGAGCGGCGTGTTGATCTCGTGACTGATGCCGGCGACGAGCTGACCGAGCGACGACATCTTCTCCGCCTGGACCAGCTGCACCTGCGACTCTTTGAGGTCCGTGAGAGTGCCCGCGAGCTCGTTCGTGCGCTCGGTGACGCGCTGCTCGAGCGACTCGTTCAGCCTCGCGAGCTCGTCGTTCGCGCCGTTGATCTCGCGATAGCTGCCGTGCAAGCGGAACGCGACGAAGCCGACGGCGAGCAGCAGCACGACCGCGTACACGGCGAGCATGAGCCGCGCCTGGTCGACTCGCGCCACCGTCGCTTTGTAGAGGTCTTGCGCGGCCGAGCCGAGATTCTTGCCGTTCACGACGACGGGAGCCGCGGCGAGCTGCTCGAGCTTGCTGCGGATCGAGTCGCGCTTCGTGACCACGGTCTCCATCGCGTTGCGCAGCCGGAGCACGTCGCCCGGCATGCCGTCGACGCGCTGATCGCGGCCGAGAGCGACGAGCAGGCGGCGCAGCTCGGCCTCTTGGACCGTCGGTCGCGAGCCCGCGAAATCGAGCGTGCCGACGACGAGCTGGAACGTATCCGAAGCCGTGCGCTCGAAATGCTGATCGCGCATCTGTTGAATCACGCGGCTGCCCGATTCGCGGATGAACGCGACGGCCGCAGCGTATTCCGATTGATCGTTGAGCAGCTCGCTCCCGCGCTTGACCACCTCGTTGATCGTGCCGGTGTACGTGTCGAAAGCGTTGCGGAGGCGATTTTCTTGGCTCGAGCTGCCGCGCATCTCGAATAGCGTTTGCGGTAGCTGCTGCGGCGTCGACTCGACGCGCGCGAGCAGCGCGCGCGCGCCCTCGCCGGGCGGCTGGAGCGCGGTCCACGATGAGCTCAGCGTCGTGACGAGCGAACGAAAGTCGTCATCGATGCGCTCGAGATCGGCACCGATGGTGTATTGGGAGACGTGCACTTCAACCGGCAGGGGGCGAGACTCGAGGGCGAGAGATACCAGCAGCCCCAGAGCGGCGAGCGCTACTACGATCGCGAAGGCTGTGCGCTTCATGGCGAACCGATTTACGTAATCGAGTGCGCCAACACTAGGCAAAAGGCCGAAGCGCTTCAGTGATAGGATTCACAGCTCGCGTCGCCGTCTCCACCTGGCGACGATGCGTTATGTGGAATGCGGTATCCTGCGCGGCCGAGCCGCACCCCGCGGAAAGGGAAGATGAGTAGCGCCGCCAGACCCACGTCGCCGAGCGAATCGCCGAGCGCGATGCGCGACACCGAGCTCGCCGCAGCCGCGCCGCTGTTGGCGTCGGCGCGGCCCGCGGCCGGTGCGTCGGGCCGATTCAAGAAGCTTCACGCAGAGCTGCGCGGGCTCGTCGGCAAGGCGATCGGCGACTACCGGATGATCGGCGACGGTGATCGCGTGATGGTGTGTCTCTCCGGCGGCAAGGATTCCTACACGCTGCTCGAGATGCTGCTGAGCCTTCAGCGCCGCGCGCCGGTCAGCTTCGAGCTGATCGCCGTGAACCTCGACCAGAAGCAGCCCGGATTCCCGGCGCACGTGCTACCTGCCTATCTCGACGGCGTCGGCGTGCCGTATCGGATCGTCGAGGAGGACACTTACTCGGTCGTCAAGCGCGTGATCGAGCCCGGCAAGACGATGTGCGGTCTCTGCTCTCGCTTAAGGCGCGGGATCCTGTATCGGATCGCGACCGAAGTCGGGGCGACGAAGATCGCGCTCGGCCATCACCGCGACGACATCGTCGAGACGCTGTTCTTGAACATGTTCTTCGGAGGGCGCTTGAAGGCGATGCCGCCGAAGCTCAAGAGCGACGACGGCAAGCACGTCGTGATCCGCCCGCTCGCATACTGCGCGGAGCGCGACATCGCGCGTTACGCGCGCGGCCGCGAGTTCCCGATCATCCCGTGCAAGCTGTGCGGCTCGCAGGACAACATGAAGCGCCGTGAAGTGAAGGCGATGCTCGCGAGCTGGGAGAAGGAAGATCCGGGCCGCACCGATCGGCTATTCCGCAGCTTGCAGAACGTCACCGCGTCGCATCTCGCGGACCGCGCGCTGTTCGACTTCGAGAACGTCGGCGCCGACGACTAGCCCGCGAGCGCTTGCGCCTGGTCGCGCTCGAGCGCCGTCGCCGGAATCCTCTCGATCGCTTCGAGCAGGCGGTCGAGAAGCGGCTGATTGGCGCTCAAGTGCGCCGCGAGCTTCGGCAGAGGCGCGTGGCTGTGCTGGTCGAGTATCGCTTGCGTCGTGTCGCCGACGTAGAGCTTCTCGCCGGTGAGCATCTGATAGAGGATCACGCCGAGCGCATACAGGTCAGTGCGCTCGTCGGTTGGCTCGCCGCGCGCCTGCTCAGGACTCATGTAATAGGGCGTGCCCGAGATCGAGGTGGGGCTCGCATCTGCGCCCGCAGCCAAGTCGTCCTCGCGGCGCAGCCCATGCGAGATTCCGAAATCGATCAGCGCGACTGTGCCGTCGTCGCGCAGCATGACGTTCCCCGGCTTCAGGTCACGATGAACGATGCCCGCGGTGTGGATGATGGACAGCGCGTGCGCGATCTCGGACGTGTAGCGCAACGCGTCCGGGATCGGCAGCGGCTGAGTCAGCTTGCCGCCGAGATGGCCGAGCGGAAAGTACTCCATCGCGATGTAGCAGTACTGGCTCGTGACGCGGAAGTCATAGATCTCCGCGACGGCGGGATCGTTGAGGTCGTAGAGCATCTTGAACTCGTCGACGAAGCGGTCGAAGTTGTCGTCGCGTGACAACGAGCCGCGGCCGCGGTGCAAGACCTTGAGCACGACTTCCTTGCTGCGCTCGGCGCTGAACGCCACGTGCACCGACACGTTTTCGTGAGTCGCGAGGCAGCGGCGCATGTCGTAGCCGAAGAGACGTAGCACGCCGCGCACGTTGCCGTCGCGGCGCGCGAGGCCACCCTTGCGAAGCATCGCGCGCTGGATCGCGCCGACGACCTGCTCGCGGCCGGCCACCTCCTTCGGGATATAGTCGAACGCGCCGGACTTGATCGACTGGACCGCGGTGTATTCGCTGCCCTTGCGCGTCAGCAGGATCACCGCCGGGTTTGCCGGGTCGGCCGCGATCGCGCGCAGCGCGCGCAGAGTAGAGTTGTCGGCCGTGCCGTCCTTCGAGAAGTCGCAGCCGACCAGCAGCACGTCGAAGCTTCGCAGCCGATCGCCGTCGCGCAAGATTTCCTCGAGGTCCGCGACCATCGATTGCACGGCCGCGCCTTCCCAGCCTTTGACGGCGAATCGCAGCAGCGTCGAGCGGAGCTTCTGGTCGCGCTCGAGAATGAGTATGCGCGGGGCGGTGTCGCTGCTCGGTTCCACAGCTCGAAACCGTAGCAAATACACAATGTTGCCGGAGTGATTCGGTTCACAACGGTCCAGGGGCCACGCAGCGGGCCGGCCGACACGTAGCCGATCGCCGGTTTAGCGCGGCTTCTCCGCTCGGTCGCGGATGCCGGTCAGCATCTTCGGAACCTCGCGGCGCATCGTCGCGCGGACGAGGAAACGGGGGATCGGCAGCCCGATGTCGATCGCGAGCTCGTTCACGAGCAGCACGCTGCCGCTCACTTCCGGCACGAGCCACCAATTGCCGTCGAGCACGTCGATCGGGCCGCTCACTCGATGGACGCCGATGTGGGTATACGGGTCGTAGCTCAAGCGGAACACGTGCTCGAACGCCGGCACGAAGAACGCGATCTTGATCGTTTGAGTGAACAGCTCCGCGCGGCCGTCGTCGAGGATCTCGAGCGAGCGGCAGCTCACGATGTTCGGCGTGTACTCGGCGGAGCGCGGACAGTCCTTGAGCACGTCCCAGAGTGCCCGCACCGGAGCCGCGACCTTCACGGCGAAGCGCATGTGCACGACGCCGTGCTCGATCGGATCCGGGTGCACCTGGACCTCGCCGCGATCGAGCAGCGCATGATCGAGCCAACCGAGGTCGGGCTCGCCGTCGGCGGCGCGGGCGGGTCCGACTAAGAGAGCGCCGAATGTCGCGAGCGTGGCGACGAGGAGGCGGGTGCCGCAGCGCGCGCGCAAGCCGTTGCGTACGCCTCAGCGCGGCTTCGACCCCGAGCCCGGAGTCTCGTCCGCGATCGGGTTGCGCAGCACGCCTAGATTCGAGATCTCGACCTCGACCGTGTCGCCGGCCTTCATCCACAGAGGCGGTTTGCGGCCCGCCCCCACGCCGCCGGGCGTGCCGGTGACGATCACGTCGCCGGGCTCGAGCTGCGCCCACCGCGAGCAGTACTCGATCAGCTGCGCGACGTCGAAGCAGAGCTCGCCGACGCTCTCGTCCTGCACCACTGCGCCGTTCAGCCGCGTCGTGAGACGCAGCTTGCGCGGATCGGGCACCTCGTCGGCCGTCACGAGCCACGGCCCGAACGAGCCGCTCGCGTGGAAGTTCTTGCCGGGCGTGAATTGCTGCGAGTGGCGCTGGTAGTCGCGCACGCTGCCGTCGTTGAAGCACGCGTAGCCCGCGACGTAGTCGAGCGCCGCCGAGCGGCTCACGCGCCGCGCGCGCCGGCCGATCACGACCGCGAGCTCGCCCTCGTAGTCGAATTGCACCGAATCGCTCGGCCGGATCATCGACTGCCCGTGGCCGACGATGCTGTCGGCGAAGCGCACGAACACGACCGGATACTCCGGCCGCTCGCGGCCCATTTCCTTCATGTGCGGCACGTAGTTGATGCCGATGCAGAGCAGCTTGCACGCGTCCGCGACGGGCGGCAGGAACTCGACCTCGTCGAGACGGAAGTCGGGCTTTTCGTCGGCGAGCCGGCGCAGCGCGGGCGGCGAGTCGGCGAGCAGCGCGTCGCGCAAGGTCCGCACTCCCTGGAGCCGCCGGCCCGCGTCGACCACGCCTTGGCCGACGGCGACCCCGAAGCTCTCGCGGCCGCCTGCTTTGAAGCTCATCAGTCGCATGGGGTCACCTCTTCAGTTCACGCAGCGGCGGCGGTTTGGCCGCGCGACTCGGCTTCCGAGCGCAACTGCTCGATGGCGGCCGCGAGCGGCATCACCGCTTGCTGCTGGTGGCCGAGGCGCCGGACGGCGACCGTGTTTTCCGCGACTTCGCGCTTGCCGACCGCGATCAGTACGGGGATCTTCGCGAGGCTGTGCTCGCGGACCTTGTAGTTGATCTTCTCGTTGCGCAGATCCGCCGTCGCTCTGAGGCCCGCGGCGCCGAGACGCGCGGCGACCTGCTCCGCGTACCGGTCGGCGTCCGAGGTGATCGTCGCGACGACGACTTGCAGCGGCGAGAGCCAGAACGGCAGCGCGCCCGCGTAGTGCTCGAGCAGCACGCCGATGAAGCGCTCGAGCGAGCCGAAGATCGCGCGGTGTAGCAGCACCGGCGTGTGCCGGTTGCCATCCTCGCCGATGTACGTCGCGCCGAGCCGCGTCGCGAGGTTGAAGTCGACCTGTAGCGTGCCGCACTGCCAGTCGCGGCCGATCGCGTCGCGCAGCACGAACTCGATCTTCGGCCCGTAGAACGCGCCCTGGCCCTTGTTCAGCGTGTAGCGCAATCCGAGCGCGTCCATCGCGCGCGCGAGCGCGCCCTCGGCGCGGTCCCAGAGCGCGTCGTCGCCAATCCGCTTCGGAGGCCGATCGGCGAGCTTCATCACCACGTCCGTGAAGCCGAAGTCGCGATAGATGTCGAGCAACAGCTTGCAGACGCCGCCGGCCTCGGCCGTGATCTGGTCTTCCGTGCAGAAGATGTGCGCGTCGTCTTGCGTGAACGCGCGCACGCGCAGCAGGCCGTGCAGCGCGCCGGACGGCTCGTAGCGATGCACTTTGCCGAACTCCGCGATTCTGTACGGCAGCTCGCGATAGCTCCGGAGCTCGTTCTTGAAGACCTGGATGTGGCCCGGACAGTTCATCGGCTTGATCGCGAACACCTGATCGTCCGCGGTCGTGGTCGTGAACATGTTCTCGCCGAACGTCTCCCAGTGGCCCGAGGCCTCCCACAGCGAGCGCATCATGAGCTCGGGCGTGTTGACCTCGCGGTAGCCCGCCGCGATCTGCCGCACGCGGAGGTAGTCGACGAGCGTGCGGAACAGCGTCCAACCCTTTTGATGCCAGAACACGGCGCCGACCGCCTCGTCTTGGAAATGGAATAGGTCCATCGCGCGGCCGAGCTTGCGGTGGTCGCGGCGCTCGGCTTCCTCGAGACGGTCGAGATAAGTCTTGAGCTCCTTCGCATCGGCCCACGCGGTGCCGTAGATGCGCTGCAACATCTCGTTGCGCGAGTCGCCGCGCCAATACGCACCCGCGAGCTTCATGAGCTTGAAGCCCGCGCCGAGCCGGCCCGTGGATGGCAGGTGCGGGCCGCGGCAGAGATCGATGAAGTCGCCCTGGCGGTAGAGCGTGATCGGCTCGCCGGCCGGGATCGACGCGATGATCTCGGCTTTGTAGATCTCGCCCTGCGCGCGGAAAAACTCGACGGCTCGCTCGCGGTCCCAGACCTCGCGCGTGATCTGCTCGTCGCGCGCGACGATCTCGTGCATCCGTTTCTCGATCTTCTCGAGGTCCTCGGGCGTGAACGCTTGCTCGCGGGCGAAGTCGTAATAGAAGCCGTTCTCGATCGCGGGGCCGATCGTGACTTGAGTCTCGGGGTAGATCTCTTTGACGGCCTCTGCCATCACGTGCGCGGCGTCGTGGCGCAGCAGCTCGAGGCCGTCCGGCGTCGCGCGGGTGACGATCTCCACGCGCGCGTCGCGGTCGATGGGCCGCGTGAGGTCGCGCAGCTCGCCGTCGACGCGGATCGCGACCGCGTCGCGCTCGAGACGCGCACCGATCGCAAGCGCGACGGTGCGGCCGTCGATCGTGTCGGCGAAAGTCCTCGTGGATCCGTCTGGCAAGGTGATGATCGGCATAGGAATCGGATCTCAAGCTCGCGGCGCCGCAGTGCGCCGGCGCATTGTACGATAACCGCCAACGCCCGCATCGGAGGCGAGCCAGCATGAGCCCGATCGAAATCCATCAGTTCCCGTGCCTCCAGGACAACTACGGTTATCTCGTTCGCGACCGCGACGCGAACGTGACGGCCGCGATCGACACGCCGGACGCGGCCGCGATCGTTGCCGCGCTCGAGACGCGCGGCTGGACGCTCACTCATATCCTGAACACCCATCACCACGCCGATCACGCGGGCGGCAACCTCGAGCTGAAGCGGCTCACGGGTTGCCGGATCGTCGGGCCGCGTGCCGACGCCGCGCGGATCCCGGGCATCGACGTCGAGGTCGGCGACGGCGACGCGTTCGAGCTCGGCTCGCACGCGATCGAGGTGCTCGATACGCCGGGCCACACCCGCGGACACATCGTCTATTTCTTCCCGCAAGACGACGTCGCATTCGTCGGCGACACGCTGTTCTCGCTCGGCTGCGGGCGCCTCTTCGAGGGCACGCCCGCGCAGATGTGGTCGTCACTCACGAAGATCATGAGCTGGCCGGAGCGCACGCGTCTCTATTGCGCGCACGAGTACACGCAGTCGAACGGGCGCTTCGCGGTCACGGTCGAGCCCGGCAATCGCGCGCTCGCCGAGCGCGTCGCGGAAGTCGCGAGGCTGCGTGCGGCGGGCAAGCCGACGGTGCCGTCGACGCTCGCGCTCGAGAAGGCGACGAATCCGTTCCTGCGGCCCGCGAGCCGCGACCTTCGAGAGACGATCGGGCTCGTCGGCGCGAGCGACGTCGAGGTTTTCGCGAAGACGCGCGCGCTCAAGGACGCGTTCTAGAACGCGTCGCAATTGGGCTCGCGGGTGAGGCGACTAGGCGCTCGGCCGCAGTTGCGTCCGTCCCTGCATCATCAAGCCCGCGCCGCGCTCCGAGACGTGCGCGAGCACGGCCTTGCGGCGATGCAGACGGACGGTGTCGCCGAGATTCACGGCGAAGACGAGGTTCACGACGGTCCCGGCCGGCAACCCGAGAGCTTTGATCTCGAGGAACACGCCCATCGCCGACAGGTTTCTCGCCCGACAACGATGCAAGCGGCCGCCTGGCACGGACAAGTAGACCGTGGTCGCTACCTTGTTTCTTTCCAGCAGACGTCTCTCCACCTGCCAGTTCCTTTCTTATTGTTCGACCAAGACGCTAGCAAGCATGCCCGCGCGCGCGCGGAAATCAAGTCCCGGTGAGCCTTGCGACCCGCGCGGTGCGCTCCGTCGGGTGAGGGTCCGAGCGCGGCTCGGCGCGATCGATTATGTTGCGCGGCCTAGCGCGCGTGCGAGACGACGAGTCGTCGCGGCCGCGTCGCGAGTGTAGAGAGAAGCCTTATTCGGCCTTGTCGACCCGCCGGATGCTGAGCTCGGGCGGCGCCTCGATGCCCATCTTCACGCGCCGCCCGTTGCCGCCGAGCAGCTTGATCTCGATCGAGCCTTTCGCGAACAAGTCGTTCAGCGTCAACGTGCCGTCCGCGCCGTCCGCCAGCTTGATCTCGATCGTCTCATCCGCACGTCTGCTCACCACCAACATGCGACTGCCTCCGGTTTGCTAGGCGGTGCCGAGCGGCCGCGCGCTGCGCGCCGCGTGCTCGAGGCCGCTGGGATCGTAGAGCGCGGCTTCGGTGCCGCGCAGCGCTCGCAGCGCGATGCGCACTTGCTCGCTGCGTGCCTTCACGAGCGCGCCGTTGCGCTGGTTCTGCTGTTTGCACTCGGCAATCAGGTCGAGCAGCGCGCGCCATTCCGCCGGGCGGCTTGCGTCCGCCGACTTGTCGCTAGCCGACGCGAATGTGAGGCCGATCGCGTCGCTTAGGGCACGCCGCTCGTGCTCGAGCGAGTCGAGCGCCTCGACTAGCCGCGCCTTTTCCGCGCCCGCCGTGTTGAGCAGGTCTGCGTCGCCGTCCACGAGCGCCTGGTTCTCGCGCGCGAGCGTCGCGAGCATCTCCTGCGCGCACGAGATCTGCTCGTTCAGGATCGCGACCAGGCTCGTGCTCATCTCGTTCATCACGATCACTTGAGCTCGCGGTCGAGCCGGATCATGTTGTCCGCGACAGACTGATCGTCGATCGGGTAGGTGCCCGCGGCGACCGCATCCCTGATTGCGCCGACGCGGTTCGCGTCGACGGCCGGCGTGCTGCGCACGATCTCCTCGAGCTTGGCGAGCAGCAGCGCGGAGTGCGTGATGTTGACGGTGTCGCCGGCCTGCGGCGCGCTCGGCTCCGCGACGGGAGCGCCTTGCCCGGCGCCCGCCTTCGCGCCTTCGGTGCGGCGTGCGCCCGAAGTATCCAAGGGTCTGAAACCCTGGCCGTTTATCCGTTCAGTCATGGCAAATCACTCCGGCGCCTTGGCGCCTCAACGTGCTTATCGGCGGCTCGAGCCCCAACTTTAGGGGCCCGCGCCAGCTTATGTCCCAACCCTAACCTCGCCGGAGGCCTCGACGACGCCCTCGACGATCCGTCCGGAGGGCGTCTTGACGCGCACGTGTCCCTTGAGGCGAGCGCCTTCGAGCGCGACACCCTCCGATCTCACGCGGACCGTGCCGCTGCCCGAGACGAGCGTCACGAGCGCGCCGCGCTGGATGATCTCCGGCGACTCGAGCGCCGCGCCGGCGAGCACGGTGCCGGCCGGGACGGTGCGCCGGACCGTGAGCCCGATCGCTTGCTTCGGATCCGAGAGATAGTCGAGCGGCAGCGAGGTAGAAGCCTGGGTCCGAGCCTCGAGATCGTCCGCGGCTAGCACCGCGCCGGCCGCGAGCGCATGGCGCGCGACGACGACACTGACCTGCTCGACGACCCGCACCGGCACGAACAGCCGCCACGGCTCCGTGCCCGTGCAGGCGACCGCGACCGTGCCCTGGCCGTTGCGCACCTCGCGCTCGAGCCGGGCCTCGAGCGGCGCCGCGCAGGCGGGCAAGCGCAACCGCTCGTCGATCGCGGTGGCCTCGATCGACGCGTTGGGCTTATTGATGCTCGCGCGCATCGCGGTGACGGCCGCGGCCTTGATGCCGTCGATCGATTGCCACTGCGGGTCGGCGGTGGCACGCATGCAGGGCGTCAATGCGCCGGCTGCGAGCGTCAAAATGCCGACGAGCGCGGCGCGTCGCGAGCGGCGGGCCGCGAGGGATGGCGCGGTCATCTGCGAATCGTCGTGTTCATGCCGCGGTGACGTTGCAATACGTGTGCCACGGCTCGCCGGGCCCGCTTCCGTGCACGCCGCGTAGCGCTTGCTAGCAGTGCCGGTTCGGGCGGCAACGCGTCGCCGAGGCAAGCGCCGCGAGCGGCAAGGATCTGCCGGTCGACATGAGCTGCGACGCGCGGGACCGCGGCGCGACGCGGTTTCGCAGAGCTGGCACGGTCGTTGCTTGAGTCGCCGCGAAGACGTGCGTTGTGCACGCAGGACTCGCAACGATGGATTCGATACTAGGCATACACGAAGCAGCGCTGACCTTCCGCGCGCAGCGCATGGACGTGATCGCGGCCAACCTCGCGAACGCCGACACGCCGCATTACAAGGCGCGCGATGTCGAGTTCAGCTCCGTCCTCGACGGCGCCGCGAACGCGGTGAAGATGAGCACGACCGACGCGCGCCACCTCTCGACGGCGCCGCGCGTCGCGCAGAGCGAGCTCAAGTACCGGATTCCGCATCAGCCCTCGCTCGACGGCAACACCGTCGAGACCGACCTCGAGCTCGCGCGCTACGCGGAGAACGCGGTCTCGTACCAGGCCAGCCTGATGTTCGCGAGCAATCGAATCAGCACGCTGCGCACGGCGCTCACGGGCTCGCGGTCATGAGCACGTTCAGCACCTTCGACATCGCGGGCTCTGCGCTCAGCGCGCAATCGCTGCGGCTCAACCTCACCGCGAGCAATCTCGCGAACATGCACGACATCGCGAGCACGCCCGAAGGCGTCTACAAGGCTCGGCAGGCGATGTTCCGCGCGGCGACCGATCCGTTCGGCAGCGCGCTCGCGGGCGTCGACGTGCTAGGTGTTACCGAGAGCATCGCGCCCGCGATCGAGCGCTACGACCCGGGTAACAGCCAAGCGAACCCGGACGGTCTCGTCTATGCGTCGAACGTCAACGCGATGGAGGAGATGGCGAACATGATCTCCGCGTCGCGCTCGTACCAGAGCAATCTCGAAGTCATCAACACCGCCAAGGAACTGTTGCTCAGAACCTTGTCGCTCGGCCAAGTCTAGGAGCGCTCATGACCACTTCCGTCGACACCGGCTTCGATCTCTCGAGCCTCGGCCTCGGGGTTCCGGCCGCCACCAAGAAAACCGACCTCGGCCAGACGGACTTCCTGAACCTGATGATGACGCAGCTCAAGAACCAAGACCCGACCAAGCCGCTCGACAGCGGCGCATTCCTGGGCCAGCTCGCGCAGTTCGGCACGGTGTCGGGTCTGCAGGACTTGCAGACGAAGTTCGACACGCTGTCGAGCTCGCTCGTTTCGAACCAGGCGCTCCAGGCCGCGTCGCTCGTCGGCAAGGACGCGCTCGTGGAGAGCTCGAAGGCGCCGCTCTTCCCAGGCGGTGTCGTCGACGGCGCGCTCGACGTGCCGGCCGCGACGAGCGGCGCGACCGTCGAAATTCGCGACGCGTCGAATCAGGTCGTCGCGCACATCGAGCTCGGCGCCCAGCCCGCGGGCCTCGCGCGCTTCGAGTGGAAAGGCATCACGGACGGCGGCGCGCAGGCTCCGCCAGGCGTCTACCACATGGTCGGTTCTTATCTCGCCGGCACGAAGTCCACGGCCGCGACGACCCTCGTCTACGCGCCCGTCGACAGCGTCGTGCTCGGCAAGGACGGCTTCACGGTCGACGTGGCCGGCGTCGGCGAAGTGCCGTTCAGCCAAGTCCACGAGATCGGCGACTGAGCCCGCGCGAAACCGGTAACCCCCCATTTCGATGAACTAGCCCGATCAACAGCTTCAACCCGAGGATCAAGCCATGCCATTTGCAGTTGCCTTGAGCGGTCTCAACGCCGCGTCGTCCGACCTGAACGTCACCGCGAACAACATCGCGAACGCGAACACCACGGGCTTCAAGGCGTCGCGCGCGGAATTCGCTGACGTCTTCGCCGTCGGCGCGCAACAGATCGGCAACGGCGTTCGTCTCGCGTCCGTGTCGCAAGAGTTCTCGCAGGGCGGCGTCGACTTCACCGACCGCGGCCTCGATCTCGCGGTCAGCGGTGAGGGCTTTTTCACGATGAGCGACAACGGCGTGATCAAGTACACGCGCGCGGGCTCGTTCGGCGTCGACCGCAACGGCTACGTCGTGAACAATCAGAACGAGCGCTTGCAGATCTTCCCGGTCGCCAGCAACGGCACGTTCAATACGGGCACGCTGTCGGACCTGCAGCTCGCGACGAACGACTCGGCGCCGCAGGCGACGACGACGACGGAGTTCGGCATCAATCTGCCGGCCGACGCGCAGCCGCCGCCGGTTGCCGTGTTCGATCCGAACAACGCGTCGACGTACAACCACTCGACCGCGATCACGATCTATGACTCTCTCGGCGCGACGCATACGGCGACGGCCTATTTCGTGAAGACCGCGACGCCGAATCAATGGAATGCGCGCTTCTACATCGACGGCACGGCGGTCGGCGGCGCGAACACGATGACGTATTCGAACGCCGGCGCGCTCACGGCGCCGGCGACCGGCTCGTTCGCGCTGCCGGCTTACACGCCGACGACGGGCGCCGCGCCGATCACGCTGACGGCCAACGTTCTGAGCTCGACGCAGTACGGCTCCGCGTTCGGCGTCAACACTTTGAACCAGGACGGCTTCACGTCGGGCCGACTGTCGACGATCGACGTCGACACGAGCGGCGTCGTGTTCGCGCGTTACACGAACGGCCGGTCGCAGGCGCTCGGCCAGGTCGCGTTGTCGAACTTCGCGAACCCACAGGGTCTGCGCCAGCTCGGCGACACGACCTGGGGTGAGACGTTCACGTCGGGCGATCCGATCCGCGGCTCCGCGGGCACGAGCAGCTTCGGCTTGATCCAGGCGGGCGCGCTCGAGGCGTCGAACGTGGACCTCACCGCGCAGCTCGTCAACATGATCACCGCGCAGCGCAACTTCCAGGCGAACGCGCAGATGATCTCGACCGCGGACCAAGTCACGCAAACGATCATCAACATCCGCTAACGCCTTAGACAGCTGACGGACGACGCGTATGGACCGCCTACTGTATGTCGCGATGACCGGCGCCAAGCAGCTCATGCAGGCGCAGTCGCTGGTCGCTCACAACCTCGCGAACATCAGTACGACCGGTTTCCGCGCCGACCTCGCGCGCTTCGAGGCCGCGCCGGTCGAGGGCCCGGGCTATCCGAGCCGCATCAACACCGTCGCGACCGGGCTCGGCTTCGACCACAGCCAGGGTCCGCTCATCCAGACCGGCTCGCCCCTCGACGTCGCGGTCGAGGGCCCGGGCTGGATCGCGGTGCAGGCGAAGGACGGCACGGAGGCGTACACGCGCAGCGCGAGCTTGAACGTGAACGCTCTCGGGCTGCTGCAAACCGATCGCGGCGAGCTCGTGCTCGGCGACAACGGCCCGGTGGCGGTGCCGCCGAACACGAGCGTGTCGATCGCGAAGGACGGCACGTTGTCGATCGTGCCCGAGGGGCAGGGCCCCGAGACGCTCGCGCAAGTGAGCCGCATCAAGCTCGTGAATCCGGATTCGAGCACGCTCGAGAAGCGGCCGGACGGGCTCGTGCGCAGCACGACGGGCAAGCCGGCCGAGGCCGACGCGAAGGTTCAGCTCGCGTCGGGCGCGATCGAGAACAGCAACGTGAGCGCGGCCGGCACGATGGTCGACATGATCGAGTACGCGCGCCAGTTCGAAATCGCAGTCCGAATGATGCACGTCGCGGACGACAACGCCACGCGGGCGTCCTCGCTCGCGAGCATGAGCTAGGAGTAGGCAGATGGAATCACTTTGGGTAGCGAAGACCGGCCTCGAGGCGCAGCAAACGCGCCTGTCGGTGATCTCGCAGAATCTCGCGAACATCAACACGACCGCTTACAAGCGCGGTCGCGCGATCTTCGAGGACTTGCTCTACCAGAACGTCACGCAGCCCGGCGGGCTCACGTCGCAGCAGACCAACGCGCCGACGGGCCTGAACCTCGGCACCGGCGTGCGCCTCGTCGCGACGGACAAGCAGTTCTCGCAGGGCAATCTCGTCACGACGAACAACCCGCTCGATATGGCGATCGAGGGCCGCGGTTTCTTCCAGATCCTGATGCCGGACGGCACGCAGGCGTATACGCGCGACGGCACGTTCCAGATCAACGAGCAGGGACAGGTCGTCACGTCGCACGGCTACCAGCTCCAGCCGTCGGTCACGATTCCGACCGGCGCGCAGTCGGTGACGGTCGGCGTCGACGGCGTCGTCTCGGCCGTGCTGCCGGGGCAAAGCCAGCCGGTGCAGGTCGGCACCTTCCAGCTCAACGACTTCGTGAATCCCGCCGGCCTCCAGGCGCGCGGCGAGAACCAGTACCTCGAGACCGTGTCGAGCGGGCCGCCGCAGGCCGGCACGCCGGGCTTGAACGGCCTCGGCAAGCTCGACCAGGGATCGCTCGAGACCTCCAACGTGAACGTGGTCGAGGAGCTCGTGAGCATGATCGAGACGCAGCGCGCGTACGAGATGAACTCGCGCGCGATCGAGACGAGCGACCAGATGCTCCAACACCTGACGAACAGCCTCTAGGAGCCGCCACGTGATTCGCAACACTCTGTTCATCCTCACGGTCGCGGCGCTGGTCGGCGCGTGCGCGAGCGCGCAGATCGAGCCTGATCCGACGGCGCACATCGACTTCCATCCGGTCTACGCGGACACGAGCTACAAGTCCGCCGCGTCGGGAACGGTGTTCAATCCGGCCGGCAGCTTCGACTTGTTCATGGATCTGCGCGCGCGCGCGGTCGGCGACATCCTCACGATCGCGCTCGTCGAGAAGACCAACGCGCAGAAGGAGCAGAGCACCTCGACTGCGAAGAAGTCGAAGACGGACACGGGCGTTCCGATCATCGCGGGCGGTCCGATCACATACAACGGCAA
>Ga0326731_1000041_pt1 | contig 32411 bp, 31 predicted proteins | sample MHFSIPfraction_FD_207645 | JGI IMG/M metagenome (GOLD analysis project Ga0326731, IMG submission 207645) | Lab enriched peat soil microbial communities from Michigan Hollow, Ithaca, NY, United States - MHF9FY SIP fraction | ecosystem: Environmental > Terrestrial > Soil > Wetlands > Peat | place...
TGGATCTTCGGGATCACGATGTACCAGCCGGGCTCGGTGAGGTTCGGACGGTTCAAGGCGACACCGAAGAACGTGGGCTCGGCCTTGTTCCACAACGTGCGGAAGCCCTGCTCGCGCTCGTCGATGATCGTCACGCAGAACAGCGCGAACACCGCGAGCGCCGCGGCGAGCAGGAGGCCCGTGACCCAGCGATTCATCGCGGCACCTCGCGCCGCCCGAGCGGCAAGTAGGGAAGGATCTTGTCGGAGGCGCCCTTCTCGAGAATCACCTTGTCCATCTTGGGCAGAATGCTCTCGAGCGTCTCGAGATACAGCCGCTGGCGAGTCACTTCGGGCGCCTTCTTGTACTGGCCGAGCACCGCGCGGAAGCCCGCGGTCTCGCCCTGCGCCTCGAGGATCCGCTTCTCGTGGTAGGCGTGCGCGAGATTGATCTTCTCTTCCGATCGGCCGCGCGCCTCGGGAACGACTTTGTCCGCGTAGCCCTGCGCTTCCAGGATGGCGCGCTCGCGATCCTGCTGCGCGCTCGCCACGTCGGCGAAGGCCTCGCGCACCGCTTCCGGCGCCTCGACGTCCTGGAGCTGGATGTTCTCGACGCGCACGCCGGCGCGGTAGCCGTCGAGCGCCGTCTGCAGCTGCTCGCGCGCCGTGTCTTGGATCAGGCCGCGCGCGGTGAGCACCTGGTCGATCGGATTCTGCGCCACGGCGGCGCGAACCACGGAGCGCGCGGCGTCGCGCAGCACCGCCTCGCGCTCCTCGGGCCGAAAGTTCAGGAGATAGTCGCGCAAGTCACCGATCCGGTACTGCACGACGAAGTCGACGTCGACGAGATTCTCGTCCGACGTCAGCATGTGTTTCTCCTCGGGATGCTCCTCTACCGCGGCGCCTTCCGCACCGGGCTTCGTGCGGTAGCCGAACTCCTCGCGCAGAGTCGTCGTGACTCGCTGCTTCAGCACCGTCTCGATTCCGGGGGCGTGCCAGTGGAAGGCTCCCGGATCGACCGTGCGGTCGTAGCGGCCGAGGCTGAGCACGATCGCCTGCTCGTCGGCGGCGACGTCGTAGAAGCCCTGGAACGCCCACAGGCCGAGGCCCGCAACGAGAATCAACAGCGGCAGAAGGCGCGCGGCGCGCATCGCCGGCCTACGTCCCTCTCGTGGCGCGCATGGACTCGAGGAACGGGCTCAGTAAGTCGATCGGCATCGGGAAGAGGATCGTCGAGTTGTGCTCCACCGCGATCTCGGAGAGCGTCTGCAGGTAGCGCAGCTGCAGCGTGTAGGGCGACTGGAGCATGACGTCCGACGCCTCCTTCAGCCGCTGCGAGGCCTCGAACTCACCTTGCGCGTGAATCACTTTGGCGCGCCGCTCGCGCTCGGCCTCGGCTTGCTTCGCCATCGCGCGCTGCATGTCCTGCGGCAGGTCGATGTGCTTGATCTCGACCGCGCGCACCTTCACGCCCCACGGATCGGTGCCGTGATCGAGCTCCTCCTGCAGCTGTCGGTTCAGGCGCTCGCGGTCCGCGAGCAGGTGGTCGAGCTCCGCCTGGCCGCAGACACTGCGCAGCGTCGTCTGCGCGAGCTGCGACGTGCCGTACAGGAAGTTCTCCACCTTGATGATCGCGTCCTGCGGGTGAACCACGCGGAAGTAGATGACCGCGTTCACCTTCACGGACACGTTGTCGCGCGTGATGACGTCTTGCGGCGGCACGTCCATGACCACTTCGCGCAGCGAGACACGCACGAGTTGGTCGACGAGCGGAATCACCAGCCGCAGCCCCGCGCCCTTCACGCTGTTGAAGCGACCGAGCCGGAACAGCACGCCGCGCTCGTACTCCTGAAGGATCCGCGCAGCCGAGAACAAGAGCGCCAGCAGCACGAAGATCGCGATCCCGAAGACTCCGAACATCAGCTCCCCCCTTCGCGCGCGGACGCGCGAACGCGCACGTGCAGGACCAGGTCCTTCACGGCGACGATCTCCACTGTATCTCCGCGTCGCACGATGCCTTCGGCCCGCGCGTTCCAGAGCTCGCCGCGCACGCGCACCCGCCCCGCGGGCGAGAGATCGCTCTCGGCGACCCCGATCTCCAGCACCAGCGCCTCGGTGCCCGTGTACTGCGGCCGAGCCTGCGCGCGCGAGACACTCCACGCCACGCCCATGACCACCGCGGCGAGTGCGAGCGCCGCCGGAAACACTCCGCGCCAGAACGGCAGCGAGAGGTCGGAGAGCTCGGGCACGCGGAACGCGAGCCAGGCGCCCCAGCACAGCGCGGCGAGACCCAGCGCGAACAGCAGGCCGAAGCTCGAGACGTGCACCTCGGCGACCAAGAGCGCGATGCCGCCGAGCACGAGCATGAGCCCGACCCAGTTGAACGGGATGATCTGCAGCGCGGTCGCCGCGAGCAGGAGCGCGAGCGCGCCGATGACCCCGGGGGCGACCAAGCCCGGGTTCTGGAACTCGATGTAGATCCCGAGCAGCCCGAGCATGAACAGGAGCCCGACGATCTGGGGATCCGCCAGCACCGCGAACAAACGGTTCAAGAGGTCCATCTCGATCCGAGTGACTGCCAGCCCCTTCGTGCGCAGGGTGACTGGGCGCGCCCCGACCTTCACCACCCGGCCGTCGATCTTCGCGAGCAAGTCGCCGAGATCGTCCGCGATCAGATCGATGACGTTGCGCTTCAGCGCCTCGGGCGCGCCGATCGCGACCGAGTTCCGCACCGCCGAGGCCGCCCACTCGACGTTGCGCTTGCGCTCACGCGCGATCTCTTCGATGAACGCGGTCGTGAAGTTCTCGACCTTCTCGGCCATGTAGTCACCGTGGCGCGGCTCGGACTTCCCCTTCTTCCCGCCGGACTCGTCGGGCTCGGCCGGCTTGGGATTGTCGCCGCCGATGCTCACGGGGTGCGCGGAGCCGATCGTCGAGCCCGGGGCCATCGCCGCGACGTGACCCGAGAGCGTGATGAACGTTCCGGCGGACGCGGCCCACGCGCCACGCGGCGAGACATACACGACGACCGGCAGCTCGGCATTCAGGATCGCGGTGACGATGTCCTTGGTCGACGACACCAGGCCGCCCGGAGTGTCGAGCTCGATCACGAGCGCGGCCGCGCCCGCCTCGTGCGCGGCGCGAATCGACTTCGCGACGTAGTCGGCCACTGCCGGGTTGATGGCGCCGTCGATGCGAATCGCAGTCACGGACTGCGCGAGCGCGGCGCCGGGCGGTGCGAAGACCGAGAGCAGCGCGATCGCGCAGGCGGCGGCGCGCTTCATTTCCGGCGCACCTCGAGCACCCGCTCGAGGATTCGCGCCGCGATCTCCGCTTTCGGCCCTTCGGGTATCTCGCGCAGATCGTCGGGGCCGGGGCCGAGGATCATCACTTCGTTGCGATCGACGTCGAAGCCGATGTCGCTGCGCGACACGTCGTTCGCGACGATCAGGTCGCAGCCCTTGCGGGCGAGCTTGCCGCGCGCATTCTCGAGCACGTGGTCGGTCTCTGCCGCGAAGCCGACGACGGTCCGGGCGCCGCGCCGCTTCACGACTTCCGCGAGGATGTCGGGATTGCGAACCAGCTCGAGCGCGAGTGAGTCGGCCTTGTCGCGCTTCAGCTTCTTGTCTTCGGCGCGCGCCGGCGCGTAGTCGGCGACCGCCGCGGCGAGCACCACGATCGTGGCGCGGTCGAGGGCGCCGAGCACCGCGCTGCGCATCTCGGCCGCGGTCTCGACGTCGATCCGCTGTACACCGTACGGCGTAGGCAGCGACGCGGGACCGGCGACGAGGATCACCTCGGCGCCGCGGCGCGCCGCGGCTTCGGCGACGGCGAAGCCCATCTTTCCCGAGGAGCGGTTGGTGATCACGCGAACGGGATCGATCGGCTCGGCCGTCGGCCCCGCGCTCACCAGCACGACCTCGCCGCGCAGGCTCGGCTCGGTGACGCAGGTCTCGGCGACCGCGGCGATCACGTCGATCTCGATCAGGCGTCCCTCGCCGACCCAGCCGCACGCGAGGTCTCCCTTGCCGGGTCCGACGATGCGCGCCCCGCGCTTCGCGAGCAGATCGAGGTTCGCCTGCGTCGCGGGGTGGCGGTACATGTTCACGTTCATCGCCGGCGCGACGACCAGCGGCGCGACGCTGGCGAGCGCAATCGTCGTCAGGAGATCGTCGGCGATGCCCTGCGCGAGCTTCGCGAGCACGTTCGCCGTGGCGGGCGCGACCACGAAGACCTGCGCCCAGTCGGCGAGCTCGATGTGAGAGATCTCCGACTCGGCGGTCGCCGCGAGTAACTCGGAGCGGACGGGCGAGCCCGAGAGTGTCTGCAGAGTGAGCGCAGACACGAACTCGAGCGCGTGCTCGGTCGCGACCACCCGCACTTCGTGGCCGCGCTGCGCGAACAGACGCACGAGCTCGCACGCCTTGTACGCGGCAATGCCTCCCGAGACGCCGAGAAGGATGCGACTCACATGCCGCTCCACACGGCGGAATCCTCTTTCGTTTCGCGCATCTCGAGCGAACGTAGCCCGCGCCGACCGAGACCGTCAACCCGCGCGTAAAGCGGGCGGTGAGAAACCCGAAGGAGTAGTCAGACAAGCCACGGCGCGAGGTGGAGTTGGAGACGCAGAGCGCGTTCATGGGTGCGGCCGCCGCCGCCGTGCTGCTCGTCGCGTTTCTCTCGCTGCGGCGCGAGCTCGCCGCGCGCCGCTTCGCTCGGCTCACTCTCGCCTACGGGCTTTGGTGTACGGGCTGCGCCGCGCGCGGCCTCGGTTACGAGTGGGGCGTCGTGCTCGCCGATCTCTCGCTCGTCGCGCTCGGGCCTCTGTCGCTCGCGTGCGCGGCGACCTTGGCGGGCCGCCCGGCCGTCGCGAAGCGCTGGGCGCCGCTGTTCGCCGCGACTCCGCTCGCGCTCGGCGCCGCGATTCTCGCGTTCCATCCCGCCCCGACGGCGCTGCACGTCGCGGCGCACGTGTTCGCGCTCGGCTGCGTCGCTGCGGCTGCGTTCGCGCTCTGGCACCGGTCGTCCGGCGCGGACGACGGCGGGGCCGACGCGTCGGCGTCTCCCGAGGACCGGCGCGTGCGCTATCTGGTGGTCGCGCACTCGATCGCCGTCGGCGGCGTCTTGCTCGACGTCCTGATGTGGCAGCTCTCGCTGCCGCGCGTCGCGTCTCTCTTGTTTCCGCTGCTCTATCTGTACGCCGGGTATCTCCACCTGACACAAGTTCGTGTCGCCGACCTGCGCCAGCTCGTGGGCAACACGGTCGCGCTGTCGATCATGGCCGTCGGGCTCGCCGCCTTCTTCGCGGCGATCCGCCTCTGGGTCGGCGAGCGCCTCGACCTGTTCGTGTTCAACGCGTTCGTGGCGTCGTTCGCCCTGCTCTTGTTCTTCGCGCCCATGCGCGATCGCATCCAGGGCGCCATGGAGCTGCGCTTTCTCGCGCGCAAGGTCGCGCTCGAGCGCGGGCTGCGGCCATTGCGCGAGCGACTGAAACACATCCTGACTCTCGACGAGCTGTTGCAGGAGCTGCTCGCCGCCGTCGAGAAGGCGGAGCTGTTTCGCACCTCGGCGATCTACCTGCGCGACGACGCGACGCTCGGCTTCCAGCTCGCGGGCAGCATCGGGCTTCCGACGCGCGCGCGTGTCAGCCTGCTCTCCGAGCCGGTCTGGGTCTCTACCGTCGAGGTGGTCGACGTTCTGCAGCGCGAGGAGCTCGAGCGCCGCCTCGACGATCCCAAGAACGCCGCGGAGCGCCCGCGCCTCGAGGTGCTGTGCGAGACGCTGCGCGACCTCGAGGCCGAGCTCGTGCTGCCGCTGCGCGCGCGCTCCCAGGTCGTCGGCTTCTGGACGCTCGCCGACGCGCGCTCGCGCGAGTCATTCTCGAGCGAGGAGGTGCGCCTGCTGCGCGCGGTCGCCGATCAGATCGCGACCTCCCTCGAGAACTCGAAGACCTTCGAGCGCGTGCGGGCCCGCGATCGCTTCGTGTCTCTGGGCGAGATGGCGGCGGGACTCGCGCACGAGATCCGCAATCCGCTGGCAGCGATCCGCGGCGCCGTCGCGGTTCTGCAGCAGCCGACCGACAAGAAGGCCGCCGAGCTGTGGACGGTGATCATCGAGGAGATCGCGCGGCTGAATCGCGTCGTCGAGTCATTCCTCGACTACGCGCGTCCCGCGACCCGCACCGCGACGATCCGCGACGTGGCCGCGTTCGTGAAGAGCTGCGTCGAAGCCGTCTCGCGCTCGAAGGCACGCGAGGAGGTCGAGCTCGTGCTCGAGCTGGAGCCCGGGCTCCCGGAGCTGCGCGCCGATGCCGATCAGCTGGAGCGCGTGGTGGTCAACGTGGTTCAGAACGCCTACGAGGCGCTCGAAGGGCGCGGTCACGTGCGCGTCGGCCTGCGCCGCGGCGCCCCCGGCCCGCTGGGCGACGGCTGGGTCGAGATACAAGTCGACGACGATGGCCCGGGCATGAGTGACACGACGCTCGAGCGCGCCTTCATTCCCTTCTACACCACCAAGCAACAGGGCACGGGCCTCGGGCTCGCGCTCTGCGAACGCCTGATTCGCGCGCAGGGCGGCACGATCCAGCTGCGCTCCCGCCCTGGCGAAGGCACGAGTGTCTTGATCCGGCTGCCGCTCGACGCGAAGGCGGCCGAGGAGCCGCCGTGAAGCCGCTGCGCACGGTGTTGATCGCGGAAGACGAAGCGAACATGCGCCGCGTGCTGTGCGCGCTGCTCGAGCGCGACGGCTATCGCACGCTCGAGGCGAGCGACGGAGCAGCGGCACTCGAGTCACTCGCCCGTGAGCCGGTCGACGCCATCCTGACGGACCTGCGCATGCCGAAGCTGAATGGCCTCGAGCTGCTCGAGGCGGTTCGCCGCCGCCACCCGGAGATCCCGGTCATCATGCTCACCGCGCACGGCACCGTGGGCAGCGCGGTCGAGGCGCTGAAGCAGGGCGCATTCGACTATCTCACCAAGCCCTTCGATCCCGACGAGATACGCCAAGTGATGGAGAAGGCGGTGTCGACGCGCCGTCTCGCCGCGAGGGAGGCGCGCCTGCCATCCGACGAAGATCCCGAGCCGCTGCTCGTCGGCGAGAGCACGCTGCTGCGCGACGTGCGGCGCGTGATCGAGCGCGTCGCGCCGACGCCGGCCACCGTGTTGATCACCGGCGAGAGCGGCACGGGCAAGGAGATCGTCGCTCGCACCCTCCACCGCGCGAGCGCCGTGCGCGGCGGTCCCTTCGTGAAGGTGAACTGCGCCGCGATTCCCGAAGGTCTGCTCGAGAGCGAGCTGTTCGGCTACGAGAAAGGCGCGTTCACCGGCGCCGCCGCGCGCAAGCCCGGCCGGTTCGAGCTCGCCGACGGCGGCACGCTGTTTCTCGACGAGATCGGCGAGATGCCTCTCTCCGCCCAGCCGAAGCTGCTGCGCGCCATTCAAGAAGGCCGCTTCTACCGCGTCGGCGGAACCGAGACACTCCATGTCAGCGTGCGCCTCGTCGCTGCGACCAACCGCGACCTGCGCCTCGAAGTGAACGCGGGCCGCTTCCGCGAGGATCTCTTCTATCGCCTGCACGTCGTGCCGATCGAGCTGCCGCCGCTGCGCGCGCGGCCCGAAGACATCCCGATGCTGGCGCGCCTCTTCCTCGAGCGCTTCGCGGCGAAGCTGCACCGCCGAGTGACCGGCATCGATCCGGCCGCGATGGACGCGCTGCGCGCTCATCTCTGGCCGGGGAACATCCGCGAGCTCGAGAACGCGATCGAGCGAGCGACACTTTTGTGTGACGGAACGACCCTGACGCCACGCGATCTCCCGCCCGAGATCGGCGCCGGCACGCGCCCCGCCGCGACGCCCGCGAGCGCGACGCCGCTGCGCGAGCGCATCCGCGCCGCCACGCAGCGCATCGAGCGCGACGCGATCCTCGAGGCGCTGCGCCTGACGGAGGGCAACGTGACGCGCGCCGCGAAGGAGCTCGGTCTCTCGCGCCGCGGCCTGCAGCTCAAGATGAAAGAGCTCGACATCGAGCGAGAAGGCGACGCGTAGCTCCGACGTGCGCCGCGCCGTCTGCGCGCCGTCCGATGTGCGCCGCGTAGGCCTTGTGAGCGCCGCGCTGTCTGCGCGGCTCAGCGGCGCTTCGGGCCGATGCGCTCGCGCAGTCTCTCCGCGACCTCGACCGGCACGAACTCCGTCACGTCGGCTCCGAAGCGCACGAGCTCGCGCACGCGCGAGGCGCTCACGTAGAACCAGCGCTCGCTCGTCATCAGGAACACGGTCTCGATCCCCGGGAACATGTGACTGTTCATGAGCGCCATTTCGAACTCGGCCTCGAAGTCGGCGAGCGCGCGCAGTCCGCGAATCACGATGCGCGCGCCGATGCGCCGCAGATAGTCGACGAGCAAGGTCTGGATCACGTCGACGCGCACGTTGGGCATGCCGGCGATCGCGTGCTTCACGAGCGCGATCCGCTCCTCGACGGGGAAAGTTCCCCCGCTCTTCTCGACGTTCGTCGCGACCGCGACGACGACCTCGTCGAACAGCTGCGCGGCGCGGTGGATCAGGTCCAGGTGCCCGTTCGTGATCGGATCGAAGCTTCCGGGATACACCGCAATGCGTCGCTCGCTCATGTCTCCGCCCTTCCCTGCTCGGCCGTCTCTGCAGCGTTGTCGTACCAGTCGAACACCGTCTCGCCGTAGCGCTTGCTGGCGCGAAAGCGCAGCCATGCGCTCGCCGGAGCTTGCGAGCCCCGCGTCGAACGCTCGGTGATCACGATGGCATCGCGAGTCAACAGCGGCGCGAGCGTCTCGCACGCGAGCAAGCGCGCCAACCATCCGCCCTCGTAGGGCGGATCGGCAAAGACGAGATCGAAGGGCGCGCGCTCGGTCACGCGCGCACCGAAGCCGCGCGCGAGGTCTCGCTCGACGACGTGCGCGCGCGCGTCGAGCGCGAGGTCGCTGACGTTCTTGCGCAGCGCACGCAGCGCATCGCGCGCGCGTTCGACGAGCACCGCCTCGCTCGCGCCGCGCGACAGCGCTTCGATGCCGAGCGCACCGGTGCCCGCGAAGAGATCGAGCACGCGAGCGCCCGCAACGCGCTCACCCAGCCAGTCGAACAAGCCCGCTCGCGCGCGCTCCGACGTGGGTCGTATCTCGCGACCGGGCGCGGCGGAGAGTCGTCGGCCCCGAAGCTCCCCGGCAACGACGCGCATGAACCTCGCCCCCGTCTCGCGGACCGAGCGTCGGCACCCTATCAACCTCGCGACGCGCAGGTCAAGGCGACGCGCGACCCTACACCAAACGGCGAATAGCGCGTGCATAGGAATTTCTCGTCGCAACTGTCTTGAACCGTCGTGTACCTTCGCTAGCTTGCCCCGCTCGCGAGGGTGACATGGGACGGTGTCACGACTGTTCCCCGTGCCATCGAACGCATCTGACGTCGCAACTCAACCCCTCCCCTCGAGCAAGCACTCGAGACCACGAAGAGAAAAGGAGCCGGAGATGGCAGGCAAGAAGAGTCAGGGCGCCGGGGTCTCGAAGGCGACGATCGACAAGCAGAAGAAGCTCGTTCCAGTTCGCCTCGCGCAGGTGCGCGGCGGCCGCTCACAGCGCTCGTTCGCGCGCGAGCTCGGAGTGTTCCAGCAGAACGTGAACCGCTACGAGAGCGGCACGACCCCGCACGCTGACTTCTTGATCACGCTCGCCGTCCGCGAAGGCATCTCGCTCGACTGGCTCCTGCTCGGCAAAGGCCGCTCGAAGAAGTAGCGGCCACCCGCGCGTCTCCGCGCGGAGTGCACCTTGGCTTCCCTCCGAGGGAACTCGATTCCCGAATCTCCGGCGCACCTGCATGCGCGTGCGCGCGCAGTCAGCGCCTCTGACTCGCGCCCGCGGCGTCGGATTTGGCGAATCAACCCGCGCGCGGCACGGAATTTGTAGCTCTCCCTCGCGCGAACAGTCGTCGCTTTGGAGGGAACACGATGCGCATCGCCCTGGGGGTCCTGGTGGTCCTCCTCAATCTGGCCGACAACACCACGACCTTTCTGTGCCTGCGCGCCCCCGTGCCGGGCTTCGACGTGGCCGAGGCGAACCCGGCCGCCGCTTGGCTCTTCGGCTCGATCGGACTCGTTCCGGGTCTCGCTTTCGAGATGATCGTGACGACGGCGGCCATCGCGTTTCTCGTCGCCACGACTCACGTCCCGCCGCGCGTGAAGCTCTTCTTGCTCGTGATACTCGCCGCACTTCCGGCTTGGGCGGCGATCAACAATGCGCTGGTGATTCACGCCACTCAGCTGACGATCGCGTGGAGCTAGGCGCGATGCAGAAGACGAGACTCCCCGTCGCCGCCCTGTCACTCTGCTTCGCGCTCTCGTGCGCGGTGCGCGAGCCCGCGCCCGAGCCGGCGGCGCCTGCGAAGGTCGCCGCCACGTCGCGGGCGAACGCGGCGGCCGCCGACGAGATCGAGGCGCTCCTCTCTCGCTACATGACGGGACTCGCACCGTTCGAGCTGCGCCGCGCCGCACAGGCGGTGCTCGAGGAGTCGGCGCGCAATCACATCGATCCGCACCTGGTGCTCGCGGTGATGCATACGGAGAGCGGCTTCTACAATTTCGCGCGCTCCCCGGTCGGCGCGCTCGGACTCATGCAGATCATGCCGGCGACGGGCGAGATGCTCGCGCGCGAAGCGGGCCTCGAGTGGTCGGGCCCCGACGCGCTGTTCGCCCCGGAGCTCAACTTGCGGCTGGGCACGCGCTATCTCGCGCTGCTCCACGCGCGCTACGGAACCTGGCAGCGCGCGCTCGCCGCGTACAACTGGGGCCCGGCCGCGATCGACAAGAGACTCGCCGACGGCGACCGCGTGCCCGAGATCTACGTGCAGCAGGTCTACGCGCGGCTCGCGCGCCAGTAACTCGCAGAGCGCCTAAGGCGCTTTCGCCTCGGGCTGCGGCTCGACCTTCGCCGTGCCGAGTCTCTCGGCGAACGCATCGATCGCCGCGTCGACGCCCTCCGAGTCGCCGCGGGCGCCGTTCACCAGGATCGAGAACACGCGAGTCTCTCCACTCGCGCCGGGAACCACGCCCGACAGCGCGGCGACGCGCCGCAGGTGACCCGTCTTCGCACGGATCTGCACCGCGCCGTTCTGCATGCGGTCCTCGAGCGTGCCCTCGCGGCCGCCGATCGGCAGCGCCGAGAGGAACTCGGGTCCGGAGTCGAAGCGCTGCGCCGCGCGGCGCAGCACGGCCACGAGCGTCGCGGGCGCGATGCGATTGCGCGGCGAGAGACCCGAGCCGTCCGCGATCGCGATCGCAGGATCCGCGATGCCCGCCGCCTCGAGATAAGCGCTGAGCGCGCGCGTCCCCTTCTCCCAGGTGCCCGGCGGCCCGTACTCCTCCGCCCCGAGCATCTTGGTGAGCTGCTCGGCGACGAAATTGTTGCTGAACTTCTCGAGCAAGCGAACTTGAAGCGCAAGCGGCTCACCCGAGAAACGCAGTAACTCGCGCGCCTCGGCCGGCGCCGGGCCGATCCGCACGCGCGGCCCGACGCGCACGCCCTGGGCCTCGAGCTGCGCGCGCAGCAGCGCCGCCGCGTAGCGCTCGGGCAAGGCGACGGCCCGCCAGTACGTGCTGATCGGCCGATCCGCCGACACCGCGCCGGACACGCGCACGCTCTCGCCCGTGCCGTCGGGCAGAACTTCGATGTCGAGCACGAGCTGTCCGCCGCCGCGCAGAGTCACTGCGTCGGCCGCGCCCCGGAAGTACGAAAGCGAGGGCGCGAGCCGAAGTCCGACGGGCGCGCCGACGTGCTCGCCGGGAACCACGTCGACGCGGAAGCTCGAGTAATTCGCAGAGAGCGCGCTGACCGGCGCGTAGTAGGCACGCGACGAGACAGGCTCCCAGTCGGGATGGAAGCGGAGCGCGTCGAAGCGAGTCGCATCGACGCCGATGCCGCCCTTGATCTCGCGAATGCCCTGCAGCCGGATCTCCTCCGCCAGCTTCCACAGCGTCTCCGACACGAGGCTCGGATCGCCCTGTCCCACGATCCACAGCGTGCCGTCGAGCACGCCGTCGCTGATCGCGCCCTCTGCGAGGATGGGAGTCTCGAAGCGATGCGCCGGGCCCCAGCGCTCGAGCGACGCCGCGGAGATCAGCAGCTTCTGATTCGACGCGGGAACGAGATCCACGTCGGCGCCGTGCTCGGCGAGCCGCTGTCCGGTCGCGAGATCCTCGACCACCACGCCGATGCGCGCACCGCGCAGCGCCGGCGCGCGCACGAAGTCGTTGAGCGCTTGCGACAGGGTCGTCTCCTGCGCCGCCGCGGAGTGCGCGAGCGCCCCGAGCAAGACGCCGAGTGCGAGTGCGCGCGAGAAGCGAATCACGGCGCGCGACCTTAGAGCACTCGCTCCGCGCTTGCCGCTCCGCGAGCGGGCCGCCATCCTCGCGGCGGACGGGGGGAGTGAATGGAGCGCGCGCGCGCCTGGATCGAGACCGCTCGCGGGCGTCCGCTCGTCGAGCTCGTCTCGATTCCCGGCGGCGCCGGCGCGCGCCGCTACTACCGCGCACGGTTCGCCGACGGCACGAGTGCGATCCTGATGCACGCCCTGCCCGAAGACCCCTCGATCCTCGTGCCGGCGCTGCGCGCCGAGGTCGACTCGATTCCGTTTCTCGAAGTGAGCGAGTTTCTCGCGCGGCATGGCGTGCCGGTGCCCGAGATCTACGCCGTGCTGCGCAGCGAGCGCTGGGTGCTGCTCGAGGATCTCGGTGACACGCACCTGCTCGACCTGGCAAAGCCCGAGCGCGCGAAGCGCTTGCGTGAAGCGATCGACCTGCTCGCCCGCGTGCACGCGATCGCGCGCGAGGACGCGCTCCCGTTCCGCCGCGAGTTCGACGCCGAATGGGTGCGCTTCGAGCTGCGCACCTTCGCGGAGCACGGCCTGCCCGAGCGCTTCCACCGCGCGCTCGCGCCCGAGCTCGATGCGCTCGCGCGCGCCATCGCCGCGTTGCCGCGCGTGCTCTCGCTGCGTGACTACCAGAGTCAGAATCTCCTGGTCGATCCGCGCGGGCGACTGCGCGTGCTCGACTACCAAGACGCGCTGCGCGCGCCAGCCGAGCTCGATCTCGCGGCGCTCGTGCACGACTCGTATGTCGAGACCGCCGAGGCCGAGCGGCGCGAGCTGGTGTCTCGCTACTGGCGCGCGCGCGGGGGAGGCTTCGATCCGAGCGCGTTCGCGCTCCTGGTCGTGCAGAGAAAGTGCAAGGACTACGGGCGTTACCGGATGGTGGTGGAACGAAAGGGTGATTCGCGCTACCGGCCGTTCATCGCGCGCGCAGCGGCGTCGGTGCTCGGCGCGCTGCCGGCGCTTCCACCGGAACAGCGCCGACTCGCGGAGCTCTTGCACGACGCGCTGCGCGAGACTTCGGCGTGAAGGCGATGGTGCTCGCGGCGGGGCTCGGCACGCGCATGGCGCCGCTCGCCAGAGACTGCGCGAAGCCGGCACTGCCGGTGCTCGACGTTGCGGTGATTGCTCGCTTGGTGCGCGCGCTCGCAGCGGGCGGCGTAGAACGTGCGATCGTGAATACGCATGCGTTTCCCGAGAGCCTGCACGCGGCGCTACGCGACTCACCCCTGCCGATCGACTGGCTGCACGAGGCGACACCGCGCGGCAGCGGCGGCGGAATCTTCGGCGCGCGCCACCTGCTCGGCGGCGACGCGCCGTTCCTGGTCGTCAACGGCGACATGTGCCTCGAGCTCGACTTCGCGGCGCTCGTGGCTCGCCACCGCGAGAGTCGAGCGCTGGCCACGCTCGCCCTGCGCGACGACTCTCGCAAGCGCGACTTCGGTTCGATCGGTTACGATCGCGACGGGCATGTGTGCCGAATCACAGATCGAATGGACCTCGGAAGCGAGAAGGCAAGCGGTCTGTTCATCGGGGTGCAGGTGATGTCGCCAGCGATCTTCGCACGCATGCCGGCGCGCGCTGGCTTCGAGATCATCCCCGAGGTCTACGTGCCGGCGATTCGCGAGGGCGCGGCCATCGCCACTTGGATGCAGCCCGAGAAAGCCGCTTGGTGGCCGGTCGGCACGCCGCGCGAGCTGCTCGACGCGAATCTCGCGGCGCTCGCGCACGAGGGCCCCGGTGACTCCGCGCGCGTCGCTCCGAGTGCGCGGGTCGCGGGCGCGGTCATCGGCCCCGCGTGGATCGGCGACGGCGCGAGCGTCGAGGCCGGAGCCCGCGTCGGTCCGCGCGCCGTCGTGAGTCGCGGCGCGGTCATTCGCGAGAACGCGCGGCTCGAGCAGGCGCTCGCGCTGCCCGACTGCGAGGTCGCGCCGGGCGAGTCACTCGAGCGCGCGATCGCGCACGGGCGCGAGGTCTGGCGGGATGCCTGAGATCGTCTTCGTCGGCACCGGCGACGCGTTCGGCAGCGGCGGCCGCCGCAACAGCGCCATCCTGCTGCGCGAGGCGGGCAAGACCCTGCTGCTCGACTGCGGGCCGACGACGCTGGCCGGGCTGAAGGAGATGGGCATCGATCCGCTGGAGATCGACGCCATCGCGCTCTCGCACTTTCACGGCGACCACATCGCCGGCGTGCCCTTTCTGTTGCTCGACTACGTCTATGCGAACACGCGCGACCGGCCGCTCGATATACTCGGTCCGCCGGGAGTCGAGGAGCGCCTCGCGAATCTGACTCGCGCGTATCACTACGACCGCGAGCAGCCCGCGCGCTATCCGATCCGCTACGGCGAGTTCTCGCTCGACAAGCCGATCGACGTCGCCGGCTTCCGAGTCACGCCCATGCCCGCCGTGCACCAGGAGTACACCTGCCCGCACATGCTGCGCGTCGATACGCGCGCCCGATCGCTCGTCTTCTCGGGTGACACCGGCTGGCACGACTCACTGCCCGAGAAGGTGGGCGACGTCGACTTGTTCATCTCCGAGTGCGTGTTCTTCGACGAGGAGTTCGCGTTCCACCTCTCGCACGATCGCCTGCTGCGCGAGCGCGCGCGCTTCCGGTGCGGCGCGATCCGACTCACGCACCTGGGCAGCCAGGTGCTCGAGAACGAGTCCCGCGTCGCGTTCGACACCGCCCACGACGGGTTCGTACTGTCACTCTGAGCTGAAGGCGTTCGGCGGATTCGCGACGCCGAGACACACCGCGCTCGCGGCGCCGGTGGCCGCGGGCAGATTCGACGCTTGGCCGAGGCTCGCGCAGTGACCCAGCACCGCGAACGCGATCGCCTCGAGGGCGTCGCTGGGCACGCCGTGCGCGTCGGTGGAGTCGATGATCGCCGGCGCCAGGCGGTCGCGCAGCGCACCCAGGAGGGCGGGATTCCTGGCGCCTCCGCCGCACACCAGCCAGCGCTCCGCGGGCTTCGCGAAGAACTGCTCGGCGGAGCGCGCCACGCTCTCGACGGTGAGTCGCGCGAGACAGGCGAACACGTCGTCGGCCGTCCCGCCGCGTGCCAGCACCGCTTCGCGCGCGTGCGCGAAGAACGCCTCGCCGAACAGCTCGTGGCCCGTGCTCTTCGGGGGACGCCGCGCGAAGTACGGCTCGCGCAGCCACTCCTCGACGAGCTCCGGCATGACACGACCGCGTGTAGCCCGCGCGCCGTCGCGATCGAAGCGCTCGCGCCCGCCGCTCGCCCAACGCGCCGCTCGGTCGAGCAAGGCGTTGCCCGGGCCCGGGTCGTACGCCAGTACGTGCGCGGGATCGCGGTCGGGCAGATACGTCACGTTCGTGAAGCCGCCGATGTTCAGCACCGCGCGGCGCTCGTCCGCCGCCGCGAAGCGGTGGAAGTGAAAGAAGGGAGTGAGTGGCGCGCCCTGCCCGCCCGCCGCGATGTCCGCGCGGCGGAAGTCGGAGACGACCGGGCGGCCGGTGCGTGCGTGAATCACGGCGGCGGAGCCGATCTGCAGAGTCCCTCTCACCTCCGGCTCGGGGTAGTGACCGATCGTCTGCCCGTGCGACGCGATGCCGCGGATCCGCTCCAGCGGCACGCCGGCCGCGCGCGCCGCGCCGAGGGCCGCGTCCGCGAAGCGCTCGCCGAGCAGGCGGTCGAGCTGCACGAGGTCGCGCAGGGCGACCGTGCCCGTCACCAAGTCGTGTATGCGCGCGCGCAGCGCGTCGTCGAGCGGCTCGGAGTGCAGCGCGAGCAGCTCGACGTCACCCGGTCCGCCGATGCGCACGAGCGCCGCGTCGATGGCGTCGGCTGCCGTGCCGGACATGAGACCGATCCAGAGCACGTCGCCCCCTCGCGTGACGGGATACCGCGCGGCGGCGGCAGGTTCAACCGGCCGAGCGGCGGTCCGTGCGGACGAGCGTCTGGATCTCGGCGGCGGTGCGCAGACTCGGCGCGCTGCAGAGAGTCTGCAAGAGACTTCGATCCGAGGGTCGCATGCCGAGAAAGTGCATGCCCATGCCCGCCGAAGGTCCGCGCTTTCCGCCGTAGCGGCGCACCCAACGCACTTCTGCGTCGGAGCAGATCGGCTCGGAGCTCACGCCCGCCAAGTGCATCACCAGGCGCAGACGCGTGCCCGGCGGACGCAGCGCGAGCGACTGAATGAAGACGCCCGTCTCGGACAGGTTCGCGCCGTAGCCGAGATAGTAGTTGGGGCGGCCCGCCGCGCGCGCACACTCGATGCGCATCGGCGGCTTGAACAGGCGGCGCTTGGCCGGCGGCGAGGCCATCGTGCCATCCATCGGCGGATCGCGCGCGGCGCTTGACTGCGCTGTCCGCCGCGCGTGGTCGGTGTCACAACGCGTCCCCTCGGCGGCGCAATCGCGGAGCTCTCTGGTAAGCTGCGCCGCGATGAGCTCAGCAACGGACGAGCGCTCGCGCATCCTCGGCGGGCTGGTCGCATTGTCCGCGATCGCCGCGGGCGCGCTGTTCATCGCTGGCGTGCTCGCGCAGAACTGGTGGGCGCTCGCGATTCCGGTCGCGGCCGCGGTGCTGTTCGTGCTCGGCCTCGTGACCTGGATCGGCTGGACGATCGCGACCGTGCAGGTCGAGGCCGAAGGCGAGAAGCTCGCGGGCACGGGCGGCGCCGGTGGGGCTACGCGCGGCAGCGACGCCCCGAAAGAGAACCCGCGAGGCGTCCGCTAGCCGCGATGCGCATCGCCCTCCTCACGTATCGCGGAAACATGTTCTGCGGCGGACAGGGCGTGTACACCGCCGCGCTCGCGAACGCGCTACACGAGCTCGGCCACGACGTGCACGTGATCTCGGGACCGCCGCTGCCCGAGCTCGCGCCCGGAATCCCGCTGCACGTGATTCCGAACGAGATGTTCTTCGCGCTGCCGATGGCGCAGGCGCTTCCGAAGGACGACCCGTTCCGCGCGCTGCGGCCCGGGAATCTCTGGGAGCTCGGGCTGACACGCTTCGGTGTATTCCCGGAGATGACCGCGTTCGGCCTGCGACTGCTGATGCGCTGGGGCGCTCTGCAGCGCGAGCACCGCTTCGACGTCGTGCTCGACAACCAGTCACTCTCGTGGGGTCTGCTCGCGCTGCAGGCGCTGGGCACTCCGGTGGCCGCGATGGTTCACCACCCGCTGCACATCGATCGCCTCGCGGACTTCGAGATCGATCCGCGCTTCCGCCGCAAGTGGAAGCGCACGCTGTATTTCCCGCTGCTGATGCAGCAGGTGGTGGTGCCGCGTCTCGCGCGCATCCTCACCGTGTCAAACGCGTCGGCCCGCGAGATCGAGCGCTACTTCCGCGTGCCCGAGAAGGACGTGTCCGTCGTCTACAACGGCACCGACACGGCCGTGTTCCGCCCGCTCGAGCGCGAGAAAGAGACCGACCTGATCTTCGTCGGGCGCACGGAAGACCGGAAGAAGGGCATCCCCTATCTGTTGGAAGCGCTGGCGCGCGCGCCCGCGCAGGTGACTCTGAAGATCGTCGACGGGCGCATCCCGGCGGACGGGCTCGTGCCGCGCAAGCTGCGCGAGCTGGGCCTCGAGAAGCGCGTGGTTCTGGTCGAGCGCCTGCTCACGGTGGAAGAGTTGGTCGAGCAGTACGCGACCGCGCGCATCGCGCTCGTGCCGTCGTTCTTCGAGGGCTTCGGCTTCCCCGCGTCGGAGGCGATGGCCTGCGGTCTGCCCGTGATCGCGACGTCGGGCGGCGCGCTGCCCGAAGTCGTGGGCACGAGCGGCGAGGCCGGTCGGGTCGTGCCGTTCCGCGATCCCGAAGCGCTGGCCGAGGCCATCACCGAATTGTGTAGCCTCGCACCCGAGAGACTCGTGGAGATGGGCCGCGCCGCGCGCAAGCGGGTCGAGCGCGTGTTCTCGTGGCGCGACGCCGCCTCCCGCACGGCCGACGTGCTGGCCGAAGTCGTCCGTGCTCACCGTCGACCTCGATAAGCTCGGCCTGCGCCGCGGCGACTGGCTGCTCGACGCGGGCTGCGGCGGCGGACGACATTGCTTCGGCGCGCTCGACCGAGGGGCGCACTCAGTCGGCTTGGACCTCGACGTTCCGTCGCTGCGCATCGCGCGCGCGGGAATTCACGAGCGCCGCGGGCGCGCGAGCGACAAGCTCCACGGCGGCGTGCTGCAGGGCGACGTGTTCCACCTGCCCTTTCCCGACGGCGCGTTCGACCGCGCGATCTGCTCGGAAGTGATGGAGCACGTGCACGACTACGGCGCGGCGGCGCGCGAGCTCGCGCGCGTGCTGCGGCCCGGCGGCACGCTCGGAGTCACGATCCCGACGGCGATCACGGAATGGCTGTATCTCGCCGCCACGCGCCGCTACTTCGAGAGCCCGGGGGGACACATTCGTGTGTTCAAGCCGCGCGATCTCGCGCTCGCGCTGTCGCGGGCGGGGCTGCGCGTCGACGGCGTGGGCTTCGCACACGCGTTCCACTCGCCGTACTGGGGGGTGCGCGCGCTCATCGGGCTCGACGACGAGCGCGCCGCGCCGACGCGGGCGTTCCGCGCGTTTCTGGTGCGCGCCGCGTTCTCGCGGCGCTGGTCGCGGATCGAGCGCATGTTCGACTGGGTCTGGCCCAAGAGCCTGGTGCTCTACGGCACGCGCGTCGCGACGGGACGCCTGGAAGCGACGCCGTGCGCATAGCCTTTCTCTGCTACCGCGGAAACATGAGGAGCGGCGGACAAGGCGTGTATCTGCACGCGCTCACGCGCGAGCTCGCCGCGCTCGGCTGCGAGATCGACGTGTTCGTCGGCCCGCCGTATCCGATCGAGTTGCCGTGGGCGCGCGTGTCCCGGCTCGAGAACCAGATGTTCTGGGGCAAGCGCTTCGACAAGCGCAGAGGCGCGTTTCTCGACCGCGCGCGGCCGTGGCGAATCTTCCGGCCGCTCGACTTCTACGAGTTCGCAGTGACTCGCTTCGGATTTCTGCCCGAGCCGTTCGCGTTCAGCGTGCGCGCCTCGACCGCGGTCGTGCGCGAGCTTCGCGCGGGTCGCGCCTACGATCTCGTCCACGACGTGCAGTCCGTCGGCTACGGGCTCTTGGGGCTGCAAGCGCTCGGCTTGCCCGTGGTCACGACGATCCACCACCCGCTCTCGATCGATCTGCGCTCCAGCCTGGCGCGCGACCGCACGTTCGCCGAGAGGAAGGGGTCACTCACTTTCTACCCGGTTCGCTCGCAGGCGCGCGTAGCGCGGAGGCTCGCCGCGGTGCTGACCTCGAGCGAGGCCTCGAAGCGCGCGATCGCACGCGACTTCCGTGTCCCGCTCGAACGCATTCACGACGTGCGCAACGGCGTCGAGCTCGCGGCGCCCGGCCTCCGGCGCGCGCGGCCCGCGCGCCACGAGCTGCTCTTCGTGGGACGCTGCGGCGACCCGAACAAGGGACTCGAGTATCTGCTGCACGCGCTGGCGCTGCTGCCGCAGGACGTCGGCCTGCGCGTGCTCGACGATTTCCCCGCGTTCACGCCGCTCGAGAAGACGCTGCGCTCACTCGAGCTCGAGTCACGCGTGCGCTTCTCGGGCAAGGTCTCCGCGGAGGAGCTCGAGCGCGCCTACCGCAGCACGAGCGTCGTCGTGCTCCCGTCGCTCTTCGAGGGCTTCGGCCTGCCGGCCATCGAAGCGCTCGCCGCCGGCACGCCGGTGGTGGCGGCGAGCGCCGGCGCCCTGCCCGAAGTGATCGGAGACGCGCGCGCGGGCCAGCTCGTTCCCCCGCGCGATCCGCCGGCGCTCGCGAAGGCGATCGCCGAGACACTCGAGCGCTGGGACGACGCGCACGTCGAGGCGCTCGCCGCCCGCCCGCGCCTCGAGTCACTCTTCGGCTGGCGCCCCACCGCGGAGCGCACCTTGCGCGTGTACGAGCAGGTGCTGCGCGAGTGGCGAGCAGCGCCTTGAGAGCCATCGACCTCGACCGAGACATGACTCACGTGATCCCGACCGGGACCACGCGCGACTCGGAATTTCTGTTCCGGCGCATGGAGGCGCTGACGCTCGAAGCCACCTTGTGCGGGAAGGGGGCGCGCGTTCTCGACTCCGCGGCGGGCCTCGGCCAGGACAGTCGCGCGCTCGCGCGCGGCGGCGCCCGAGCGGTGTGTGCCGAGCCCTCGCACCGGATGCTCGAGCTCGCGAAGCTGGTCGCGGCGAAGGAGCCCCCGCCCACACCGGGAAGCGTCACGTGGGCGCGCGCTTGGTCGGAGTCGCTCCCGTTCCGAACCGGCAGCTTCGACGCGGCGTTCTGCAAGGGCGCGCTCGACCACTTCGACGATCCCGAGCGCTGCATCGCCGAGATGGCGCGAGTCACTCGTGACGGCGGGCGCGTGGTCCTGGCGGTCGCGAACTTCGAGTCACTCGGCTGTCGCCTGCAGCGCTTCGCGGAGCGGATGCGGCGCGCTGCGCCGGCGCCGGGCCGCCGCACCTACCACGTACCCTCGGATCACTTCACGCGCTACGACGCGGCGGTGCTGCGCGAGCAAGTCGAGCGCTACGTGGTGGTCGAGAGCGTGGCGGGCACGTCGCTCTTCTGGGGCGTGCGGCGCTGGGCGCGCCTGCTCGCGCGCCTGCCGGAGTCGTGGGCGCTGCGCCTGCTGCGCGCCGCGGACCGGATCGCGGCGCGCTTCCCGGCGCTCGCGGACGTGATCGTGATCGCAGGCCGGCCGAAGCCGCGCGAGTCACTCTAGGCCCGGACGGGACCGCGCCGCTCCAGCTTGCGGTAGAACGTGCTGCGCCCGATGCCGAGCAGCTTCGCCGCCGCGCGCACGTCGCCCTCGCAGCGGCGCAACGCCTCCTCGAGACACGCGCGCTCGTACGAGGAGAGCGAGAGCTCGATGTCGTCCGGCGCCTTCGCGCGCGGCTCGTCGAAGCTCGAGAGACGCAGGTCGGCGGCGGTGATCCGCGTGCCCTGCGCGAGCGCGATCGCGGCTTCGATCGTGTTCTCGAGCTCGCGCACGTTTCCGTCCCAGCGGTGCGCGATCAGGCGCTCGAGCGCTTCGGGCTCAAGGCCGATCACTTTCGTGCCGCGGGCGGCGCGCTCGACGAAGTGACTCGCGAGAACCGGCACGTCCTCCGGTCGCTCGCGCAGCGGCGGCAGGGCGAGTGACACCACCCGAAGTCGATAGAACAGGTCCGCGCGGAACCGCCCCGCGCGCACATCGGCGGCGAGATCGCGGTTGGTCGCCGCGACCAGGCGCACGTCGACGGCCTGCGCCTCCGTCGCGCCGAGCGGGCGGACTTCGCGCTCCTGGATCGCGCGCAACAGCTTCGACTGGAGCGCCAGCGGCAGCTCGCCGATCTCGTCGAGGAACAAGGTGCCGCCGTGCGCCGCGCGGAACAGACCTTCGGAGTCGCGCACTGCGCCCGTGAACGCGCCGCGCAGATAGCCGAAGAGCTCGCCCTCGATCATGCCCTCGGGCAGCGCGCCGCAGTCGACCGGGACGAACGGCCCGCGACTGCGCGGCGAAGTCTCGTGAATCGCGCGCGCGAGCAGCTCCTTGCCCGTGCCGCTCTCGGCTTGAATCAGCACGTTGCTCTCGTTCGTCGCGAGATCGCGCACGGTCTGCAGCACGCGCTTCATCGACGCCGACTGCGCAACCACGCGCTCGAGCGCGGAGCGCCGGCCGAGCTCCCCCTCGAGCTCGCGATTGCGCACGCGCAGGCGGCGCCGTTCGAGCGCGCGCCCGAGCGTCTGCAGCACGCGGTGCGGGTCCGCGAAGGGCTTCTCGAGATAGTCGAACGCGCCGGCGCGCATGCATGCGACCGCGGAGTCGATGCTGGCGTAGCCCGTCATGACGATGATTTCGGTATCGGGCCGCCGCTCGCGCAACTCGCCGAGCAGCTCGAGCCCCGAAGTGACTCCCAGCCGGAGGTCGAGCAGCACGATCTCCGGCTCGTGCACGAGCTGCGCGCGCACCAGACCGACGTCACACGCCTCGAGCACCGCATAGCCGCCGCGCTCAAGCTGGCGGCGCAGACCGCGCACGAGCCCGGGCTCGTCGTCGGCCACGAGCACGCGCGGAGCGGCGCTGGCGCGGGTGTCGCTCAGAGAGTCGGGGGGCATCCGCGACGAGATCGGAGCGCGACCCGACACGCTTGAGTGTGACGTGCGCCTTGAGTGACGCAGAACCCTCGCCTACACTGCGGCGCACCTAGGGGTGGGGATGAATCGCGGCTCCGTGCTGGTCGTGGATGACGACGCGCTGTTTCGCGCAGCCCTCGTCCGCTATCTGGAGAGTGAGAGCTTCGCCGTAGTCGCCGAAGGCGATCCGAGCGCAGCGCTCGAACGCATCGAGCAGCGGCCGTTCGACCTGGTGATCACCGACCTGCGCATGCCCGGTCTCGACGGCATCGCGTTCATCCGCCGCGTGCGCGCGCTCGATCCCGAGGCGGTGTGCATCGTGGTCACGGGCTTCGGCAGTCCCGAGCGCTCGATCGAGGCGCTGAACGCAGGCGCGTTCTGGTTTCTCGAGAAGAGCTACGAGCGCATCGCGTGTCTCAGTCCACTCGTCGAAAAGGCGCTCGAGTTCCGCAGGCTGCACGGCGCGAACCGCCAGCTGCAGAGACAGCTCGAGAGCCGCTACGGCTTCGACAACATCGTCGGTGAGAGCGAGGCGCTGCGCGCGACGATCGACGTCGTGCGCAAGGTCGCCGATTCGGAAGCCACGGCGCTCGTGCTCGGCGAGAGCGGCGTCGGCAAGGAGCTGGTCGCGCGCGCGATTCACTACAACAGCGCACGCGCCGCGCGCCCGTTCGTGGCGGTGAACTGCGGCGCGATCCCCGAGGAGCTGCTCGAGAGCGAGCTCTTCGGTCACGTGCGCGGCGCGTTCACGGGTGCGCTGCGCGATCGCATCGGCCGCTTCGCAGCGGCGAACGGCGGCACCCTCTTCCTCGACGAGATCGGCGACATGAGTCCGCGCCTGCAGACCAAGGTGCTGCGCGTGCTGCAGGAGCGCGAGTACGAGCCCGTCGGCTCGAGCGCGACGTCGCGCGCCGACGTGCGCGTGGTCGCGGCGACGAATCAGAACCTGCTCGAGCTGATTCGCGAGCGCCGCTTCCGCGAGGACCTGTACTTCCGCCTGTCCGTCGTCCCGATCGAGGTTCCGCCGCTGCGCACGCGCCGCGAGGACATCCCGCTCTTGATCCGCCACTTCCTCGAGGTGCAGCGGCGCACGTATCCCGACATCCAGGGAGTCACTGAGGCGGCCCAGAAGCGGATGGTCGAGTACGACTGGCCGGGCAACGTGCGCGAGCTCCAGGGACTGGTCGAGAGACTCGTCGTCCTGCGGCGCAGCGGCTGGATCGACGAGAGTGACTTGCCCGCCTCCGTGGTCGGAGCGGGCTTCGAGCGCCCGACGGTCTCCCTGCCCGCAGCGGGTGTGAACTTCGACGAGCTCGTGTCCGCTTTCGAGGAAGAGCTGATCCTGCAAGCGCTCGACGTGACCGGCTGGAACAAGAACCGCGCAGCGGCGCTCCTGGGCATGAAGCGAACCACGCTGGTGGAGAAGATCAAGGCGAAGGGCCTCAGCGCTCCGGAGCCCGGTGTGATCAGTGACCGAAAGCGCAAGCTCTGACCGGCGGCGAACGCGCAACAACGCCGCCAACCCGAGTGACTCTGACGCGCGCGGCGGGCCGGGCTAAAGAAGTCGCCCTCGACACCGATGCAGGAAGGGGACCCGGGTGGCCCCTTGGGAGATTCGCGATGGCCCGAGAGCGAGGTGAGCGGAGCGACAAGCGCAAGCGCGCATCCGATCCGGCCAAGGCGCCCGCGCCGGATCTCGAGGTGGCCGAGGTGTACTCGGTCGAGTATCTCGCCGAGGCGGCCGGCGGAAACGCGCGCCAGGAGCGCCTCGCCGAGCTCAAGCGACGCATCGCACTCGGCGCGTACAAGCCGGATCCCGATGCCATTGCCGAGGGCATGCTCTCGCGCGTGAACCTGGCGTCCAAGTCCGCTTCGGACGGCGAGTCCGAGGACGACGAAGGCTGCGACTAGATCGCGGCGCTCGGCGACACGCCGACCAGAATGACGGTCGAGTTGTCCTCGCCGCCGCGCGCATTCGCGAGATCGACCAGCTCGCGGCTCGCGCGCGACAGATCGAGCTGACACTCGAGCAGACAGTCGCGGATCTCGCCGTCCGTCAGCTGGCCGGAGATGCCGTCGGAGCACAGCACGAATACGTCGCCCGGTTGCGGCTTCAGCGAAGCGACGTCCGGCGCCACGGACTCGAGCACGCCCACGGCGCGCGTGATCACGTGACGGCTCGGGTGCACGCGCGCCTGCTCGCTCGTGAGCTCGCCGCGCGCGACCCGCTCGCCGACCAGCGAGTGATCCAGAGTCAGCGCGTGCAGCGCGCCGCTGCGGAACAGATAGAGACGACTGTCTCCGGCATGCGCGACCAGCGCCTCTTCGCCTCGCAGCCACAGCGCGGCGAGCGTCGTACCCATGCCGCGCAGCTGTGGATCGCGCTCGGCCAAGCTGCGGATCGCCGCGTTCGCGTGCGCGAACGCACCGCGCAGCCGCGCGAGCGGCGGGTCCTCGTTCTCTGCGGCAACGGTCTCGACGAAGACGCCGACGCCCAGCTCCGACGCGCGGCGACCGGCGACGTGTCCGCCAAGTCCATCCGCGACCACGAAAAGACCCAGCTTTTCGTCGACCGCGAAGAAATCCTCGTTCGCGGTGCGCTTCCGGCCGGGGTCCGAATGGGCGGCGACGATCCACTCCATGCCTGCCGCTCCCTGAACGAGACTAAGGAACGACATCGGGCGCGCGGCGCGCCGCCTTGATTTGGTATGGTTCGCGCGGGGTGACTCGATTCAATCGACCTCGGATGCGATCCGATACACCGGCAAGTGCAGCTGCTTGCCGCCGCATGCGCACGGAGGTTGGGCGCTGATGCCTAAGACCCTGCTTCTCGCCGACGACAGTGTGACCATCCAGAAAGTCGTCGGGATCACGTTCGCAAACGAAGACGTGGAGCTCGTCACCGTGGACAACGGAGACGATGCGCTGCCGCGCGCGCGCCAGGTGAAGCCCGATCTGATCCTCGCGGACATCGGCATGCCCGGTCTGAACGGCTACGAGCTGTGTGCGGAGATCCGGCGCGATCCGAATCTGTCACACATTCCGGTGTTGCTACTTACCGGGACGTTCGAGACTTACGACGAGCAGAAGGCGCGCGAGGTCGGCGCGAGCGGTCACATCGCCAAGCCCTTCGAAGCGCAGGCGCTGGTCGATCGCGTGTTCCAACTCCTGTCACAAGCCGCGCCGAAGCCGGCAGCACCGCCGAAGCCCGCGGCGGCGCCGCAACCGGTGGTCGCGCCCAAGCCCGCAGCTCCGCCGCAACCCGTGCTCCCGCCCAAGCTCGCGGCTCCGTCGCAGCCCGCGGTCGCGCCCAAGCCGGTGGCTCCGCCGCAGCCGGTGACTGCTCCGCCGGCGGCGCAGTCACCGACGCCGCGCCCGGCCGCGCCTGTGCGACCTGCGTCGCCGCCGGCTCCTCCGGCGCCGCGCGCTCGACCCGAGCTTCCGCCGGTCCCGCACGCACCCTCGCCTTCCGCCTCGGCGCCGCGGCCCGCGGCACCACCCGCACCTGCGGCGGCGCCTCCGCGCACCAGCGTTCCCGCGCCGAAGCGCGAGACCACGCCGTTCGAGTTCGAGCTGCCCGAGGTTCCCTCGGCCCCGACTTCGCTGCCGTCTGGCGCCGCTGCGTTCGCGGACCAAGAGCCGGTCTGGGAAGCAGAGCCCGAAGCCGAGGTGCTCGCCGACGACTCCGGTCTCGCCGCTGCCGGCGCGGACCTACACAAAGATGCGTCGCACGACGCGCCGCCGGCCGACGCCACGCGCCTGTTCGCGCCCGACCTCCTGGGCCGCGCGAGTCGCCTGCCCGACGTGCCCGAGCCGCCGCGACCGCCCGCCGCGCGCAAGGGTGACTTCTCGTTCGGCGACCTCGACTTCGAGGAGCCGACGAACCCGGCGTCGAATCAGTCGGGGATCTTCGGCGAGAGCTCCGACCGCAGCAGCGCTCAGCCCGACTTCGAGCCCGAGTTCGTGCAGCCACTCCCCGAGCCGCCGCTGGAAGTCGAAGCGCTCGCGGATCCGCTGTACAGCCAGACGACGTTCCTCGAGCCGCCCGGCGCCGGCGGAGGTCCGCGCCGCTTCGCGGGGCCGAGCCCGGCCGCTCCGCCGCTTCCCGACTTGCTCGAGCCGACGCCGCAGGCGTATGCCGACGACGACTCCGAGGAGGAGCTCGAGCTCGCCGAGGCGGACACCGCGCTCGACGACGACGAGCCGACCGCCAGCGGAAACCCGCTCGCGCAACCTTTCTCGCCAGACACCGCCGCGGCGCTCGCCGCTCCGCACTTCGAGCGCGCCCCCGCAGCGCCGCGCGCCGCCGAAGCCGCGACGCGACTCATGCTGAAGGACGAGCCGCAGGCCCCCGCACCGCCGCGCCCCGCGCCGCCGTCACCAGCGCGTGTAGCCGCCGCCGAAGCCGACACGTTGCCGCCGCGCACGCAGCGCGGCTCTGCGCCGTCGCCCGCGCCCCTCTCAGCGGCGCGCGCGACCGCGGTCGTCGACTCGACGTTGCTCGCGCAGAGCGTCGAGAAGGTCGCGTGGGAGGCCTTCGGCGCGCTCTCGGAGCAGGTCGTGGGCGAAGTGTTGAAGCGCGTGGAGGCCGTCGTGTGGGAGGTCGTGCCGCAGCTCTGCGAGCGACTGATCCGCGAGGAGATCGCGCGCCTCAAGGCGGAGATGTCGGAGTAGCGCGTCGAGGGTATCCTCGACCGAGATGCCGACTCTTCCGCCGCGCGCGACCTGGCTGCCGCTCGTCGAAGCGGCGCTCGCCGAGGATCTCGGTCCCGGCGACGCCACGTCGCAGGCGCTGCTCGACCCCGAAGCCCGTGGCGTCGCCGTGCTCGAGGCGCGCGCTGACATCGTCGTGTGCGGGCTCGAGCTCGCGCGCGAAGTGTTCGCGCTGCGCGGGGTCAGCTGTGAGCTCGTAGCCCGCGACGGCGACGCGGCAACAGCGCACGATCCGCTCGCGCACGTGCGCGGAGCGGCAATCGGCATCCTCGAGGGAGAGCGTACGGCGCTGAACTTCGTGCAGCGTCTCTCCGGAATCGCGACTCACACGCGCCGCTTCTGCCTGGCGGTGCGCGGCACGAGCGCCGAGATCGTGGACACGCGCAAGACCACGCCCGGCTGGCGCACGCTCGAGAAGTACGCCGTGCGCTGCGGCGGCGGACGCAATCACCGGCTCGGTCTGTTCGACGGCATTCTGATCAAGGACAATCACATCGCGGCGGTCGGATCGGTCGGGAAGGCGGTCGCGCTCGCGCGCGAGCGCGGCTCGCGCCATCTGCGCGTGCGGGCGGAGGTCGAGTCACTCGCGCAGGCGCGCGAGGCGCTGGACGCCGGCGCCGATGCCCTGCTCGTCGACAACCAGCCGCCGGAGGTGATCGCCGCGATCGTCACCGCGGCGAAGGGCCGCGCGCTGATCGAGGCGAGCGGCGGCGTGACGCTCGAGACCGTGGCTGCGATCGCGCGCACGGGGGTCGACGAGATCTCCGTCGGCGCGCTGACTCACTCCGCGCCTGCGGCCGATGTCGCGCTCGAATGGGCCGCTCGCTCTTCGAGCTGAATCCGCCGACGCGCTGGCTCGGCGCGCGGCTCGAAGTCTTCGACGAAGTCGACTCCACGAACCTCGTGGCCGAGAAGCTCGGTCACGCCGGCGCGCCCGACGGCACCGTCGTGATCGCGGATCGACAGAGCGCCGGGCGCGGCCGGCTCGGGCGCAGCTTCTTCTCGCCCGGCGGGCGCAGTCTCTACCTCTCGGTGCTGCTCCGGCCCGAGATGCCGCTCGAGCACGTACACCGACATGTGTTTGCCGCCGCAGTCGCCGTCGCTTCGTCGGCGCGCGCCGCCCTGCCCGCGCGCTGCGCCGTCGAGATCAAGTGGCCCAACGACGTGCTGCTCGACGGGCGCAAGACGAGCGGCATCAACCTGCCGGTGCACGTCGAAGCCGAGCGCGTCGTGTTCGCGGTGCTGGGCGTCGGCGTGAACGTGAACCTCGGCGCGGACGAGTTGCCCGAAGAGCTGAGCCAGATTGCGACCAGCCTCGCGATCGCGGGCGGAAAGTCCCTCGACCGCGTCCAGTTCGGCGAGGAGCTGCTCGCGCAACTCGAGCGCGAGCTCGACCTAGTGCGCGCGGGCTCGTTCGCAGCGGTCTTGGAGCGCTTCCGCAAATCGTTCAGAATGACGGGAGCATCGGTGCGCATCGGCGGACCGGGGGTCGCCCGCGAGGTGATCGGAACGGTGCTGGGTGTGGACGAAGAGGGAGCATTGCTGTTGCGTCCGCTCGAGGGCGGGCCGAGCTCCGTCGAACGCGTGCTGGCCGGCGACGTGACGGTCATTCGCGGAAGGAGTGACTGAGTGCTCCTGGCGATCGACATCGGCAACACGCACGTCGTACTCGGAGTCTTTCAGGGCGAGCAGCTTCTGCACCACTGGCGCATCGGGACTCACCGGCAAGACACCTCCGACGAGTGCGCCGCGACGCTGCGCTCGCTCTTCGAGCTGGCGGGGGTCGAGCGCGGCTCCCTGACTCACGGGATCATCTCGTGCGTCGTGCCGCCGCTGCTCCCGATCTTCGAGCGCACCTGCGAGAAGCTGCTCGGCCGGCCAGCGCTGGTCGTCGGGCCGGGCGTGCGCACGGGCATGCCCATCCGCGTCGACAATCCGCGCGAGGTCGGCGCCGACCGGATCGTGAATGCGGTCGCGGCGCTCGCGCGTGTCGGCGCGCCGGTGATCTCGATCGACTTCGGCACCGCCACGAGCTTCGACTGTGTCTCGCGCGACGGCGAGTTCGTCGGCGGCGCGATCTATCCCGGCGTGTTCGTGTCACTCGAGGCGCTGGTCAACCGCGCGTCGAAGCTGTCCTCGGTCGAGATCATGCGGCCGCCCAACGTGATCGGCCGCAACACGACGCAGAACCTCCAGTCGGGCATGGTCTTCGGCTACGCCGGGATGGTCGACACCATGGTGCGTCGCATGCGCAAGGAACTGGGCGAGGACGCCCGGGTGATCGCCACCGGCGGCCTCGCAGGACTGATCGCAAGCGAGACCGAGACGATCGAACGAGTGGAGCCCTTCCTGACCTTGGAAGGGCTCCGACTCATTTACGAGCGAAATCGGGAGCCCACCAAGGAGGAATAGGCATGAGCGACATCCGCCGAAGCATCAATTTCGCGCTGATCGGGCACGGCGGAGACGGAAAGACGACCTTGGCCGACTCGCTTCTGCTGCACGCGGGAGTCACGAGTCGACTGGGGCGTGTCGACGACGGCACCTCGTTCATGAACTGGCTTCCCGAAGAGAAGGTGAGGCGCGCGAGCATCTCGACGTCGGTGTGCTCGTTCGCGCATGGCGACGCGGAGTTCACCATTCTCGACGTCCCCGGCGACGCCAACTTCGGCGGCGAGCTGCGCGGCGCGCTCGCGGCCGTCGACAACGCGGTGCTCGTGCTCTCCGCGCAAGACGGCGTGAAGGTCGGCACGGAGCGCGCGTACCGCTACGCGCGCGAGCACGGCTTGGGGCTCGCGGCCGTCGCGAACAAGCTCGACCTCGAGCGCGCCGACTACGACGCCACCGCGAAGCAGCTCGAGGAGGCGCTCGAGGTGCGCGTCGTGAAGCTGCATCTGCCGCTCGGGCGCGGCGAGAAGTTCCACGGCTTCGTGAATCTACTGACCGGCCGCGCACACCAGCTCGGGCCGAACGGGAAGATCGAGATCACCGACCCTCCGGCGGAGCACGCCGACGCGATCGCAGCGGCGCGCCTCGCCATGATCGAGGCGGTCGCGGAAGCCGACGACACATTGCTCGAGAAGTATCTCGGCGACGGGGAGCTCTCCGAGGCGGAGATCTTCGCGACCCTGCGCAAGGGCGTGCGCGACGACACACTGCTGCCGCTCCTGTGCTCCGCGAGCGCGCGCAATCTCGGCGGCGAAGCGCTCCTGATCGCCGCGGAGCAGATCTTCCCGACGGCCGTCGACGCGCCGCCGCGCAAGGCGAAGCAAGGCGAGCAGGAGGTCGAGCTCGCCGCCGATTCCGGCGCGCACGTGTCTGCGCTCGTCTGGAAGTCGGTGGCCGACCGCTACGCGGGCATGCTCTCCGTGCTGCGCGTGTTCTCGGGCACGCTGAAGAAGGACATGACCGTGCTGAACGCGCGCACCGGCGCGCGCGAGCGGGTCGGCAAGATCCTGCGCCTGCACGGCGAGCAGACCGAGGAAGTGACTCAGGTCCTGCCCGGTCAGATCGCGGCGATTCCGAAGCTCAAGGACACGCACACGGGCGACACGCTCTGCGACGAGAAGCACGGACTCACGATCGCCATGGAGGCGCCGCCGCACGGCGTGATCTCGTTCGCCGTCGAGGCGGAGGTCAAGGGCGAGGAGGACAAGGTCTTCGACGCCCTACACCGAATCGTGGAAGAGGATCGCAGCCTCACGCTCAAGCGCGACGAGCGCACGGGCGAGTTCCTGCTCACGGGTCTCGGCCAGCTCCACATCGAAGTTTCGCTCGAGCGGATCGCGCGCGTGTTTCACGTGAAGGTGAAGCTGAAGCCGCCGAAGGTTCCCTATCTCGAGACGATCAAAGGACGCGCGGAGAACGTCGAGGGCAAGCTCAAGAAGCAGTCGGGCGGACGCGGCCAGTTCGGCGTCTGCTATCTCAGCGTCGAGCCCGGCGAGCGCGGCAGCGGCGTCGTGTTTCTCGACGAGATCGTCGGCGGCTCGATTCCGCGCCAGTTCATTCCCGCGGTTGAGAAAGGGGTGCGCGAGACCTGTGAGCGCGGCGTGATCGCGGGCAATCGACTCACTGACATTCGCGTGGCCGTGATCGACGGCAAGTATCACACGGTCGACAGCTCGGAGATGGCGTTCAAGACCGCCGGCAGCCTCGCGCTGCGCGCGGCCGTGAACGCGTCGAAGCCGATCCTGCTGGAGCCGATCATGACCTTGAACGTGACCGTCCCGGACCAGTTCGTCGGCGACGTCATGGGCAACCTGAACAGCCGGCGCGGCCGCGTCGCGGGTGTCGAAGCGCGAGGTCACGCCGAGGTGATCAAGGCGCACGTGCCGATGGCCGAAGTGCTCTCGTACGCATCCGATCTGACGAGCATGACTGGTGGCCAGGGCAGCTTCGAAATCGAGTTCTCTCACTACGAGGAAGCACCGGCGATCGTGCAGGATCGGATCGTCGCGGAAGCAGCCAAGCACCGACAGGCCGAAGAGTAGCGTCCGAGCGCGCCACGCCTTCGGAGCCGCGGAGGTGGCGTGAACGCAGATCCGAGCGAGATACTCGAGAGTCTCGGGCCGGCCCGCCGCTATGCCGACCCGAGCGGGCCCGTCCCCGCGCGCATGATGGCGGCCAGCGGCGCCCTGCCGCTGCCGCCGCCCCAGCTGCTCGCGGTGTTGCACGCGCTGACGTTGGATCCCGACGCCGCCGTCCAGGAGCGCGCGAGCGCGTCGCTGCGCGCCCTGCCCGACGCCGTGTTCGACGCCGCGCTGGCGGCGAAGCTCCACCCCGACACACTGGCGTGTTGCGCGCAGCTGTTCTGCGAAAAAGGGCCGCGCATGGAGAAGATCGCGCTCAACCCCGCCACTTCCGACGCGACGTGTTGCTTCCTCGCGACCCTCTCGTTTCCGCGTGTCGTCGAGATCCTCTCGCACAACCAGGTGCGCCTGCTGCGCTGCGAGACGCTCGTCGAGGCGCTCGGCGAGAACCCGCTGACGGGCATGGCGACGATCGACCGCATCCTCCACTTCCTCGGCGTCGAGCGCGGCGAGCACGAAGAGGCCGAGCCCGACCGCAACGCCGAAGAAGTTCCGCTTCCGCCGCCGCCCGAGCCGACCGCCGACGCCGCGGCGCCGGTGGACCTCGCCGACGCGAGTGACATTCCCGCCGAGCTCGTCGACGAGACCGAGAAGGAGCTCGACGACGACGAGAAGGAAGAACGCAGCAAGAACATCATGGCGCGCATCGGCGGC
>Ga0326731_1000042_pt1 | contig 32398 bp, 28 predicted proteins | sample MHFSIPfraction_FD_207645 | JGI IMG/M metagenome (GOLD analysis project Ga0326731, IMG submission 207645) | Lab enriched peat soil microbial communities from Michigan Hollow, Ithaca, NY, United States - MHF9FY SIP fraction | ecosystem: Environmental > Terrestrial > Soil > Wetlands > Peat | place...
GGTCGCGCGGCCTCTCCTCGGCGCTCGCGGGTACGCTCGAAGCCTCGTCGAGGTCCGCGCGCCCACTCCGCGCGCGAACGCGGTACGGCCAATGCGAACGAGCTCTCGGTCCGGTCTTCTCGAGCTCGGTGACCGATACGGCGAGGCCGAGCGAGGCCGCAGGCGGCGGAGCGTGGGTAGGGTGCCCACGCGATCATCGGGCGAGCGAAGTCTTACGGACGAGGCGACCAGACTCCCAGCTCGACGTGGAGCTTGCCCGAGAGACGAGTCACCACGACGCTGGCGATGCGCTGCTCTTTCCGCGCGAACACACCGAGCTCGTCGCCCTTCCTTCGAGACTGGTCGATTGACCAGCCTCGAGTGCGGAGCCCATCGGCGAAGCCGCGCGCGACGTCGTCGGGCTCGAGCTCTCCGGTGAAGAGCGCAACGAGTGACCCGGGCTCCTCCGACGAGACGGACGTGGTGCGCAGGCCCTCGGGGATCGGGATGTCCTCCGGGATGCCGGTCACGGTGGTGGCGCCGCTCTCGAGTCGCGCGCCGCTCGCCGACCGCGGAGCCTCGCCGCCCGACTCACCCGCGCGTTTCGCGCTCACCGCGCGTTCGCCGCAGCCGCAAGCGGAGCCAGACACGAGGGTGAGGAGCGCAAGCGTGACGAGAAGACGCCGGCGCATGTGAGTCGTCAGCGGCCCACCTCTCGAGCGCAACGTGCCCGGAAGATACCACGCGCGAGCGTGGCAGAAACTGCAGGGCCTCCGCTAAGGTGCTCGGCCCCGATCCCGGAGACGCCCATGTCCCCCACCCGCCGCGAGCTCGGCGCACTGTGGCGACTCGCTTGGCCGCTCGTCGTCACGCAAGTCGCCTTCATGATGCTGGGCGTCGTCGACGCTTTGTTGCTCGGCCGTCTCTCGGTCGCGGCGCTCGACGCGGTGGCGCTCGCGAACATGTGGGGCTGGGCGACGCTGTCGCTCGGCATGGGCGCCGTCATGGGCATGGACCCACTCGTCTCACAGGCCTTCGGCGACGGCGACGACGAGGCGGCGGCGCTCGCGCTGCAGCGCGGTCTCGTCGTCGCGGGGCTCGTGAGCTTCCCCGTCGCGCTCGGCTGGGCGTGCACCGGGCCCGCACTGCTCGCGCTCGGCCAGGATCCCGAGATCGCGCGGCTCGCGCAGAGCTACAACGTGTTGCGCGCGCCCAGCGTGCCGTTCCTGCTCGCGTTCACCGCGCTGCGCAGCTGGCTCGCGGGGCGCAACCTCGTGGCGCCGGCGATGTGGGTCGCCGGCGCGGTGAACGTGGTGAACGCCTTCTTCGGCTGGGCGCTCATCTTCGGGAAGGTCGGCTTTCCCCGGCTCGAGCTCGTCGGCGCGGCGCTGGTCGCATCACTCGTCGCTGCGGCGCAGCCGCTCGCGCTGGTCGGAGTCGTGCGGCTCGGCGGGCTACACAGAGGTGCGTGGCGCGCGTGGGATCGCCGTTCGATCGAGCGCTCGGGCCTCGTGCAGATTCTGCGGCTCGGCTTCCCCATCGGCCTGCAGCTGTCGTTCGAGGGCAGCGCGTGGTCACTCGCCGCGATGATGGCGGGCTGGCTCGGCGTCGCGGCGCTGGCGGGACACACGATCGTGTTGAACATGATCGCGCTCTGGTTCCAGGTCCCGCTCGGCATCGCGCTCGCCGCGGGCGTGCGCGTCGGCAACTTGCTCGGCGCCGCCGATCTTGCCGGCGCGCGGCTGGCGGGCTCGGTCGCGCTCTCGCTCGGCGCGGGCGTGATGTTGATCGCGGCTGCCGCCTTCGTGCTGTTCCGCACGGAGCTGCCGCTCCTGTTCACGAGCGACACCGAGGTGGTCGCGCTCGCGGCGCTGATCCTGCCCATTGCCGGGGCGTTCCAGATCTTCGACGGCACGCAGGTGGTGGCCGGTGGAATCCTGCGCGGCGCGGGTCGCACGCATGCGCCCGCGCTTGCGAACCTGTTGGGTTACTACACGCTCGCGCTGCCGCTCGGCGTGTGGCTGGGCTCGCCGGGACAGCTGGGTCTCGCGGGAATCTGGTGGGCGCTGCTCGTCGGCCTGGTCATCGTCTCCGGCCTGATGCTGTTCTGGCTGAGGCGTTCGTCGCGCCTGCCGCTCGCGGAGCTGCGCGTCGCGGCGACCTAGTGCGCGGGGTCGGCGCATGCGGAGCGGGCGCGCGGCCTCTCCTCGGCGCTCGCGAGTACGCTCGAAGCCTCGTCGAGGTCCCCGCGCCCGCCCCGCGCGCGAACGCGGCATTGGCAATACAGACGGGTTCGGTCTTCTCGAGCTCAGTGACTGATACGCCGAAGCCGAGCGAGAGCCGCCCCGAGCGAGGACGCAAGCGGCGTGGGTAGGGTGCCCACGCGATCATCGGGCGAGCGCGCGCAGCGAGCCGCAGGCGAGCGTAGTCAGTTATGATGTGCCATGCACGAGATCATCCTTCACCACTACCCGTCGTCCCCGTTCAGCGAGAAGGTGCGACTCACGCTCGGCCTGAAGGGCCTCGCCTGGCGGGCCGTCGAGCAGCCGACGATCATGCCCAAGCCCGAGCTGATTCCACTCACCGGCGCGTACCGCAAGATCCCGGTGATGCAGATCGGCGCGGACGTGTACTGTGACTCACAGTGCATCATTCGCGAGCTCGAGCGAAGACACCCGACGCCGAGTGTGCACCCCGGTGCGAGCGAAGCGACCAGCTGGGCGTTCGCGTTCTGGTCGGATCGCGTGCTGTTCCAAGCCGCGGTCGCCGTGATCTTCGGTCAGATGGCCGACCAGGTGCCGAAGGAGTTCATGGACGACCGCAGCGCGCTGATGGGCGGCGGCCAGCGCTTCGACCCCGTGCAGATGAAGGCCGCCGTGCCGCTGATGAAGGAGTCACTGCGGGCGCAGCTCGCGTGGCTCGACTCACAGCTCGGCGACGGCCGCGCGTTCCTGCTCGGGGCCGCGCCCGGCCTCGCCGACTTCACGAGCTACCACCCGATCTGGTTCCTGAAGAGCTTCTACCCGCCGGCGGCCGAGATACTCACGCCGCACGGGCGCGTCACCGCGTGGAGCGAGCGCGTGAAGGCGATCGGTCACGGCAGCCAGAAGCCGATGGAGAAGAAGGAAGCGCTCGAGGTCGCGCGCGCCGCGGAGCCCGAGACACAGCCCTCCATGGATCCGGGCGAGCCCAACGGCCTCCGACCCGGCGACAAAGTCATGGTCATGCCCGACGACTACGGCCGCGATCCGGTCGCCGGCACGTTGGTTCGCTCCTCGGCCCAGGAGATCGCGGTCCGGCGCAGCGCCCCCGAGGTCGGAGACGTGGTCGTGCATTTCCCGCGGGCCGGGTTCCTGGTGCTGCGCGGCGGCTGACGGCCGCGAGATACCGCTACGTCGCCGCGCGGACGTGCGCGAGCGAGTCGCGCCAGGCGTTGCGCTCGATCACTCGTCGCGCCGCGTCGAGTCGCGGAGTCACTCGCGCCGACGCAGCGGCGAGGCCGAGACAGGCGCGCGGGCTCGCGAACACGCCGAGCGCGAGACCGGCGAGGAACGCGGCGCCGACGGCCGTGGCCTCGACCTCCGCGGCGCGCTGGACCTCGCGGCCGGTCAGGTCGGCGAGCGCGCTCAGCAGGAAGTCACTCTGTGCCAGACCGCCGTCGACGCGGAGAGGTCCGTCGCTGAGCGGCAGTGACTCGCACACGTCGGCGCAGCGCTGAGCGATGCCCTCGAACAGCGCTCTCGCGAGCTCGGCCTTCCCGGCCGCGCGCGAGAGACCGAGGAACGCGCCGCGGGCGACGTCGTCGAGGAACGGCGTGCCGAGGCCCTGCAGCGCGGGCACGAAGCGCACGCCGCCGCTCGAGCCCGCCGACTCCGCCAGGCGCGAGAGCTCGGCGGCGTCGCCCGCCACGCCGAGCTCGACGAGCCACTCCACCGCCGTCCCCGCGGTGATCACCGTACCCTCCAGACAGAACGCGCGCGTGCCGTCGGCCAGGGTCCAGAGCGCGAGCGGATACGCCCCCGGAGTCGCGTCCGCGGGTGACGCACCCGTGTGTACGTCGAGCATCGCGGAGCTCCCGAGCGTGAGCTTCGCGTCGCCGCGCGCCAGGACGCCCTGCGCAAACGCCGCCGCCTGCTGATCGCCCGCCAGCGCGGCGACACGGAGCGGTGTACCCAGAAGCCCCGCGGGCGTCTCTCCGACGATCCCGCTCGTCGGGATCAGGCCCGGCAGTGTCTCGCGGGGAACGCCGAACAGGTCGAGCAGCGGCTGCGACCACTCGCCCTTGGCCACGTCGTAGAGCGCGGTGCACGATGCATTGCCCGGATCGGTCACGTGCACGCCGCCGCCCGTGAGTCGCGCCGCCAGCCAGGTGTCGGGCGTGCCCAGGCGCAGGCGGCCCGCGCGCGCGGCCGCGCACACCGCGTCGTCGTGTTTCAGCCACCACTCGAACTTCGTCGCCGACGCCTGCGTGGTGAGTGGAACGCCGAGCTTCCGGAACTCTGCGACCCGCGCGGCGCTGCGCTGGTCCTGCCAGCTCTGCGCCTTCGCGAGCGGCGCGAGCGTGCGCGCGTCCCAACACAGAGCGGTGGCGCGCTGCGTGACGATGCCCAGGCCCGCGACGTCGCGCGCGGAGAGCTTCGCGCCGGCGAGCGCCTCGCGCAGCACGTCGCCCGAGCGAGTCACGAGCTCCTCGGGATCGAACTCACTCCAGCCCGGCTGCGGATAGGACGCCGCGATCCGCCGCTGAGCGCGCGCGAGCACCGCGCCGTCCGGCCCCACGACGAGCGCGCGCACGCTGGTCGTGCCGAGATCGAGCGCGAGCAATGACTCGCCGCTCACGGCTCGTTCGGCGCGGGGTCCGGCAGGAGCACCCCGGGGTTCAAGAGGTCGTCCGGGTCGAGGCTGCGCTTCAGGCCGCGGAGCAGCGCGATGCCGGCATCGCCGAGCTCTCCGCGCAGGTGCGCGCGCCGGATGCGGCCGATGCCGTGGTGGTGCGCGATCCCGCCGCCCGCCGCGGCGGTGGCCTGCATCGTGCGCCGCCAGCACTCGCGGTAGATCTCGGGCATCCGGGTCCGGTCCTCGACCCGCGCGGCGAACGTGAAGTACAGGTTCGTGCCGGAGCGGTACGAGTGACTCGAGTGTGCGCTCGCGAGCGCGACCTCGGGGATCTCGCGCAGCGCAGTCACCACGGCGTGGTACAGCGGCAGGACGCGGGTCCAGGTCGCCGCGACCTCGATCGTGTCGACCACGAGCCCGCGCTCGTTCAGCTCGCGGAAGCTCGGCACCTGGTTGCGGTGCTCGAGCCAGCTCTCCACCGCCTTCGGGTCCGCGACCTCGCCGTGCTCCGCGCTGCACAGAGCTGCGACGCCGCTGGCCTCGGCGGCCACCGCGGGGCTCGGGCCTTCGTGCACGAGCAACAGCAGACAGCGCCCTTCGGGACACTCCGCCGAGAACTGGCGCCGTGACTCGCGCTCGTCGTAGAGGCGCACGACCGGCGGGCGCCAGCCGACGCGCATGAAGCGGCGGATCGCCTCGAGCCCGTCGTCGAGCGAGGCGAAGTGGAACGCCGCGAGGCGCCGCGCCTCCGCCTGCGGGCGCAGCGAGAAAGTGACTTCAGTGACGACGCCGAGCGTGCCCTCGCTGCCCATGAAGATCTGGCGCAGATCGGGGCCCGCGGCGGCCCGCGGCGTCTCCGCGGTGCGCAGGATCCGGCCGTCGGGCAGCACGACCTCGAGCGCGAGCACGAGATCCTCGATCGCGCCGTAGCTCGTCGAGAATTGACCCGCGGCGCGCGTCGCGACCCAGCCGCCGACGGTGGACAGGTCGATCGACTGCGGCCAGTGACCCAAGGTGAGTCCTTCGCGCGCGACGCGGCGCTCCGCGTCGCCGCCCATCGTGCCCGCGCGGAAGGTCGCGCGCAGGTCGCGCGAGTCGAGTGACACGAGCCCGTCGAGCCCGCGCGTGGACAACACGACCGCGTCCGGGCGAGCCTCGACGCCGCCGCAGACGCCCGATCCGCCGCCGAATGGAATCACCGGCACACGAGCATCGCGACACAGACGCAACACCGTCGCGACCTCGCCCGCGCTCTCGGGTCGCACGACCGCGGCCGGATTGGGCGCGCCGCGCCCGAGCAAGTCGTGGATCTGGGCGAGCGCCCAGTAATCCCGGCGGTGCGCCGCGAGTGTCTCCGCGTCGGTGTGTACCCGCGGGCCGAGCGCCGCGCGCAGCCGCCCGGCGATGTCGCTCACGCGGGCTCGTCCGCGAAATCGAGATCTGCGGCGAGCCGGGCGCGCGCGCTCGCGAGCTCCGCGCCCGTCTTCTCCGCGCTCCAGCCGAGCAACGCCGCCATGCGTCGCGCGATCGGCTCGGCGATCGCGTTGCGCGCCTCCGCCTCGAAGAGCGCCGCGCGCGTGCGCCGATAGAGCACGTCCTCGACGGTCGCGGCCGCCTCGTGACTCACGGCCCAGTCGACTTCGCCCGCGATCACGGGCGCGCCCGGCGCGAGTGACTCGGCCCCGAGCCGAACCACCGCCGCCGCCTCGGACCCGTACAGGCGCGCGAGCCGCAGCGCGCAGCCGAACGTGACTCCGTGCGCGCGCGCGAGATCGTCGGCGAGCGGGCCGAGATCGCCCGCGAAATCGCCGCCCGGAAGCGGCGGGCCCTCGGCGGCCTCCGGCAGCGGACGCCCGAGCGCGCGCTGCACCTCTTGCAGGGTGCGCAGCGCCATCGGGCGGTAGCCGGTGAGCTTGCCGCCGGCGATGGTCACGACCCCGGCGCGCCCGACGAGTATCTCGTCCTTGCGCGAGATGTCGGTCGGCGCCTTGCCCGGCTCGGCGACGAGCGGTCGCAGCCCGGCCCACGCCGTGCGCACGTCCTCGGGCAGGAGCTTCCCGTCGGCGAAGTAGTGGGAGAGCGGCGCGAGCAGATACTCGACGTCCGCCCGCGAGACGCGCGGCCACAGGTCCGCGCCGCGCTTGTAGGTCGTGTCGGTCGTGCCGATGAACACGATCTCGTCGCGGCGCAGCGCGAAGATCCCGCGCCGATCGTCGGTGTTCAAGAGGAGCAGGTTCCGCACCGGCAGACGCGCGGCGGGAATGCCGATGTGCACGCCCTTCGAGAGGTGGAGCAGGCTCGGCGCCGCCGGGTCCTCGAGTCGGCGCACGGCCTCGACCCACGCGCCCGCCGCGTTCACGATGCAAGACGCCTCCACCCGGATCTCGCGCCCGGTGAGCCGACACCGCGCGGTGACGCTGCTCGCGCGGTCGTTCTCGAGTCCGATGGCGGTGACGGGCGCCCAGTTCAGCACGCGCGCGCCCATGCCCGCCGCGGCGCGCAGGTTCGCGAGCACCAGGCGCGCGTCGTCGGTCAGATACTCGCGGTACGCGCAGGCGAAGCGCCACTCCGCGCGGTCGACCGCGGGCTCCTCGCGCTCGAGATCGTCCACGCCCCAGTTCTGATGCAGGTCGTCGCGCTCGACGGCGCCGAGTTTCTCGTAGGCGGTGATCGCGGCGCGGAACTTCAGGAGCGCGGCGCGCGACCGGACCGGCAACACCATCCAGCGTCGCTCGGCGAGATGTGGGGCCAGGCGGTGAATCACCTTGCGCTCGAGCGCGCTCTCGCGCACGAGCGCGACCTCGCCGAGCGCGAGATAGCGGAGGCCGCCGTGAATCAGCTTCGACGAGCGGCTCGAGGTGCCGGAGGCGAAGTCTTCGGCCTCGAACAACACGACCGAGAGACCGCGTAGCGCGGCCTCGCGGGCGAGACCTGCGCCGGTGATCCCGCCGCCGATGATCGCGAGGTCGAAGCGCACCGACTCGAGCGCATCCGCGGCGCGCCCGCGCTCGGTCACCGATATGAGCGACGCCCCGGACACCGACCCCATGCTCGCGCTTTTTCTCCCCAAGCCGCAACTCCGCGGTTTCCGCAGAGAAGGCCGCAGCCTACAATCGGCGGCCGCATGCGCCTACCCAAGCTGCCCCGGCCGGAACGGTACGACCTCGCACTTCACGTCGATCCCGCGAAGCCGCGCTTCTCGGGTGAGCTCGCGATCGCGCTCGAAGTCGCGGCCGACACGCGCGCGATCGAGCTCCACGCGGTGGACCTCGAGGTCCTGTCGAGCGAGGTCGAAGACGGCTCGGGAATCGTGAAGGTCGCGCGCGTGCGCGCGACGCCGGAGCGCGAGACGCTCTCGTTCGTGCTCGATCGGCCGCTCGCCGCGGGCAAGGCGGAGCTGCGCATCCGCTACACGGGCGCGCTGCGCACGGACCTGCGCGGCCTGTATCTCGCGCGCTCCGGCAAGCGCCGCTACGCCGCGACTCAGCTCGAGGCGGCCGACGCGCGCCGTTTCTTCCCGTGCTTCGACGAGCCCGACATGAAGGCCCGCTTCCGCCTGCACGTGACCACGCCGGCGCGCAACCGCGCGGTCTCGAACGGGGCGATCGTGCGGAGCGAGCGCCGCGGCGCGCGGGTCACTTATCACTTCGCAGAGACACCGCCGCTCTCGACTTACTTGGTTGCGCTGGTGCTCGGCGAGCTCGAGTCGTCGCGGCCGGCGCGGGCGGGCTCGACACCGATCCGTGTCTGGTGCGTCCCGGGCAAGAAGAAGCTCGCCGGCTTCGCGCTGGAGTGCGCGGTCGAGGCGCTGACTCGCCTCGAGGAGTACTTCGGCCTGCCCTACCCCTACGGGAAGCTCGACCTGATCGCGGTGCCGGACTTCGAGTTCGGCGCCATGGAGAACGCGGGCGCCGTCACGTTCCGCGAGACACTCCTGCTCGTCGACGAGAAGACCGTCTCGCTCGCCGAGAAGAAGCGCGTCGCAGAGGTGATCGCGCACGAGCTCGCGCACATGTGGTACGGCGACCTGGTCACCATGGCCTGGTGGGACGACCTGTGGCTGAACGAGGCGTTCGCCACCTGGATGGCCTTCAAGGTCGTCGACCACTGGAAGCCGGAGTGGGAGATGTGGCTCGACTTCGAGTCACACCGAGCGCCAGCGTTCGCGCTGGACGCGATGGAGAACACGCACCCGATCTACGTCCCGGTGAACACGCCGAGCGAGGCGACCGAGAACTTCGACGTCATCACCTACGAGAAAGGCGCGTCGCTGGTGCGCATGCTCGAGAGCTGGCTCGGCCCGAACGTGTTCCGCTCCGGCGTGCGGCGCTACATCCGACGCCACCGCGAGGGGAACGCGCGCGCGGCCGATCTGTGGCGCGCGCTCGAGGAGAGCGCCAAGCGGCCAGTGACTCCCGTCGTCGCGCCGTGGCTCGAGCGCCCGGGCTTCCCGCTGGTCTCGGGGCAGCGCATCGACCGCCAGGGTCAGGCATTCCTCGTGGCCGGACAGGAGCGCTTCTTCGCGAACCCGAAGGTGGACGAGGCCGCGCGCGCCGAGACGCGACCGATCCCGCTCGTGCTGCGCGTGCGCCGCGCGCGCGGCAAGGACCAGCTCGTGCGCGCGCTCGCCGAAGGCGCGACGACCGAGGTCGCGCTCGGTCCGTCCGCCGAGGTGCGCTGGGCATATCTCAACGCCGACGAGGCGAGCTTCATCCGCGCGCTGCACGACGCGCCGCTGCTGCGCTCGCTGGGTCTGGAGCTCGCGCATCTGCGGCCGGTCGAGCGCATGGGCCTGGTCGGTCACCAGTGGGCGGGGGTGCGGGCGGGCTGCGCGCGACTCAGTGACTGGCTCGAGCTCGTCTCGCGACTCGGCAGCGAGCGCGAGCCCGACGTGCTCGGCGCCGCGTCGGGCCCCCTCGGTTGGCTCGACGACCAGGTGCTCCCGATCGTCGGCGCGCGCTCGGCCGCGAAGTTCCGCGGCTGGCTCGCCGACATCTTCGCGCCCGCGTTCGAGTCACTCGGCTGGAAGCCGGCGAACGGCGAGAGCGAGAAGGAGCGCCAGCGGCGCGCCGCGGTGCTCTCGATCCTGGGCGGCCTCGCGGAGCATCCGCCCGTGCTCGACGAGGTCGAGGCGCGCATCGCCGCCTATCTCAAGAGCCGAACCGCGCTCGACGCGAACCTCGCGGGGATCGCCGTCGAGCTGGCCGCGCGGCGCGGCGACAAGGCGCGCTTCGAGACCTACGTGCGCGCGATGAAGGGCGCGCGCACGCCGCAGGAGCGAACCCGCTTCGAGATGGCGCTCGGCTCGTTCCGCGATCCCGCGCTCGTCGAGCGCGCGCTCGCGCTCACGCTCACCGACGCGATTCCGACGCAGGACGTCGTGCCGCTCCTGGTGCGGCTGCTCGGTAACCCGGCCGCGCGCGAGCGCACCTGGGAGTTCGTCCGCGAGCGCTGGAAGGAGCTCTCGCCGCGTGTCTCGCCGGGGCTCGCCGGCCGACTCGTGTCCGCGCTGCCCGCGCTGCAGAAGCCGCTGTACAAGCGCCAGGTCGCCGCGTTCTTCGCATCGCACCCGATCCCGACCGCGGCGCGCGCGCTCCTGCAGGCGCTCGAGCGCTTCGACCTGGACACGGAGCTGCGCGAGCGCGCCCTGCCCGAGCTGCGCGCGTATCTACACCAATCGGCGTAGATGGAGGCGGAGCTTCCGGAGGACCTCCTCGCGCGCCCGTTCGCCGCGGTGCGCGAGGCCTGCGCCGAGGTCGCGGCTCGGGCGCGCTTCGTCGCGATCGAGTCACTCGAGCTCGAGCGCTTCGCGGACGCGCTTCCGCGCGCCGAGCTGGGCGGGAGCCCGACTTCGTTCCCCGCGCTGGGTGGCGACTCCGAAGGCCTGGCCGCATTCGTGCTCACGCTCGACGCGCTGAACTTCGGGTCGGGCTGGTTCCCACACCTGCGCAAGCTTCCGGGTCTCTCGGGCTATCGCACGATCGAGACACATCTGCGCCAGCGCTTCGAGCGCGAAGGCCCGATCGCGGCGAGCGCGCTGCGCGCGATCGAGGCGCGCACCGTCGCCGAGTTACTCGGTCAGGCGCCGGCCCAGGGACCGATCCACGAGCTCCTCGAGCTGTACACGCGCGCGCTGCGCGAGTTGGGCGAGCTCGTCCAGCGCCGCACGAGCGGCTCGTTCGCGGGCTTCGTCGAGGAGGCGGGCGGCTCCGCGGCCGCGCTCGTGCGCAGTCTCCTGGCGATGCCGCTCTGGCGCGACGTCGCGCGCCACGACGGCCAGCGGGTCCCGTTTCTGAAGCGCGCCCAGCTCGCGGTCTCGGACCTGGCGCACGCGCTGCCCGACGACCTCGGCCGCTTCCGCGATCTCGGCGAGCTCACTCTGTTCGCCGACAATCTCGTGCCGCACGTGTTGCGACTCGACGGCGTGTTGCGCTTCGCGCCCGAGCTCGTCGCGCGCATCGATCGAGAGGAGCTGCTCGCGTCCGGCTCGCCGGAGGAAGTCGAGATTCGCGCGTGCGCGGTCGACGCCGTCGAGCAGATCGCCGCGCGCATGCGCGCGCGCGGAGCCGGTGTCAGCGCGCGCGAGCTCGACGACTGGCTCTGGCGGCGCGGCGCGGGGGCGCGCTACAAGGAGCAGCCGCGCCATCGCTCGCGTTGCTCGTATTACTGAGATCCTGCTAGGGTGCCGGCCATGAAGATCGGCGTGCCGCGCGAGGTGACTCCGGGGGAGCGACGCATCGCACTCGTGCCCGACTCGGCCAAGAAGTTGGTCGCGGAGGGAAACGACGTGTGGGTCGAGAGCGCCGGCTCGGGCCCGACGGATTTTTCCGACGCCGAGTATGCCGCCGCGGGCGCGAAGCTCGCGCCGAACGCCGCGGCGATCTGGTCGTCGTCGGATCTGGTGCTGAAGATTCAGCCGCCGACCGCGGCGGAGTGCGACGCGCTTCGCGAGGGAGCGCTGCTCGTCGCGATTCTGCAGCCGTACCAGAACGCCGACACCGTTCGGCGTCTAGCGGCGCGCCGCGCGACGGCCTTCTCACTCGACCTGCTGCCGCGCATCACGCGCGCGCAGAGCATGGACGTGCTCTCGTCGATGAGCACGATCGCCGGTTACAAGGGCGTGCTGCTCGCCGCGGCCGCGCTGCCGAAGATGGTGCCGCTGTTGATGACCGCCGCGGGGACCCTGAAGGCCGCGCGCTTCCTGATCCTGGGTGTCGGCGTCGCGGGTCTGCAGGCGATCGCCACCGCGAAGCGCTTGGGCGCGGTGGTCGAGGCGTTCGACATCCGGCCCGCGGTGAAGGAGCAGGTCGAGAGTCTCGGCGCGCGCTTCGTCGCGCACGAGGCGATCCAGGCGGGCGGCGAGGCGAAGGGCGGCTACGCGACCGAGCTGACTCCCGAGCAGCAGGCGCGCCAGCGCGAAGTGCTCTCGAAACACATCGCCGACGCGGACGTCGTCATCTGCTCCGCGCTCGTGCCGGGCCGGCGCGCGCCCGTGCTGCTCAGCGAAGCGCAAGTGACTGCGATGCGCCCCGGCTCCGTCGTCGTGGATCTAGCGGCCGATCAGGGCGGCAACTGCGCACTCACTCGACCCGGCGAGACCGTCGAGCGCGGGGGCGTCCGCATCCTCGCGCCGCTGAACGTGCCGAGCTCGATTCCGCTGCACGCGAGTCAGATGCTCGCGCGCAACTTCCAGAACTTCCTGCTGCACCTGCTGAAGAAGGGCGAGCTGCAGCTCGACGTCGCCGACGAAGTGACTGCCGGCGCGCTCGTGACTCGCGGCGGCGAGATCGTTCACGCCGCCGTGCGCGCCGCGCTCGCGGCCTGAGTCACTTCTTCGCGGGTGCGGGCGCGGGCGTCGTCGCCGGCGGAGTCGACGCCGGGGCGTTCGGGTCCTCGATCGTGATCTCGACGCCCTTCTTCTTCTCGTAGATCTTCTTCAGCTGCTCGCGCCGCTCTCTCTCGATCTTCAGCTGCTCGGCGACCGTGTCGATCGTGAGCTCGCGGTGCGCGACGGCCTGGCGCTCGCGCTTGCAGGCGTTCTCCATGTGCGGACCGCAGGTGGGGTTCTTGCAGCAGACCGCGGCGAAGTCCTCGAAGTTCTCCATCTTCTTGGGCAGCGGCGCGCCGTCCCAGGTCGCCGCGAAGGCGCGCGGCGACGTGATCACGGCGCCGTTGAAGATGTCGCGCGCCTCGACCATGTCGTTCTCTTTCCAGGCGAGCAGCACCGAGATGCGATCGAGCTCGTCCTGCGGCGCGCCGGCCTTCCCGGCCTTGGTGAGATAGCGCCGCGCGGCCGGCAGATCGCCCTTGTACACCGAGATGTGTGCGAGGTTGGAGTAGAACGTGCCGCCGCTGTACTGCCGGTATTTGTCACTCTGTGCCAGGCGCAGCGCGTTGCGGAACGCGGTCTCCGATCCGTTCAGGTCGCCCTCGTACGCGGTGATGATCCCGAGCTCGGTGTGCGGCTCTGGCGACGTCGGCTCGATGCGCGCCGCGGCGAGGATTTCGGTCTGCGCCTTGCGCAGATACTCGACGTACAGGGCTTGGTTGTCCTCGTCCATCGCCTTGCGCGCCAGCTGGTAGTAGACCTCGCCGAGCTCCATGCGGGTGTCGAAGCTGTCGGGATCCGAGTCACGCGCCTTCTCGAGCTTCTCGGCGGCGCTCTCGGCCTTGCCCTGCTGCACGTCGCGCTGGATCTCGCCCGGCGACGGGGCCGTGGAGCACGAGGCGCTGGCGAACGCAAAGACGGCGAGTAGGGAGAGCGCGCAACGAGGAAGTGACATCCATTTCTCCTGTGACTGGGACTCAGGCCCCGGCGAAGAACGCCCGGAGCACGCGAATCATCGGTTCGACGTCGGCCGCGCCCGCCATCTCGCGACACGAGTGCATGGAGAGCATCGGATTGCCGACGTCCACCGTCGGAATCCCCGTGCGCGCGGCGGTGATCGGCCCGATCGTCGAGCCGCACGGGCCGTCGTTGCGCGGCGTGAACTGCTGCGGCACGACGCCGACTTGCGCGCACAGCGCCGCGAACATCCCCGCGGTCTGCGCGTCGCTCGCGTACGACTGATTCACGTTCGTCTTGATCACGGGACCGCGGCCCAGCACCGGCCGGTGGCCGGAGTCGTGCTTCTCGGGGAAGTTCGGGTGCACGCCGTGCGCCATGTCGGCCGAGACCACGAGCGAGCGCGCGCGCGCGCGCGGGAAGCCCTGCGGCTCGCCGCCCTTGAAGCCTGCGACGATGCGCTCGAGTGACTCGAGCAGGAACGTGCCCGCCGCTCCCTGCGCGCTCTGACTCCCGACCTCCTCGTGATCGTAGAGCACGACGGCGCGAGTCATGCGCGAGAGATCGCCGCTCGCGGCGCCGAGCAGAGCCGACAGTGCCGCGTGACACGAGGCGAGATTGTCGAGGCGCGGCGCGACCAGGAACGCGCCGTCGGCGCCCAGCGCCGCGCTCGGCTGCACGTCGTAGAGCATGAGGTCGTGCGCGAGGACATCGTCGGGTCCGACGTCCGCGAGCTTGCGCGCGCGCAGCTCCGTCGCCACGAGCGCCGCGAGGCTCGGCGCGCCCTCGAGCCCGAGCACGGGAATCACCTGTGTCTCCGCATTCAGCTTGAGACCGCTCTCGCGGATCTCTCGATTCAAGTGAATCGCGAGGCTCGGAATGCGCACCAGGGGCCGCGCGAAGTCGACGAGCACGGTGCGCGTGGCGCCGCCGTCGCGCAGGCTGACCCGCCCCGCGAGCGAGAGGTCGCGATCGAGCCACGTGTGCAGGAGGACTCCGCCGTACGGCTCGACCGCGAGCTGGCGGTAGCCGTGCGCGGCGACGTCGGCGCGCGGCTTCGCGCGCAGATTCGGCGAGTCGCTGTGCGCGCCGACGATGCGGAAGCCGCCCTCGACGGGCGAGTCGCTCCCGATCTGGAACGCGACGAGACTGCCGCCGTTGCGCACGACCATGCGGCGATCGCCGGGCGAGAGCGCCCAGAGCTCCGACTCGCTGCACTCGCGAAAGCCGGCGCCCGCGAGTCTGCGCGACGCTTCCGCGATCGCGTGGTACGGCGTCGGCGAGGCGTCGATGAACGCGAGCAGGTCGCGCGACGAGTCGGGCATGCGCGCGAGGTTAGCGGCCCCTCGGGTAGAATGCAGCGCGCCCGCGCGCGGGGCGAGGGAGTCGCGAACGTCATGACCACCGTGGCCGTACATGCGCGGAAGAGCCCCGACAAGCCGGCGCTGATCTACGGCAACGGCGAGACGGTCGAGACTTACGCCGAGCTCGAGCTGCGTTCGCGTCGCATCGCGCACCTCTTGCGCAAGGTCGGGCTCCAGCCGGGCGACGGAATCGCCGCGTATCTCGCGAACGACGACGACTTCTTCGATCTCTACTGGGCGTGTCACCGCGCGGGTCTCTACTTCACGCCGGTGAACTGGCATCTTCAGGAAGACGAGATCCAGTACATCGTCGACAACTGCGATGCGAAGCTGCTGTTCGCGCACGCGCGCTTCGCGGAGCTGGCGCAGCGCGTCGCCGCGCGCGCGCCGAAGCTCGAGGGTCGTTTCTCGGTCGGCGGCGAGATCCCGAAGTTCCGCAGACTCGAGGACGCGCTCGCCGACGTGCCCGAGGACGCGCCGCTCGCGGACGAGCTCGAGGGCTCGGTCATGCTCTATTCGTCGGGCACGACGGGGAAGCCGAAGGGCGTGCGCCGCGCGCTGCCGCGCATCCCGGCGGGACACCCGTCGGTGTTGGCCGGCGTCGTCGGGCTCACGGCGCTGTTCGGAATCACCGAGAACGACGTGTATCTCACTCCGGCGCCGCTGTACCACGCGGCGCCCATCGGCTTCACCGCGTCGATGCAGCGCATCGGCGCGACCGCGGTGGTGTTGCGCCGCTTCGACGCCGAGGAGGTGCTGCGCACGATCGCCGAGCAGCGAGTGACTGCCGCGCAGTTCGTGCCGACTCACTTTCACCGCTTCCTGACCCTGCCCGAGAGCGTGCGCGCCAAGTACGACCTCTCGAGCCTGCGCGTCGCGATTCACGCCGCGGCGCCGTGCCCGATTCCGCTGAAGGAGCAGATGATCGCCTGGTGGGGCGACGCGATCGTCGAGTACTACGGCGGCACCGAGGGCGGCGGCACCCTGATTCGCGCGCAGGAGTGGCTCACTCACAAGGGCTCGGTCGGCCGCCACTGGGCCGGCGGCGTCGTGCACCTGCTCGACGAGGAAGGCGTGGAGTTCGACGAGCCGGGCCGCGAGGGCGCCGTGTATTTCGACGCGCCCGCCGACGCCGCGGCGCGCTTCTCCTATCACAAGGACCCCGCGAAGACGGCGTCCACCTACCGCGGCAGTCTCTTCACGATCGGCGACGTCGGCTACAAGGACGCAGAGGGCTACCTGTATCTCACCGACCGCCAGTCGAACATGATCATCTCGGGCGGCGTGAACATCTACCCGCAGGAGACCGAGAACCACCTGGTCATGCACCCGAAGGTGCAGGACGTGGCGGTGATCGGCGTGCCGAACGAAGACCTCGGCGAGGAAGTGAAGGCCGTGGTCGTGCCGGCGAAGGGAGTCACTCCGAGCCCCGCCCTCGAGCGCGAGCTGATCGAGTTCTGCCGCTCGAGCCTCGCGCACTACAAGTGTCCGCGCACGATCGACTTCGCGAGCGACGTGCCGCGCACCGAGACGGGCAAGATGGCCAAGCGCCGCCTGCGCGAGAAGTACTGGGCGGGTCACGCGAGCAGGATCGTTTGATGAAGCCAGTCACGATCGTCGGCAGCTATCTGTCTCCGTACGTGCGCAAGGTGCTGGTCGCGCTGCATCTGAAGGGCATCCCGTACGAGATCGATCCGATCACGCCGTTCATGGGCGACGAGCGCTTCTCGAAGCTCTCGCCGCTGCGACGCATTCCGGTGTTGCAGGACGGCGACCTCGCGCTCGCCGACTCGTCGGTGATCTGCGAGTACCTCGAGGACCGGCAGCCCGCCCCTGCGTTCTATCCGCGCGACATCGTCGCCCGCGCGCGCGCCCGCTGGTTCGAGGAGTACGCCGACTCGCGCATGGGCGACGTCTGTATCTGGCAGTACTGGTACCCGCTCGTCGTGAACCGCTTCGTGTTCGGCGTGGCGCCGGACAAGGCGGGGATCGAGAAGACCGCGAGCGTCGAGATGCCGGAGATGTTCGGCTATCTCGAGCGCGAGCTGCCCGCGACCGGCTTCCTGTTCGGCGCCGAGCCGATGATTGCCGACGTCACGATCGCGGCGGTGTTTCGCAATCTCGAGCTCGCGCGCTATCAGATCGATTCCGCGCGCTGGCCCAAGACCGCGGCATTCCTCGCGCGCGCCCTCGCGCTGGACGAGTTCGCGCGGCTGCGCCCCTTCGAGGAAGTCATGCTGCGCGTGCCGCCCGCGCAACACCGAAGTGCGTTGGCCGAGCTGGGCGCGCCGCTCACGCGAGAGACCTGCGACACCGGCGTGCCGCGCCCGGGCATCATGCGGCTCTAGGCCGGGTCGGCGTTCCCGCCTTTTTCGGGTCGCCACTGCTCCGGAGCCACGCGCAGGTCTTGCTTGCGCAGCGGCAGCGCGCGCACGCGCTGCCCGGTGAGCGCGAAGACCGCGTTCGCGGTGGCGGCGGCGATCGGCGGCGTGCCGGGCTCACCGGCGCCTCCGGTGTGCGCGCCCGACGGCACGAGCTTCACCTCGATTTTCGGCGCGTCCGCCATCTTGACCATCGGGTACTCGGGGAAGTTCTTCTCGACGACGCGGCCGTTCGCGATCGAGATCTCGCCGTAGAGCGCGGCCGTGAGTCCGTAGATGATCCCGCCCTCGAGCTGGCCCGCGAGGCCACTGGGGTGAATCACTTCGCCGGGGTCGGCGGCGCACCAGACGCGGTGGACGCGCGCGCGCCCGTCGTCGCCGACGGAGACTTCGGCGACCTGCGCCACGATCGTGTTGAACGACTCTTTGAGCGAGATACCGCGGGCGCGGCCTTTCGGCGCGGGGGTGCGCCAGCCGGACATCTCGGCCACGGCCTCCAACACCGCCTTGTGTCGCGGCGCATCCGCGAGCAGCTCGCGCCGGTACTCGAACGGATCGCGCGCTGCCGCCACGGCGAGCTCGTCGACGAATGACTCGATGGAAAAGCCGTGGACGCTGTTGTCGACGCTGCGCCACGGGCCGAACGGGATCGGGTCCGTGTCGACGGCGTAGCGCGCGGCTCGGTTCGCGATGCCGTACGAGATCCACGTCGCCTCGACCGGATCGTGCTTCTCGGCGAACTCGTGCAGCCAGGCGACGGGTCGGCCCTGGGCATCGAGCCCCGCCTTCATGCGCGCCACGGAGGCGTTGCGGTAGTTGTCCTGAGTCATGTCCTCTTCGCGCGACCAGATCAGATTCACCGGCCGGTCGAGCTGCTTCGCCACGGCGATCGCCTGCTCGAGATAGTTCAAGGTCGAGCCGCGGCGCCCGAAGCCGCCGCCCATCACCGTGTGGTGTAGGGTCACGCGCTCGAGCGGCAGGCCGGCGGTCTTCGCGGCGTGCACGCGTGCGCCGAGCCCATCCTGGAAGCCGCCCCAGACCTCGAGCTTTCCGTCGTGGAAGTGGGCGGTGCAATTCATCGGCTCCATGCACGCGTGCGCGAGATACGGCATGCGATAGGTCGCCTCGACGACGCGCGCGGCGCCGCGCAGCGCAGTGTCGACATCGCCGAAGGCGTAGTCCTTCTTCAAGCCGCCCTTCGCGATCGCGCTCTCCATGCCGGCGAAGATGGACTCCGAGGAGTGACTCGCCCCCCGCCCTTCGTCGAAGCTCACGGGCAGCGCGTCGACCGCCTGCTTCGCGCGCCAGTAGTTGTCCGCGACCACGACGACCGCGCCCGGGATCTCGAGCGCGCGCACGCCGCCGCGCCGACCGGCGATCTTGGCTGCGTCGAAGCTCGCCACCTTGCCGCCGAACACCGGGCTCGCGCGCACTGCGCCGTACACCATGTTCGGGAGGCGCGTGTCCAGCCCGTAGCGCGCGCTGCCGTCGACCTTCGCGGGCAGATCGAAGCGCGGCAGCGACTGACCCACGATCGTGTAGCGCGCACGCGGCTTCAGCGGCACGTCGGCCGGCGGGTCGAACTTCGCGGCGGCGCTCGCCATCTCGCCGTAGGTCGCTTCGCGCTTCGACTTCGCGTGAGTGAGTCGGCTCTTCTCGGTCGTGATCTCGTCCGCGGGGACCTGCCACGCCGCCGCCGCAGCCTGGATCAACATCCAGCGCGCCGCAGCGCCCGTGCGGCGCATGCCTGCGACGCCGGTGGCGCGCACCGAGAGACTCCCGCCGGTGATCTGCGCGTTCAGGAACTCTGCGGCCTTGCGCATCGCGAAGTCGGCCGTGCCCGAGAGGGCGGATGGAATGTCCCAGTCACCGAGCAGGTAGCCGCGCGCGAGCGCGCCGTTCGCGAACGCGGGGTCCGCGGGCGCCTGCTCCACGCGCACGTGACCCCAGTCGGCATCGAGCTCTTCGGCGAGCATCATCGGCAGCGACGTGTGTACGCCCTGCCCCATCTCGGAGTGCGGGACGATCACGGTGACCGTGTCGTCCGGCGCGATCTTCACCCAGGTCGCGAGGAGTATCTCGTCGCCCGCCGCGCCGAGCGAGCGCGCTCGTCTCAAGTTCGAGAACGGCGAGAGCACGTAGCCGATGAGCAGACCGCCGCCGGCGAGGGTTCCGCCGACGATGAATGCGCGCCGCGAGATCGCCATGCCCCGCCCCCTACGCCCGCGCCGCGGAGTGAATCGCCGCGCGAATGCGTGTGTACGTTCCGCAGCGACACACGTTGGTCATCGCTGCGTCGATCTCCGCGTCGCTCGGATTCGGCGTCGCCTCCAGCAGGGCGACCGCCGCGAGTATCTGACCCGACTGGCAGTAACCGCACTGCGGAACCTGATGCTCGAGCCAAGCCTGCTGCACGCGGTGCAGCGCGCCCGGCTTGGCGAGACCTTCGATCGTGGTCACGTCCTTGCCGGCGACCGCGGCGACGGGAAGCGTGCAGCTGCGCACGGCCTTGCCGTCCAAGAGCACGGTGCACGCGCCGCAGTACGCGACGCCGCAGCCGTACTTCGTGCCGGTCAGATCGAGCGCGTCGCGCAGCGCCCAGAGGAGCGGCATCTCGTCCTCGACGTCGATCTCGTGCGCGGTTCCGTTGACGCGAATCTGCATGGAGCGCTCCTCGTGGTGCAGACGGAACGGTAGACCGAATGACCGGATTCGTCTATACGGTCATTCGCGGAGGGCGACATTCCGACAGGGCTGAAGGGTACCCGGCGCGCGAAGGCGCCGCCGGCTGCGGCGCCGGAGCGGCGCGCGGCGATTCTCGCCGCAGCGCAGACGTGCTTCTGGAAGAGCGGCATCCGCCGCACCGCGATCGAAGACGTCGCCGTCGAGGCGGGCCTCGCGAAGGGCACGATCTACCTCTACTTCCGCTCGAAGGAAGAGCTGTTCCGCGCGCTCGCCGTGGAGCTGTGCGAGGAGGCGTTGCGCGGGGTCGACGCGGCGCTGGCCAGCCCCGGCGGACTCACGCGGCGGCTCGCCGCCGCGCTCGACGCGAAGATCGGCCACTTCCATCGCCTGCTCGCGGGCAGCGCGCACGCCGCGGAGCTTCTCGACGGGAGCGCGACGATCGCGGCAGCGCCGCTCGCGAAGCTCGACCGCGCGTTCCGCGCCGCGCTCGACCACGCGCTGGAAGGGGCCGGCCTGCGTCTCGACTCACGGCGCCGCGGCGAGCTCGTCGAGCTGATCCTCGCCGCCGGCTACGGAACCGCGCGCCAAGGCGAGCTCAGCGGCCGGCTCGGATCCGCCGGCCAGCGCGCCAAGCTCGAGCGACACATCGGAGTGTTGCTGCGCGGAGCCGGAATCCGAGCCTAGCTCCAGCGGTCGAAGTAAGTGATCGAGTCGGGCGCGGGCCGATCGGCCGGCTTGAAGTCCATGCCCTTGGTGTAGGCCACGGGCAGCAGCCCCACCTGAGTCACGTCCTTCGGGATGCCGAGCAGCTCGGCGGCCTCCTCCTCGCGGTTCATGTGCAAGGTCGTGAGCACGGAGCCCAGGCCTCGAGAGCGGAGCGCCAGCTGGAAGCTCCACACCGCGGGATAGATCGAGCCGTAGAAGCCGGCGCGCATGCCGAGCGGCTGTGAGTCGTTCACGCGTCCGAGCGCGCACGGGATCACGTGCACCGGAACCTCGTGCAGGTGGTCGACGAGCCAGAGCGCGGAGTCGTACACCCGCCGCGTCTGGGCGTCACCGGGCGGTGTCGCCTTCAGCGCCTGCTCGAGATACTCCGCGCCGCCGCGCTTGTAGATCTCGGCGAGCGCCTTGCGCTTCTTCGCGTCGGTCACGACCACCCAACGCCAGCCCTGCCGGTTCGAGCCGGTGGGCGCCTGCTGCGAGAGACGGATGCACTCGAGCACGACCTGCTTCGAGACCGGCTTCACCAGATCGAGGCGCTTGCGCACCGCGCGCGTGGTCGAGAGCAGGCGGTCGACCTGGTCGAGCTCGAAGCCGCCGGCCGCGCTCGTCGCCTCCTCCCAGCCGATGCCGACGTCGAGCTTCACGTCGAACTTCCCGATCATCACGCCCGCGTCCTCGCGCAGCGACTTCCACTGCGGCGAGTGACTGCTGCGCGCGAGCGCTTCCTCGCTGTCGAAGCACATCTCGGCGATGCGGTGGAACGCGGGCGCCGCTCCTTCCAGCCCCGTCGCCGTGCGGGTCAGGACGATGCGGCGCAGCTCGGGCACCGCGTTCGCGAGCGGGGCGTGAATGCCGAGATAGTGCTTCTCGAACGCCTCGACGTCCTTCGGCTTCGGATGCGACCAGGCGGCGACGACTTTGTACATCTCACTCCCCCTCAGCCGCGCGCGGCGGCCTTCTGCACGTAGAATCGCACCAGCTCGAAGCGATCGTTGCCCCAGAACATTTCGTCGCCGACGAAGATCGTCGGCACGCCGAAGACGCCGCGCGCGATCGCGGCCTCGGTGTCTCGAGTGAGTCGCGCCTCGAGCTCCGGCGACTTCGCGCGCGCCAGGACCTCGGCGGCGTCGAGCCCGGCCCCGCGCAAGAGCTCCGTCAGCACGTCTTCCTGCGAGACGTCGCGCGCTTCGGCCCAGCGTGCGCGGTACACCGGATAGTGGAGCTCGCGGAAGCGGCCGAGATCCTTCGCGACCAGCGCACAGCGCAGCGCGAGCTGCGTGTCACTCTTGTAGAGGGCCCGTGCCTGCGGCGAGAGCTCGGCGCCCAGCGCCTCGGCCCAGTGGCGAATGTCGTTCGCAGCGTTCGCGAGCTTGCGAGGGCCGAGCTCGGGCGGCTTGCCGACGCCGGGCTCGACGAGGCGGCGCAGGTGCACGGGCCGGAAGTCGATCTCGACGCCGAGGTCTCTGAAGTACGCCTCGGCGCGATGCGAGCCGAGATACGCCCAAGGACACGCGTAGTCGAAGTAGAGCGGAAGCTGCACGGCGGTTCCTCCCTGCGGGAAGCGTATCATGCGAGCGGGGTGGAACCGGACTTCGCCGCGGTCGAGAGCGAGATGGCGCGCCAGCTCGCGAGTGGTCTGCGACCGACGCTGCAGATCGCCGTCGACTGGCGCGGCCGCCGCGTGTTCGAGCGCGCGCTCGGTCCAGGCGCGAGCGTCGACGCGACGTACGTGTTGTGGAGCGCGACGAAGCCGTTCGTCGCGGTCGCGCTGTTGCAGCTCGTCGAAGAGGGGAAGCTCGAGCTCGACACGCGTGTGGCGGCGCACATACCCGAGTTCGGCACGCGCGGAAAGGAGCGGGTCACCGTCGCGGAGCTGCTCTCGCACCGCGGCGGCTTTCCGGACAACACGCCGGAGCTGTCTCGCGCTCTGGCGCGTGTCTCGCGCGACTGGAACGAGTCACTCCGCTTCGTCTGCGACATGGCGCTCGCGTGGCCGCCGGGCACGGACCGCGGCTATCACCCGAGCTCCGCGTGGTTCATCGCCGGTGAGCTGGTGCAGAGACTCAACGGCCGCGCGCTGCCCGACGCACTGCGCGCGCGCGTGCTCGATCCGCTCGCGATCCCGCGCGACGGCTTCTCGCTCGGCCGGCCCCAGGATCTCGCGGCGTCACCCTTGCGTGTAGAGACGCGCGACGCGAAGGGCGCGCCGCCCGCGAGGGAGGCGGAGTTCTGGAACGACCCGCGCACGCACGCCGCAGTGATTCCCGGCGCGAGCGGCATCGCGCGCGCGCGCAGTCTCGTCGCGTTCTATCGCGCGCTGCTCGACGCTGGCCGCGGCGCGAACGGGCGCATCCTCTCGGAGGCGATGGTGCGCTGCGCGACCTTCCCGCACGTCGTCGGCATCCGCGATCGAACCTTCGTGCGCGACATCCCCTGGGGTCTCGGCTTCCACCTGAAGCACGTGGTGCCCGCGCTCGACGACTGCGGCACGCGCGCGACGCCGGGCACGTACGGACACGCGGGACACTTCTTGGTGAACACCGCGTTCGCGGACCCGGGCCGGGACCTCGCGGTCGCGATCCTCTCGAACGGACTCTCCGAGCCGCGCGCCGGAATGGCCGGCGTGACCGCGCTCGCCGATGCCGTGCACGCGTCGATCGACGCTGCGGCGCGGGCGGCCGCGAGGTAGACTGGGACGATGAGCGGTGACTCGATCGCCCCCGGCCTCCTGCTCGCCATGCCGCAGCTCGACGATCCGAACTTCGCGCGCGCCGTCGTGCTGATGGTGCAACACAGCGACCAGGGATCCTTCGGTCTCGTGTTGAACCGGCCGAGCGAGACGCCCGTCATCGACGTCACCGCACCCATGGGCATGCGCTGGCGGGGCGACCCGTCGGCGGTGATCTGGGTCGGCGGGCCGGTGAGTCCCGAATCGGGCTGGCTCCTGCACGAGCCGGCGAGCGAGCTCGCGGCCGACGGCACGCTCGAGCTCACCGACGCCATCTCGCTCTCGACCTCGCCCGGCAACTTCCGCGCGCTGGTCGAGAGGCCGCCGCGGCGCATGCGCTTCTTCGCGGGCTACGCCGGCTGGGGCGCTCACCAGCTCGAGAGCGAGCTCGCGCAGGGCGCGTGGCTCACCGCCGACGTGACTCCCGAGCTCGTATTCGACACGCCGGCCGAGCGCATGTGGGACGTGGCGCTGCGCTCGCTGGGCGTCGAGCCGAGCTCGCTCGTGCCCGGCTTCGGCGTGCACTGAGTCAGCCGAGCAGGCGGCGCAGCGCGGGCTCGAGCTCGGGGTCGGCAAACTGGAAGCCGCTCGCGACGAGCTTCGCCGGCCGCACGCGCTGGCCGCCGAGCAGGAGCTCGTCCGCCGCTTCGCCGAGCGCGAGGCGCAGGAGGGCCCCGGGGACCGGGAGCAGCGCCGGTCGGCGCAGCACGCGCGCGAGCGTGGCCGAGAGCTCGGCGTTCGGAACCGGCGCGGGCGCGACCAGGTTCAGCGGGCCGACCAGCGCGGGTGACACCAGCGCGTGTCGGATCGCGGCGACCAGATCGGCGCTAGAGATCCACGACATGTACTGGGAGCCGGAGCCGATGCGCCCGCCGAGCCCGAGGCGATACGGCAGCAGGAGCGCGGCCAGCGCGCCGCCTTCGCGGTCGAGGACGAGGCCGATGCGCAGATTCACGACGCGCAGACCCGCCTCGCGCGCCGGATCGCAGGCGCGCTCCCACTGCGCGCACACGTCGGCCAGAAAGCCGGTACCGCGCGGGCTCGCTTCGTCCAGCCACTCACTCCCGCGGTTCCCGTAGAAGCCGATCGCGGAGGCGCAGAGGAGCGCCGGCTTCGGCGTGATTCGCGCGAGTGACTCGGCGATCAGCCGCGTCGAGCCGACGCGGCTCGCGACGATCTCGGCCTTGCGCGCGGCGGTCCAGCGCACGCCCGCGACCGGCTCACCCGAGAGGTGCACGAACGCGTCGATGCCGGTGAGTCGCGCGGGGTCGAGTCGCCCGCGCACGGGGTCCCAGTCGATCTCGCCCTCGCCCGCCGCGCCGCGCACCAGACGCAGCACGCGGTGACCGTCCGCCGCGAGCGCGGAACGCAGCCGCTTGCCGATCAGGCCCGACGCGCCGGAGAGGGCGATGCGCGCCATTAGCGGCGAATCTCGAAGGCGCCCAGCGCTTCGGCGGGTGACTCGTCGCGCACGTCGACACTCGAGACCTGCGCGCCCCGCGGACCTTTGCGCAGAAACTCGAGCGCGTCCGCGACGGCCACGGCCTCCCCTTCCAAGAGCGCCTCGACGCGCCCGTCGTCCAGGTTGCGCACCCAGCCGCGCACGCCGAGCTCGCGCATGCGCGCCTGCGTCGCGCCGCGGAAGAACACGCCCTGCACGCGGCCCGACACCACGCAGTGTACGCGCCTCATTCCGCCTCGGGCTCGCCCGACGCGACCGCCGCGACGAGCGCCAGATCGCGCTCGCGCACCGACGACGCGTCGAACTTCTTGGCGCTCGCAGCCATGCGCACGAGCGCCGCGCCGATCGGCATCGGCGGCGCCGTGTCTCCCTTCTTCTGCTTCACGAAGCGCACCGGGTTGATGCGCGCGACGACGAACGTGCGCAGATAAGGCGACTGGAAGCCGCGCGCTTGCAGCCCGGCGACGATCTCCTTCACGCGCGCGTCGATCTCGAGCAGGCGCGCCGCGAAGCCCGCGCGCTCGCGCAGGCTCGCGGGCAGCGGCTTCTCCGAGAAGCGCTCGACCCGGCGCAGGAACGGGAGATACGCGCCACCGGCAAAGCGCGGCGCCTTCTGATAGCAGAGGCCGAGCGTGAGAAACGCCGGCTGCTCGAACTCCGCCGTGAGCTCCGACTCTCGCGGCCGCGGCTGCTTCTCCGCAAGTGACTGGGCCATGCGAATCACTTCGAGGCTGCGGTCCTTGGTGTTGTGCGCCTTCTCGGTGTTGAGCGCGAGGATCTTGTAGGCGAGCGCCTCGTCCGGCGAGACCAGCGCCGTGATCGCGCGCATGCCCAGAAACTTCGCCGCCGCCCAACGGTGCCGCCCGTTGGGGGTCCAGAACCGGCCCGACGCGCCGCGCACCGCGATCACCGGATCGAGAAACGGCCCCGAGTCGAGGATCCTCTGCGCCAGTCGCTTCACGTGCGTGGGCGAGAGATCGCGCTGGAACGGCGTGGGCTCGATCGCGTCGAGCGGGAGAACGGCGACGAGGAGAGGCCGGCTCGAGAGCGGATCGCGATACGCGCCCACGGCCGAGCCACCCGCGGCGCGTACCAGCGCGGTGAGATCCGCGAGCTCGGGCGCCTCGGGCGCGAGCGGCGCGCTCGCGGCCTCGAGGCCGCGCTTCTCCTTGGCCGGAGTCAGACGCTTGCGCGCGGCGCCGGCCTTCGCCTTGCGCGCGCTCGCGACTCTCTGCTTCGCCTTGGCCACGGCGCGATTCTACTCGGGCTGCGCGCGGAGCAGCGCGATCGCGGAGAAGTACTCGTCGGGGATCGGCGCCTCGTAGTCGACCGAGTCGACCTCGAGCTGCACCTCGCGCTTCTCGATCGGCTTCTCGAAACGGACCCGCTTGGGCGTCGGCACACCCTGCACTTCGGCGAGCGACTTCGTCTCGGCCACGAGCACGAGGCGATTGCCGCGCAGGTGCTCGGTGCGCAGCGGCACGTAGCTCGTCGGGTCGATCCAGGTGCGGCGCGTCTCGAAGCGCGGGTTCGGCTCACGCGCGGACTCGATCAGCTTCCAGACGGTGCGCCCATCGAGCCTCTCGCGCGTGAGTGACTCGAGCGTCGTCGGTGCGACCTGCGCAACGCCGAAGCCGAGAAACTCGAGGTCGATGCCGTACACGTCGTCGTTCACCACCGACTGCGGCAGGCGCCGGATGCGCCTCATCTCGGGCTGATACAGGAAGTAGTCGTTCGGGCGATCCGCATGCGCGAGATACAAGAGACCCACGTTGCGCAGGTCCGCGGGCGCGTCGAAGCGCACCAGCACGCGCTCGCCGCGGCCGTCCTCGTCGTCGCGGTACACGCGCAAGAGACGCTCCTCGCGCAGGCCGGCGAGATCCATGTGCATGCGCACGCGCGCGGTGAAGTGGCGGCGCGCGAGTCGGCCGTGCCAGCGCGCCGCGACGTCCGCGGGCGAGAGCGGGAGCGCGTCGTCACCGGCGTGTGCGAGGGCGCCGAGCGCGATGCAGAGCGCGGCGGCGAGCGCGACCGATCTCATGGCGCGGATCGTACCGCCGCGTCCGCGCGCGCGGCCGAAAAGATCGGGAGCGGCGCCCGGCCCCCCGAGCGCCGCCCCCTTCCCCGTTTGTCCGAGGAGTGACCCGTCCCCTTCTCGATCGGCGCCGCTGCGCGAGCCTGAGTGACCGCAATCACCCGTGGCGGCTAAGCTCTGCGCGTGTCGCGTGGTCGCCGCCGCCGTCGCCATCCCTTGCGCTCACCGCTGCGCCGCCACGGCTTGGTGCCGCGCCCGCGCCCGATTCGCGCGCTCGTGCGCGACCGCGCGCTGCGCTTCACCGACGGGAACCACATCGAGCTCTACACGACCGGTCGCGACGGTCTGCACGCGATGCTCGCGGCGATCGAGCGCGCGGAGCGGCGCATCCACCTCGAGACATACATCTTGCGCGCGGATCAGATCGGCTCCGAGTTTCTCGCGTCGCTCACGGAGCGCGCCAGGGATGGGGTCGAGGTGCGGCTGCTCTACGACGCGTTCGGCTCCTTCGGCCTCGAGGAATCCGCGCTCGAGCCACTCCGCGCGGCCGGCGGCGAAGCCGTGGCGTTCAACCCACTGACTCGCCTGTGGCCGCGCTTCGTGCCGCGGCGGCGCGATCACCGAAAGATTCTCGTCGTCGACGGCCAGGTGGCCTTCATGGGCGGGCTCAACATCGGCGACGAGTACGTGTCGGGTCTCGGTCGGTCCGCACCGGGCGAAGCGTGGCGCGACGCGCACGTGCGCGTGGAAGGGCCGGGCGTGCGCGATCTCGAGGCGGTGTTCCTCGAGAGCTGGTTCCGGGCGGACGGGCCCGCGCTGCCCTGGAGCGCGCTGCTCGAGCGCCAGCCCGCGCCGGTCGGGAAGGTGCGCTGCGCGGTGCTGGCGGACGGCCCAACCTACCGGCGCCGCCGCAGCCGCGACTTACTGCTGTTCGCGCTCGCGACCGCCGAACGCGAGGTGCGCGTCGTGTCTCCCTACTTCGCGCCCGGCCGGCGCGTGCTCGAGGCGCTCGGCGCCGCGAGCGCGCGGGGGGTGCGCGTGTCACTCCTGCTCGCCGGAGATCGCACCGACCACCCGTCGCTGATGTACGCGACGCGCGCCGTCCTGCCGCGGCTGCTGGCGCGCGGGGTGCGCATCTTCGAATACGACGCGGCCATGATGCACGCGAAGCTCGCCTGCTTCGACACCGACTGGTGCGCGGTCGGCACGTCGAACCTCGACCGCCAGAGCTTCGAGCACAACTACGAGGTCAACTTGGTCGTCGAGGACGCGGAGCTCGCCAAGCGCGCCTCCGCGGTCTTCGACGCCGACGCCGCCTGCGCGCGCGAGGTCAGCCTGGAGTCACTCGGGCGGCGCAGCTTCTTCGAGCGGATCCGCGACGCCTTCTGGGCGATCGTGCTGCGCTGGGTCTGAGCGCGGCGAGCGTCCGCGTCAGAGAGAGCCGCGCTCCGTCGGCAAGCCCAGAGTGACTCGCCCGGCGAGCTCGAAGATGGGCTGTGCCACCATGATGTGTTGCGTGGCGACGTGCACGTCGCGGAAGCAGCGCGAGAGCGGGCTCGCGTCGTAGACGGCGGTGCCGCCGGCGGCGTGATACGCGAGATCGACCGCCCGCGCCGCACTCCACGCGGCATTCGCGGCGGCCAGGCGCAGATCGGCGCGCGTCTCGAGCCCGAGTGACTCGCCGCGCGTCGCGATGCGCCACGCGGCGTCGACCGCACCGTAGACGTAGGCGCGCGCAGAGCGCAGCGCCGCTTCGCCTTCGCCCACCTGGCGCTGGACGACCGCGCGGCTCGCGAGGTTGCGGCGGCTGCCGGTGGGCACCTTCTCGGTCGCGAGCGCCACGAGCTCGTCGAGCGCGCGCCGCGCGATGCCGAGCGTGACTGCACAGACGCCCAGCGCGAGCAGGCCGAAGACGGGGAATTGGTAGAGCGGCCCCTCGCAGCGCGGCTTGGAGCCGAGCAACACCCAGCGGCCTTCGGGGACGAACGCCTCCATGACTTCGAAGTCGTGACTGCCGGTGCCGCGCAGCCCGCCGGTGTGCCAGGTGTCGAGGATGCGCACCTGATCACGCGCGAAGAACACGAGACGTGTCTCGGCCTCGCCTTCGCCCATCACCGTGCCGCCGACGAGCCAGTCGGAGTGCTGACAGCCGCTGCCGAACGGCCAGCGGCCAGTCACTGCGTGTCCGCCGCTCACCGCGCGCGCCTTGCCCAGCGGCGCGGCCGCGCCGCCGGTGATCACGCTCGGGCGCGCCCCGTAGATCTCGCGCGCGAACGCGTCGGGCAAGGAGGCCGCGAGCACGCCCGTCGTCGCGCCGATCATCACGCACCAGCCGGTCGCTCCGTCGGCGCGAGAGACTTCCTCGATCACGCGCAGCACGTCGCGCGCGGAGAGCTCGCCGCCGCCGTGCTGCGCGGGCACGCACATGCCGAAGAGCCCCGCCTCGGCCAAGCGCTGCATCGCCTCGGGAGACTGGCGGCGCGCGACTTCGGCCTCCGCCGCGCGCGCGCGAATCTCGGCCGCGAGCGCGCGCGCCGCGCGCAGCTGTTCGGGCTCCGCCTCGCCGTCCGCCATCGGCGCGCAATCTACACGACAGGCGTTTGACGGCCCGGGCCGAGCTTTGTTAGTAAACGCTTACTAATGCGAGCCACCCCCTCGGTCCGAACCGGAGCCCGGCGCCCGCGCACGACCTCGGTCGAGCGCCGCGACCAGATCTTGCGCGAGGCGGCGCGCTGCTTCGGCACGCGCGGCTTCCGCGGCACGACGACGCGCGACGTCGCGAGCGCGGTGGGCATCACCGAGGCGGCGCTGTACCGCTACTTCTCGGGCAAGGAGGCGATGTACGCCGCGATCCTCGACGCGCGCATGGCCGTGCCCGAGGTGATTGCGGCGGTCGAGCCGTTCGCGCGCGCGCGCGACGACAAGCGCGTGTTCACTCAGCTCGCGCTCGCGGTGCTGCAGAGCGTCGAGGCGGATCCGTCGTTTCTGCGCCTGTTGCTCTACTCCGCGCTCGAGGGTCACGAGATGGCACGGCCGTTCTACGAGACGCGCCTGCGCAGGCTGCGCGAGTTTCTGACCCGCTACATCGCGCAGCGCGCCCGCGAGGGCGAGTTTCGCGGCGTCGAGCCGGTGCTCGCGGCGCGCGCGTTCATCGGCATGGTCGCGGACCAGCTCATCGCGCGGACGGTGTTCGGCCAGCGCGATCCGCAGACCCAGAGCACGGAGCGCGTCGCCGAGGCGTTCACGTCGATCTTTCTCGACGGCATGCGCGCAAAACGCGTGCGCGGCGGAGTGAGTCGTGGCTGAGGCGGTGATGGAGCAGCGGGGCCGGATTCGAGTCGGGTTTCGCGAGATCGCGATCGCGGCGGCCGCGGCCGTCGTGCTCGGCGCCACGGCCTATTGGTTTCTCGAGCTGCGCGGGCGCGAGAGCACCGACGACGCGTTCGTCGAGGGTCACCTCGTGTTCCTCTCGCCGCGCGTCGCCGGCCAAGTGAGCGAGGTGCTGGTCGACGAGAACACGCACGTGCGGGCGGGTCAGGTGCTGGTGCGCCTGGACCCGGCCGACTTCGAGGTGCGGGTCGCACGCGCGCGCGCCGATCTCGAAGCCGCGAAGGATCGCATGGCCCAGTCACGCGCCGCCGCCGATGCCGCCTCGGCACAAGCTCGCGCCGCGGCGGTGCGCGTGCGCCACTCTGAGCAGGAGCTCACGCGCGCGCACGGTCTCTACGAGCGCAAGGTGTCGAGCGGGTCACAGCTCGACTCCGCGGTCGCGGAGCGCGACGCAGCGACGGCGGAGCTGCGCGCGGCGGAGCAGCGCGAGCTCGCCGAGCGCGCGGCGATCGCGAACGCGGCGCCGGTGCTGCAGGCCGAGGCCGCGCTGCGCGAGGCCGAGCTCGCGCTCGAGCACGCCACGATCACCGCGCCGTTCGAGGGCGACATCGGCCGCAAGTCCGTCGAGCTCGGCGCGAACGTGTCTCCCGGCCAGCCGCTGCTCGCGCTCGCCGCCAGCTCGGGCAACTGGGTGTCGGCCAACTTCAAGGAGACTCAGGTCGGGCGCATGCGCGTGGGCGATCCCGTCGAGATCTACGTCGACGCGTACCCGGGGAAGGCCTTGCGCGGACACGTCGAGTCGATCTCGCCGGCGACCGGCGCGAAGTACGCCCTGCTCCCGCCCGACAACGCGACCGGGAACTTCACCAAGGTCGTGCAGCGCATCCCCGTGCGGATCAGCCTCGACCGGGATCCGCCGGGCGCGGCCGACGTCGCCGCAGCGTCGCCCGAGCCGCTCTCGGTGGGTCTCTCGGTGAGCGTGAGTGTCCGCGTCCGCTGAGTCACTCGCGATTCCCGCAGAGGAGGCCGAGTTCCACCTCGACCTGCGCGGCTGGCTCATGCTCATCGGAGTCATGCTCGCGCTGATCCTCGAGATTCTCGACTCGTCGATCGTGAACGTCGCGCTGCCCAGCATGATGGGGAACCTGGGCGCGACCGTGGACGAGATCTCCTGGGTCGTGACGAGTTACATCATCGCGAACGTGGTCGTGATCCCGATGACCAGCTGGCTCGCGGGCCGCTTCGGCCGGCGCCAGTACTTCACGGGCTCGATCTTGCTCTTCACGGCCGCCTCGTTTCTGTGCGGCCTGTCGCGCACCTTGCCCGAGCTGGTCGTGTTCCGCGTGATTCAGGGCATGGGCGGCGGGGCGCTCTTGTCGATGTCTCAGTCGATCATGATGGAGACGTTTCCGCCGCGGCAGCAGGGCACGGGCCAGGCGCTGTTCGGAATGGGCGCGACGCTCGGGCCGAGTCTCGGCCCCACGCTGGGCGGTTGGATCACGAATCAGTGGTCGTGGCCGTGGATCTTCTACGTGAACATCCCCCTGGGCCTGCTCGCCGCGATGCTGTGCTGGAGTCACTTGCCCGAGCCGAAGTACGTGCGCCGAGCGGAGGGCGTCGACTGGACCGGGATCGCCCTCTTGATCGTCGGCGTCGGCGCGCTGCAGACCTTCCTCGAGCGCGGCAACAAACTCGACTGGTTCGAGAGTGACTTCATCACCGGCCTCGCCGTGACTGCGGTGCTCTCGATCGGACTGTTCGTGTGGCACGAGCTGCACACGGAGCACCCGGTCGTCGACCTGCGGGTGTTTCGCCATCGCTCGCTCACGATCGGATCGATCTACGGCGCGATGATGGGCGTCGGGCTGTACGGGAGCGTGTTCCTGTTCCCGTTGTTCACGCAGCAAGTGCTGCGCTGGAGCTCGTGGCAGTCGGGCATCGCGATCGCCCCGTCGTCGCTCGCGACGGCGCTCACCATGCCGATCGCGGGCCGGATCGTGTGGCGCTTCGGGCCGGCGCCGCTCTTCGCGGTCGGCATCGCGATCTTCGTGCCGACGCTGTTCGCGATGAGTCACTGGACCCTGCAGAGC
>Ga0326731_1000043_pt1 | contig 32208 bp, 33 predicted proteins | sample MHFSIPfraction_FD_207645 | JGI IMG/M metagenome (GOLD analysis project Ga0326731, IMG submission 207645) | Lab enriched peat soil microbial communities from Michigan Hollow, Ithaca, NY, United States - MHF9FY SIP fraction | ecosystem: Environmental > Terrestrial > Soil > Wetlands > Peat | place...
CAGGCTCTCACCGGCCGCAAAGCCACCGGGCCGTCCGGTGGCGTGGTGCGGGCGCCGATGCCGGGGCTGGTGGTTCGCGTGGAGGTGGTGGAGGGCCAGCATGTCGGGGCCGGGGCGCCGCTCGTCGTGGTGGAGGCGATGAAGATGGAGAACGAGCTGCGCGCTTCCCGTGCAGGCCGCGTCGCGAAAATCCATGTCCGGGCAGGGATGCCCGTGGACAAGGGCGCGCCGCTCGTTACGCTGGCGGCGCACGGCGAGGGCGAGAGGCCGGAACCCTCAAGTTGACAGGACCTTAGGGCCCCGGGTATACTGCCTGTCTGTCAAAAATCGGGACGACGTTCAGAGCCATGAAGACGTTCACGTTGCGCAAAGAAGACATCATCCATCAGTGGTTCGTAGTGGACGCCGCCGGGCAACCGCTCGGCCGGCTGGCGAGTCGCGTCGCGCAGGTTCTGCGCGGCAAGCACAAGCCGACGTTCACGCCGCACCTCAACAGCGGCGACGCGGTGATCGTCGTCAACGCCGAGCTGGTGAAGTTGACGGGCCGCAAACTGGAGCAGAAGCGCTACTTCCGGCACACCGGCTACATGGGCCACGAGCGGTTCAAGCCGGTCAAGAACGTGCTGGCGTCGCATCCCGAGCGGGTCATCGAGCAGGCGGTGTGGGGGATGCTGCCCAAGACGACCCTGTCGCGCCAGCATGTAAAGCAGATGCTCAAGGTGTACGCCGGACCGACGCACCCACACGCGGCGCAACAGCCGCAGCCGCTCTCGCTCGAGGGGACGAAATGACTGAGACGCCGGAGCTGCGGTGGCATGCCGTCGGGCGCCGCAAGGAAAGCGTGGCGCGGGTGTACCTGACCCCTGGGTCGGGCAAGTGGAACATCAACGGGCGCACGCTGGGTGACTTCTTTCCCCGCGCGTCGCTCGTGTCGCACATCCAGCAGCCGTTCACCGCGACCGATACGCTGGGCGCGTTCGACGTGAAGGGGATCTGCCGCGGGGGCGGCGTCACCGGCCAAGCGGGAGCGATGCGGATGGGGATCGCCCGCGCACTGTGCCTGGCCGACGAGCAGCACCGCAAGAAGTTGCGCGAGCAGGGACTGCTGACGCGGGACCCGAGGGCGGTGGAGCGGAAGAAGCCGGGACGGGCGGGGGCGCGGAAGCGGTTCCAGTTCTCGAAGCGGTAAACCAGACATCAGACCTCGGACGTCAGCTCCTGACGTCTGAGGTCCGAGGTCTCAAATACTCACGTCGCCCGATTTGGAGCTGGGTCCCTGTCCTGCAGGGTGGCTTCGAACATGACGGCGGCGGCGGACCAAAACCCATGAAAGGGAGTGCATGACGCAGCCTCAGTTGCAGGACCTGCTGGAAGCCGGGGTGCATTTCGGCCACCAGACGCGCCGGTGGAATCCGAAGATGCGCCGCTTCATCTTCGCCGAGCGTTCCGGCATCTACATCATCGACCTCCAGAAGACGCTGCGTCAGCTCGAGCTGGCGCAGGAGCTGCTGCGCTCCATCGTGGAGCGGGGCGAGGGCGTGCTGTTCGTCTGCACCAAGAAGCAGCTCAAGCTCATCATCCAGGGTGAAGCGGAACGCGCCGGCGGCTTCTGGGTCACGGAGCGCTGGCTGGGCGGGACGCTCACCAACTTCCAGACGATCAAGAAGCAGATCAAGCGGCTGAAGGAGCTGGAGCAGGGGGCGGCCGAGGGCGAGTTCGAGCACTACACCAAGAAGGAGCAGCTGCTGCTGGACCGCGAGCGGGTGAAGCTCGACAAGAACTTGTCGGGGATCAAGCAGATGGGCCGGCTCCCGGGGGCGCTGTTCGTGGTGGACGCGAAGAAGGAGCGGATCGCGGTCGCCGAAGCGAACAAGCTGGGGATCCCGGTCGTGGCCATCGTGGACACCAACGCCGATCCGGATCTGATCACCGTGCCGATCCCGGGAAACGACGACGCCATCCGGGCGGTGTCGCTGATCGCGGTGGCGGTCGCCGAGGTCATTCTGGAGGCGCGGCGCCGGCAGCCGGTGCGCGAGACGTCCGAGGATGCGGAGGCCGTGACCTACTCGACGGAGACGGGGGTCGAAGCGGAAGCGGAAGGCGATCGGAAGAAGCGTCCGGCGCGCCGGAAGCGCCGTCCCAAGCCCGAGGCGATCGCCGCCCGGCTCAAGGCGGAGGATACGCCGGCCGCAGCCGAGCCCGCGGCGGGGAGCGAGCCCTAACCCACACCGGGAAGGGTCGCTGGACAGGTCGACCGACTTCGCCGCCCTTCGAGCCAGACGGCAAGGGGGCGGCGTTCTTATGAGGAGTGACTGGAGATGACGACTGTGAAAGAGATTCCCGCGAAATTGGTGGCCGAGCTTCGCGCCAAGACGGGCGCCGGTATGATGGACTGCAAGAAGGCGCTCGAGGAAGCCGGCGGCGACATGGCCAAGGCCGAGGATATCCTGCGGGTCAAGTACGCCGGCAAGGCGGACAAGCGGGCCGCCAAGGCCGCGGGGGAGGGTTTGATCGAATCCTACGTCCATTTCAACGGCAAGGTGGGCGTGCTCGTCGAGCTCAACTGCGAAACTGATTTCGTGGCGCGGACGGACGACTTCCGCCAGCTCGCCAAGGACGTGGCGCTGCAGATCGCCTCGGCGAAGCCGGTGGCCGTGCGCGTCGAGGACCTGCCGCCCGAGGTGGTGGAGCGGGAGCGGCGGATCTACGAGGCCCAGGTGATCGAGCAAAAGAAGCCCGAAAACATCCGGGCCAAGATCGTGGACGGCATGCTGAAGAAGTATTACGAAGAGAGCGTGCTGCTGGAGCAGAAGTTCATCAAGGACGACAAGCAGACGATCGGCGATCTGGTGCGGGCATTGGCCGCCAAGACCGGTGAGAAAGTGGAGGTGCGCCGCTTCGCCCGCTTCGAGCTGGGAGGCGTGTAGTGGCGAAGCTCGCGTACCCGCGGGCCCTGCTCAAGATCTCGGGCGAAGCGCTGGCCGGCGGCGAGAGCAGCGGGATCGATTTCGGCGTCATCGACCGTCTGGCCGGAGAGTTGACACAGGTGGTCGCGACCGGCGTGCAGCTGGGTCTGGTGGTCGGTGGCGGCAACATCGTCCGGGGCGCCGCGGCGAGCGCGCAGGGCATGGATCGCGTCTCCGCCGACTACATGGGGATGCTGGCCACCGTCATCAACGCGTTGGCGCTCCAGGACATCATGGAAAAGAAGGGCCTCAACACGCGCGTCATGACGGCGATCCGGATGGAGGAGCTGGCCGAGCCCTACATCCGGCGCCGGGCCGTGCGCCACTTCGAGAAGGGCCGCATCGTCATTTTCGCGGGCGGCACCGGGAACCCGTACTTTTCGACCGATACGGCGGCGGTGCTGCGGGCGCTGGAGGTCGAGGCCAGCGTCATCCTGAAGGCGACGAACGTGGACGGCATCTATACGGCCGATCCGAAGAAGGACCCGACGGCGCGCTTCCTGCCCGAGCTGTCGTTCCAGGAGGCGCTGGTGAACGGCTATGCCGTGATGGACGCCAATGCCTTCGGGCTGTGCAAGGAAAACCGGCTCCCGATCGTGGTATTCAACATCAACCAGTCCGGCGCGACGGCCAAGGTGCTGGCGGGCGAGCGCGTCGGCACCATCGTGCGATGACTCTCGCGGACCACAACAAGCAGGCGCGGCAGGCGATGGACAAAGCCGTGGAAGCAGTGCGGCGGGAATTCTCCACCGTGCGGACCGGCAAGGCGACCACATCGCTGCTCGATCTCGTGCGGGTCGAAGCGTACGGCAACGAGATGCCGCTGAACCAGGTGGCGAGCGTCGCCGCCCCCGAACCGAAGCTGCTCACCGTGCAGCCGTGGGACAAGACCCTCCTGAAGGCGGTCGAGAAGGCGATCCTCGCCTCGGACCTCGGGCTCACCCCGTCGAACGACGGCAATCTGATCCGCATTCCGCTGCCGGCGCTCAACGAAGAGCGGCGCAAGGAGCTGGTGAAGGTCGTCCACAAGTTCGCCGAAGAAGGGCGGGTGGCGATCCGGCATGCGCGAACGGAGGCGATCGCCCGGATCAAGAAGGCGGAGCACGTCTCCGAAGACGAGAAGAAGCACGCCGAAAAAGACGTGCAGAAGCTGCACGACGATCACCTGAAGCTGGTCGAGGAGGCGGTCAAGTCCAAAGAGGCCGAAATCATGGAAGTCTGATGGGCGACGACCTCCTCGCGCAGATCCGGCTGCATGGCGCCGTCCCGCGCCACGTCGCCATCATCATGGACGGCAACGGCCGCTGGGCGCGCGAGCGGCATCTGCCGCGACCGCTGGGGCATCGGGCGGGGATGAAGTCGGTGCGGGAAGTGGTCGAGGGCGCGATCGAGGCAGGCGTCGACGTGCTGACCGTCTTCGCCTTCTCCGACGAGAACTGGAAGCGCCCCGCCACCGAGATCTCGGCGTTGATGGATCTGCTCGAGGAGTACATCGGGTCGGAAATCGGCGAGCTCGTGTCGCAGGGCGTGCGGGTGAGCGTGCTGGGAGATCGCGCGCGGCTGACGCCCGGGGGACGCGCGGCGATCGACCGGGTGGAGGCGGAAACCCGCTCGGGCAAGCGGCTGTCGCTCAACCTCTGCATTTCCTACTCCTCCCGAGCCGAGATCGCGCGCGCGGCGCGACTGCTGACCGAAGAGGTGCTGCAGGGCACCCGGAAGATCGAGGATGTGGACGAGCAGGCGCTCGCCGGGCGCCTGTACACGGCGCCGTGGGGGGATCCGGACCTCCTGATCCGCACGTCGGGCGAGCGGCGCATCTCGAATTTTCTCCTGTGGCAGCTCGCGTACACGGAGCTGTACCTCACGCCGGTGCTGTGGCCCGACTTCACGCGGCGCACGCTGTTCGAAGCGATTCTCGACTACCAACGCCGCGAGCGCCGCTTCGGAACCGTGACGGCGGGATGACACGGAATCTCGTCCAGCGCATCGCCTTCGCGGTGGTGGCGATTCCGGCCGTCGTCGGACTCGTGTGGTGGGGTGGGTGGCCGCTCGCGGCGGTGCTGGCCCTGCTGGGGGTGCTCGGCGCCCGCGAGGTATACGACCTCGCCCGGCGCCAACAGATCGACCCGCTCGACGGTATCGGCCTGGCCGCCGCCGGCGTCATTCCCCTCGCAACCTACTGGGCCAAGGGATCCGAAACCCGCTGGGCGGAGCCCGCCTTGTTCGTGGGCGCGCTCTGGGTGCTGGCGGTTCTGGCCCTCGCGATGCGGACCCGCGGTCCCCAGGGGCGGCCGCTGCCCGCGGTAGCCATTACGGTGTTCGGTGCCCTGTACGCCTCGGCCCTTCCATCGTTCCTGATCGCCATCCGCCACGGCGCCAATGCCGGCGTGAAGAGCTGGCCGCTCGCGGTGCTCGTACTGCTGCCGCTCGCGCTGACCTGGATCTGCGACACGGCGGCGATGGCCGCGGGACACGCCATCGGCGGCCCGAAGCTGGCGCCCGTGCTCTCACCCAACAAGACGTGGGCGGGCGCGATCGGCGGCTTCGCGGGGGCGGTGGCCGGCGCGGTGTTGCTGGGGGGCTGGGTGCTGCCGCGCGTCGGGCTGCCGCTCGGCGTTCTCCAGCTGGTCCTCGTCGGCGGGGTGGTCGGTATCGTGGCTCAGGTCGGTGACGTCGCCGAATCGCTGTTCAAGCGTGAGGTGGGGGTGAAAGACTCCTCGCATCTCATTCCGGGGCACGGCGGCGTGCTCGACCGGCTCGACTCGCTGTACTTCGTCATTCCGGTGGCGGCGGGGATGTTCCGCCTGTTCGGCCTCGTATGACGATCGGCGTCGCGGTGCTCGGGTCGACGGGATCGATCGGCTGCTCGACGCTGACGGTGCTCGACCGCCACCGTGACCGGTTCCGCGTCGTCGCCTTGACGGCGCACTCGAACGCGGAGCTGCTCCAGGAGCAGGCGCTCCGCTGGAAACCGGCGTACGTGGGGCTCGTCAACGGAGTGAAGGGGGACGAGGGACGGGGCAAGGGGACGGCCTGTCTCGTCGAGGCCGCGACGCGACCCGATGTGGGCATCGTCGTGAATGGAATCGTGGGCGCCGCCGGGCTCGAGGCGACGCTCGCCGCGCTGCGCGCCGGTAAACGGGTGGCGCTCGCCAACAAAGAGACCCTGGTGATGGCGGGGGAACTGGTCACCCACGCCGCCCGGACGGGGGGCGGGGAGATCGTGCCGGTGGATTCCGAGCACAGTGCCGTGCTGCAGTGTCTCGCCGGCCGGGAGTCGCGCGACGTCTCGCGGCTGATCTTGACGGCGTCCGGAGGGCCATTCCGGTCCTGGGAGCCGGCGCGCATCCCCCAGGCCACGGTGGACCAGGCGCTGCAACATCCCACGTGGAAGATGGGCCCCAAGATCACCATCGATTCGGCCACCCTCGTCAACAAGGCGCTCGAGGTGATCGAGGCGCATTTCCTGTTCGATCTGGGGTATCCACAGGTCGAAGTCGTCGTGCATCCGCAGTCGGTGGTGCACGCCTTCGTGGAGTTCGTGGATGGCTCGGTCCTCGCCCAGCTCGGGTTTCCCAGCATGGAGCTGCCGATCCTGTATGCGCTCACGCACCCCGAGCGCGTCCCCGACCACGGGCCGCGGCGCTTCGACGCTCTGGCCGCCGGCGGGGGCACGTTGACGTTCGAGCCGATCTCCGCCGCCCGGTTCCCGGCCTACGCGTTGGGCCGGGCGGCCGGTGCGGCCGGCGGCACGGCACCGGCGGCATTCAACGCAGCCAACGAGGTCGCCGTGCAGCTGTTTCTGGATGGACGGATTCCGTTCGGCCGCATTCCCGAAATCATCGGGCGCGTGCTGGAGGATCACACCGGCGGCGACGCGCGTTCGCTGGATGCCGTGCTCGCGGCCGACGCCGACGCCCGGCGACGGGCGACGGAGGCCGCATGCTCCTGACGATTCTGTCCTTCGCCGTCATGGTAGGCGTGCTCATCTTCGTCCACGAGCTGGGCCACTTCATGGCCGCCAAGGCGGTCGGGATTCAGGTGCACCGGTTCTCCCTCGGCTTCGGCAAGCCGATCGTCATGTTCCGCCGCGGGGAGACCGAGTACTGCATCTCCGCGCTGCCGCTCGGCGGCTATGTGAAGATGGCGGGCCTGGAAGAAGAAGGGATGATGGGGGAGGTCGAAGGCGGGAAGCCGTCACAAGCGGTGGACCCCGCGCGGGCCTTCGATCGGAAGCCCCTGTGGGCGCGGATCATCGTGATCCTCGCCGGGGTGACGATGAATGTGTTGCTGGCGTACGGAGTGTTCGTCGTCCGGGCAGCGGGCGTCGGCCTCCCGGTATCGGCGGCCACCCAGATCGATTCTGTCGACGCCGGAGATCTCCCGCCGGGAGCCGAAGCGCTGGCGAGTCTGCGCTTCGGGGACCGGCTGCTGCGGATCAACGGGGATACGATCCGCAACTGGGGCGACCTCGAATCGGGAGTGCTGCACGGGCCGGCGGAGACTCGGATCGAAGTCGCGGACCGCCCCCCGCTCGTGATTCATCTGGGCGACGGATCGGTGCACGACCGGGGACGCATCCTCGGCGCCATAAACCCTCTGGTACCGCCGCGGCTGGGAATCCTGGAGCCCGGCCGCCCCGGGTATCGCGCCGGACTGCGGCCCGGCGATCTGATCGTGCGGGCCAACGGCGACACCGTCCGTTCCTGGTCCGCGGCGGTGGCGGCGATCTGGCGCAGCCCGGGTCGCCCGCTCGCACTCGATGTGCTGCGGGGCGACTCGCTCATGCGGGTGGTGGTGACACCGGAAGAACATCATGATTCCGTGGCCGTGGCGCCGCGTCCGGCGGTGTACGGGCAGATCGGCGTCTCACAGAATCCACCGGTGCAACACGAGCGGGTCGGCCTCGGACGGGCCGTCGGGCAAGGGTGGGCCTACGTGTGGGACGGGATCTCCGGTGTGCTCCACGGGCTGCAGCAGCTGGTACTCGGGAAGGCGTCGCTGCGCCAATCGCTCGCGGGACCGATCGAGATCGCGTCGGTATCGGGCCAGGTGGCACGGTTGGGTGTGGATTGGTTCCTCGACATGCTCGCGCTCTTCTCCATCAACCTGGCCGTGCTCAACCTGCTGCCCATCCCCGTCCTGGACGGCGGCCAGCTGGTGTTTCTGCTGGCCGAAGGGGTGCGACGGCGGCCGCTGTCGCTCGAGCTGCGGCTCCGGCTCACGCAAGTCGGATTCGTCTTCCTGCTGGGGCTCATGAGCCTGGCGTTGCTCAATGGCGTCTTCAAGTTCTTCGGCCACTAGAGCCTTGCTCGAGGGCTACGTCGCCGGTCGGGTGCCGGCGGAGCGCCTCGTCCCGGCGATCGCTGCGGAGTACTACCGCTCGGTCGACCGCCGTCAGCGGGAAGCGTTGCGGCCCGTGATCGAGGTCATCGAGCGTGCCGCGCCCGGCGTGGTGAAACTGGCGCGCACCGAGGGAGGCGCCGGGTTCGATATCGGGTTGGCCGAGCGGCCGTTCTCCGACTCGCACGAGGCCGAGCTGCGCCAGGCGGTGGTCGGCGTGCTCGCGGTGGCGTGGGGTGGAACGAGTACGGCACCGGTGGCCGGCGCGCCTCCGGCAGGGCTGGGTTTCTGGAGCCGGTTGGTGGACCGAGTACGGCGGTTGTTCAGCGCATCATCCGGATGACGAGCGCGATTCCCGCGATCAACAAGGCACCCACGACAATGAAGGCGATGAGCTGTCCCCGACGCTTGGGTGCGTGGGGGTCGCGCAGCGCCTGAAACTCGGTGCTGGAGAGGGGCGCCGAGCCGAGCTCGAACGTGGGCCGCATGCCTTCGCGGACTTCGGCCAGATCGGCTTCGAGCTCGGCGGCATTCTGATAGCGGTCGTCAGGGTGTTTGGCGAGGCATTTGACCACCACGCGCTCGAACCGTTTCGAGATCTCCGGCCGCTTCTTGCGGAGGTTGGGCGGCGGATCTTCCACGTGCATGCGCGCCAGCTCGAACCAGTCAGCGGCGTTGAACGGCACTTCGCCGGTGGCCGCCCGGTACAGCGTGACCCCCAGGGAGTAGAAATCCACGCGCGGATCGAGCGGGCGTCCCTGCGCTTGCTCAGGGGATAGATACTGAGGCGTCCCGATCGTCATGTTGTGACCAGTCGAAGCGATGTATCCCGACACGGCGCGGGCGATGCCGAAGTCAGTGAGGACCGCGGTCCCATCCCCCCGGAGCAGCACGTTGTCGGGCTTGATGTCGCGATGAATGATGCCCTGGGCATGGGCGAAGCCGAGCGCGCGGGTGACGTCCCGCGCGATGGGCAGGATGGTGGCCTCGGGCAGGGGACCGTCGCGGGTCAGCCGGGCCGCGAGGTTGTCGGGGCAGTAGTCCATGACGAAATAGACGTTGCGCCCGTCCTTCCCGACGGAGCGGATGCGGATGATGTTGGGGTGTTCGAGCTTGGCGGCGGTCTGGCTCTCGTTGCGGAAGCGGCTCTCGAACTGGGGATCCCCGGCGTAGCGGGGTTTCAGGACCTTGATGGCGACCGCCGCCTCATCGTCGCCGCGGGCGAGAAACACCCAGGCGAATCCTCCTTGGCCGAGCAGGCGTTCCAGGCGGTACGGTCCCAGCGACTTGCCGACGAGGTCGGGAATGGGAGCGGGGACGGGGGCGGGATCAGTCACGCAGCGCGGCCTTTACATTCGGGCATGTGCGGTCTAACTTAGTGTGCTCACAACGATTAGGGAATGTCGACGCATGGACGAGAAGACGATGACGCCGGTCTCGAAGCACGGGTTGCACGATCGGGACACGGGATCCACCCGGGTCCAGGTTGCGCTGCTCACCGAGCGGATCAACCATCTCACCGATCACTTCCGGGCTCACGCCAAGGACTACCACGGGCAGCGCGGCTTGCTGAAGCTTGTGTCGAAGCGCCGGCGCCTGCTGGAGTACCTGAAGCGGACCGATCTCGCGAGGTATCGGCAGCTCATCGACGAGCTGGGTCTCCGCCACTAAGTGTCACTGGCGTCGCGCAGGGCGCCCCGGAAGAGCACCGGGGCGCTCGGCGTATTATCAGGTGCTCTAGACAGGTGTCCACGTGAAGCACGTCGAGCGTGAGTTTGCGGGTCGTACGCTGCGGATGGAATCGGGCCGGTTGGCCAAGCAGGCGGCGGGTTCGTGTCTGGTGCAGTATGGCGAGACGGTGGTGTTGGCCGCGGTGACCGTGTCGGACAACGTTTCCACCCTCCCGTTCTTCCCCCTCACCGTCGAGTACCGCGAGAAGAGCTACGCCGCCGGCAAGATCCCCGGCGGCTTTCTCAAGCGCGAGGGACGGCCGTCGGATGAGGAGATCCTCTCGGCGCGCGTCTGCGACCGCTCGGTCCGGCCGCTGTTCCCCGAGGGCTTCAAGAACGAAGTGCAGATCTTCATTTATGTGCTCTCCGCCGATCAGGAGAACGACGCCGACGTGCTCGGCGTGACGGCGGCGTCCGCGGCCCTGGCGATGTCGAAGGTGCCCTGGAACGGGCCGATCGCGGCGGTGCGGGTGGGGCGCGTCGAGGGTGCCTGGATCCTCAACCCGACGTTTCAGCAGCTCGACGAGTCCTCCGATATCGACATGATCGTCACCGGCTCGCGCGACTCGATCGTCATGGTCGAGGGCGGCGCGCTGGAGCTGACGGAAGAAGAGATCGTCAAGGCGCTGGAAGTGGCGCACAAGGGGATCCGCGAGCTGCTCGAGTCGGCGACGGAATTGATCGCCGAAAAGCAGCAGCCGAAAATGGAATGGACCAAGGTGGAGCCGCCTGCGGATCTCGCAGAGCGGGTGAAGGGGCTGGCGGAGCAGCGCATCGCCGAGGCGCTCAACCTGCCCGAGAAGTCGGAACGGGCCCAGGCGCTCTCCGCGCTCAAGGTGACGGTGCAGGAGCAGATCGGCGCCGAATTCCCCGACAACGTGAAGGATGTGGCGTCGGTGCTCGAGGACATCGAGTATCGCACAATGCGCGAGCAGGTGCTGACGCGGGGTGAGCGGGTGGACGGGCGGGATCTCGACACCGTCCGGCCGATCACGTGCGAAGTGGGGGTCCTGCCGCGTACGCACGGATCCGCCCTCTTCACGCGGGGCCAGACGCAAGCCCTGGTCTCGGCGACGCTCGGGACGACGCGCGACGAGCAGCGCATCGACTCGATCGATGTGGCGCAGGAGACGACCAAGTCGTTCATGCTGCACTACAATTTCCCGCCGTTCTCGACGGGCGAAGTGAAGATGATCCGGGGTACGTCGCGTCGCGAGGTGGGACACGGGGCGCTCGCCGAGCGGGCGATTCAGGCGATCCTGCCTCCCTACGAGTCCTTCCCCTATACCATCCGCATCGTCTCGGACATCCTCGAGTCCAACGGCTCGTCCTCGATGGCGACGGTGTGCGGCGGGTCGCTGGCCCTGTACGACGCGGGGGTGCCGGTGAAGTCCGCGTGCGCCGGCGTGGCCATGGGCCTCATCAAGGAAGGGAAGCGCGTGGCCGTGCTCACGGACATCCTGGGCACCGAAGACGCACTGGGGGACATGGACTTCAAGGTCGCCGGAACGCGCGAAGGGGTCACGTCGATCCAGATGGATATCAAGATCGAAGGGCTCGACTTCCATATCATCGGCGAAGCGCTGGAGAAGGCGAAGAAGGCTCGGCTGCACATCCTGGACATCATGGAGCGTGTCATCCCGCAGCCGCGGGAGCAGCTCTCCAAGTACGCGCCGCGCATCATCACGATCCAGATTCCGCCCGACAAGATCGGGGACCTGATCGGCCCGAAGGGCAAGACCATCCGGGCCATCCAGGAGCAGACCGGCGCCGAGATCAACGTCGACGATTCCGGGATGGTCACGATCTCCTCGGTGGGCGAGGGCGGCGAGCGCGCCCGCGACATCATCGCCGGGATGATCCAGACACCCGAAGTCGGCAAGATCTACGAAGGGTTCGTGAAGAGCACCACCGCGTTCGGCGCCTTCGTCGAGATCCTGCCCGGCGTCGAGGGATTGCTGCACATCTCCGAGCTGCAGCACGGCCGGACCGAACGGACCGAGGACGTCGTGAAGAAGGGCGACAAGGTCCGCGTGAAGCTGCTCGAGGTGGACGACCGCGGACGGATGCGGTTGTCGCGGAAGGCGCTGCTCGACAAGCCGGAGCCGGCGCGGTCACACTGATGGAGACGGTCCGGCTCGACCGCGACGTCTTCCAGACCATCGCTTCGAACGGCGTTCGGATCCTGTCCGAGCGGGTGCCCAGCGTGCGGTCGGTGGCCGCGGGGATCTGGGTGCGGTCCGCCTCCGTGCACGAGCCGCGCGACGAGATGGGCGTGAGCCACCTGCTCGAGCACATGGTGTTCAAGGGCACGGCCCAGCGCACCGCCCAGGAGATCGCGCTCGAGCTGGAAGCCCGGGGCGGGTCGCTCGACGCCTACACATCACGCGATACCACGGCCTATCAGGCGAGGGTGCTCGACGCGGACCTCCCCCGCGCCCTGGACGTGCTCACCGATCTGGTGCGCCGGCCCGCGCTGCGCCAGGAAGATCTGGATCTCGAGCGCAACGTCATTCTGGAAGAGATCAACACCGTCCAGGACACACCGGACGACCTGGTCTTCGACCTGACCGCCGAGACCCTGTGGCCCGAGCACCCCTACGGGTATTCGATCCTGGGCACGCGGGAGACGGTGACCAGCCTCTCGGCCGAGCATCTGCGGCGCCTGCACGAGCGCGCCTACTTCCCCGGCAATTGCGTCATCGCGGCGGCGGGTAACCTCCAGCACGAAGCCCTGGTCGATCTGGCGGCGTCGCAGGGCTGGCTCGACGCCTCCAACGGCAGTGGCGCCGCCCATGCCGCCCCGCGCGGACGGGCGGCGGCCAGGGGACAGGAAGCGCGACATGCCAAGGACACGGCGCAGACCCACATGGTGCTCGCCACCGACACGGTGCGCTTCTCCGATCCGCGGAAGTACGCGTTGATGGCGCTGTCGAACGTATTCGGCGGCGGTATGTCGAGCCGGCTGTTCCAGCGCATACGGGAAGAGCTCGGATTGGCGTATGCCGTTTACTCCTACACGCACTTCTATGGGCACGTCGGCGTGCTGGGCACCTACGTCGGCACGCAGCCCAAGACCGCGACGCAGGCGCTCGAGGCGATCCGCAGCGAGTATGCGAAGCTGGCCGGGGAGGGGCTCACGCCGGAGGCGCTCGAGCAGGCCAAGCGCCAGACGCAGGGCCAGCTCACGCTGATGCTGGAGAGCCCCACCGCGCGGATGTATCGTTTGGCCAGCTTCGCCGTCCATGGGGAGCCGTATCGCGGACTGGATGCCACGCTCGCCGAGATCGCCGCACTGACACCCGAGCGGGCGGCCGAGGTCGCCGCGGAGTTCTTCGCTCCCGAACGCCAGACGCTCGTCTGGCTCGGGCCCAACTGACGCCACACCGATCCGGGGTCGCACGATGATCGTCGGGGTTCCGAAAGAGATCAAGACGGCGGAGAACCGCGTGGCCCTCGTTCCCGCGGGAGCCGAGGCCCTGGCCGGCGACGGACACACCGTCCTGGTCGAGCCAGGGGCCGGGTTGGGCTCCGGGTTCGCGGACGACGCCTATCGCGCGGTGGGGGCCACCATCGCCGGCTCGGTGGACGAGGTGTGGGCGAAGGCCGAGATGATTCTCAAGGTGAAAGAGCCGATCGAGCCGGAGTGGAAGCGCATCCGGAAGGGTCAGGTGCTGTTCACGTACTTCCATTTCGCCGCCTCGGAGCCGCTGACCAAGGCGATCCTCGCCTCGGGGTGCGTGGCGATCGCGTACGAGACCGTACAGCTCCCCACCGGCGAGCTTCCCCTGCTCACGCCGATGAGCGAAGTGGCCGGGCGTATGGCCGTGCAGGAGGGTGCGAAATACCTGGAGAAGGTGTTCGGGGGCAGCGGCATTCTGCTGGGCGGCGTCCCGGGCGTGCTCCCGGCCGAGGTGGTGGTGATCGGCGGCGGGGTGGTCGGGACCAACGCGGCCAAGATGGCCGCGGGCCTCGGCGCCCACGTCACGCTGCTCGACATCTCGCTCGACCGGCTGCGCTATCTCTCCGACGTGCTGGCGCCGAACGTGGATCTCTTGTATTCGAACCGGCACAACATCCTGGAGCAGATCCGCAAAGCCGATCTCGTGATCGGGGCGGTGCTGCTGCCCGGCGCGAAGGCCCCGAACCTCGTGAAGCGGGCGGACCTGAAGGTGATGAAGCCGGGCTCGGTGATCGTGGACGTCGCGGTCGACCAGGGTGGATGCATCGAAACGACGAAGGCGACGACGCACGAGCAGCCGACCTACGTCGTGGACGGCATCATCCACTACGCCGTCGCCAATATGCCCGGAGGCGTCCCGCGGACGTCGACGCTCGCGCTCACGAACGCCACGTTCCCCTACACCAAGCGCCTCGCCAAGCGGGGCTGGAAGCAGGCCTGTCGGGACGACCATTCCCTGTTCCTCGGCCTCAACGTGGTCGAGGGGAAGGTGGTCTATCCCGGGGTGGCCGAAGCGTTCGGCCTCGCCCTGGCGGATCCCCAAACGCTGGTGTGACCGACCGCTCTCCCGTGGTGCAGGTGCTCCAGCTCCCGCACCACGACGGCCTCCCACTGCCGGCCCACGCGACGGCTGGTGCGGCGGGCTATGACGTGGCGAGCGCCGAGCAGGAGTTCACCCTGCAACCGATGGAGCGGCGCCTGGTCCAGACCGGGCTCGCACTGGCCATCCCGTCGGGCTACGAAGCCCAGGTCCGGCCGCGCTCGGGCTTGGCGCTGAAGTACGGCCTCACCCTTCCCAACACACCGGCGACGATCGACTCCGACTATCGCGGGGAGCTGCTGGTCGCGTTGATCAACCTCGGTACGGAGCCGGTGACGGTGGCGCGAGGAACCCGGATCGCGCAACTAGTCTTCCAGCGCGTCGAAGAGGTACGGCTGGTGGCGGTCGACGCCCTGCCGCCAAGCGAGCGCGGTGGCGGCGGCTTCGGGAGCACCGGCGCGTGATCCGTCCTCCCGCGCTCTGCTACCATCGGATCGGCGGCCCGCTCGAGCTCGGGGTCACCCGGGTGGCCGGCTCGGTGTTCGTCCGGCAGATGACCGCCCTCGCGAAGGCGGGGTGGCGCACGTTGACCCTCGAGGAGTTCTCCCGGTCCGCGTCACCCTACCTCTTTCCGGTGACCCGCCTGTCGTCGGCTGAGCGCACGTTTCTCCTCACGTTCGACGACGGCTACGCGAGTCTGGCGGAGGCAGCGTATCCGGTGCTGGCGGACCTGGGGTTCACGGCGACGACGTTCCTCATCACCGATTTCATCGGTCGCGAGAATCTCTGGGATGTCCGCTACACCCGGCATCGGCTGCGGCATCTCGATTGGCCGGCGATCGAAGCGTGGCAGGCTCGCGGCTTCGATTTTGGCTCGCACTCGGCGACGCACCGCCGTCTGACCTGGTTGAAGAAGCCGGCGCTGATCGAGGACCTGGCCCGGTCGCGGGAAACGCTGGTGCGGCGGCTCGGGGCCGCCGCGGGGCGGGCCATCGCTTACCCGTTCGGGGCCGTGAACCTGATGACCGTGGAGCTGGCGCGGAAGACGGGGTTCGAGCTCGGGTTCGCGGGGGCGTGGGAGGCCGGAAAGGACCCGCTGCAGCTGTCGCGCATCCCGGTGTATGCCTGGGACGTGGGGCGGGTACCGGCCGGTCTGCGGGGCGGACCGCTGGGCGCGGTGGGGCGCCTCGTGGCCCACGTCGCGAACCGCTGCGCCATCGGGACGAGCCTGATGCTCGCGCTATCGAGCCCCTTCCGGCGCCGGCGCCCGGAGACGACGCCACAGGGCGAATCCCAGCAGGATCGCACCGACTGAGATTCCCGCGTCCGCCAGATTGAAGATCCAGAAGCGTGCGTCGCCGAACCCCAGGTCGATGAAGTCCACCACGCCGCGGGGAGAGCGAACGCGGTCCAGCAGGTTCCCCACGGCTCCGCCCGTCGTGAGGCCAAGCGCGAAGACGAGCAATCGGTCGCGCTCCGAAGCCTGGCGATACAGGCCCGCGAGGCCGATGAGCACCCCCAACGACAGCGTGACCAGGAGCCAGCGCCCGTGCGGACCGGCGTCGATGCCGAACGCCGCACCGCGGTTGTAGGTCAGGGTGAAGCGCACGACCTCACCCGCGACCTCGTGCGGCACGCGCGCCGGCACGAGGCGGGTCTGGGCGAGATGCTTGCTGGCGCAATCGCTCGAGACGAGCACGCACAGCACCGGCCAGAAGTACACCGCCTTCGGGCTCACAACCCTTCGACTCCCGCCACAGCCATGCCCATCGTGTGGTAGCCCTTGTCGACATAGATCGTGGTACCGGTAATGCCGGTCGCCAGCGGACTGCAGAGGAACGCGCCCACCGTCCCGACCTCCCGGGCTGCCAGCCGCTCGGCCAGCGGAGCGTTCGCGGAGTAGTAGTCTACCATGCGCTCGATCTTGCCGATCGCGCTGGCCGCGCGGGAGGCCAGGGGGCCCGCGGAGATCGTGTTGACGCGCACGCCGTACTTGCGTCCCGCTTCGTAGGCGAGGGTACGCGTGTCGCTCTCCAACGCGGCCTTGGCGGAAGACATGCCACCGCCATAGCCGGGGACGACCCGCTCGCTGGCCAGGTAGGTGAGCGAGAGAAACGAGCCGCCGGGCCGCATGTGCGGCGCCAGCCGGGCGACCAGGGACACCAGGGAGTAGGCGCTCACGCCGACGGCGGTGAGATAGCCGGGACGGCTGGTTTCGAGCAGCGGCTTCTTGACCTCGGGCCCGTTGGCGAGCGAGTGAATCACGATGTCCAGCGACCGCTCCCCGAAGTCGGCGATGAGGCGCTGGCGCAGGCCTTCGACCGAGAAGTCGCCCACCTCCTTGTACCGTTTGTTCGTCCGCACCTCCTCGGGTGCGTCCGCCAGCGTGTCGAACGCGGCATCGAGCGGGTAGATCTTCTCGAAAGCGAGCAGCGACCCGTCCGGCATGCGTCGCGACTCGTCGAGCTTGCCGCGCTCCAGCAGGTTCTGGAAGATGTTCAGTGCCGGCGGCCAGGTGCCGGTGCACACCGCGGCCCCGGCTTCCGCCAGCGCCTTGGCGATGGCGAAACCGAACCCGGCGTCGTCGGCGACCCCCGCCACGAGGGCGCGCTTGCCTGTGAGATCGATGCTCAGCATGTGGTCTTTCCGGTCAGATGAAGAATCGCGCGGCAACGGGAATCAGCTGTGGGTGCTTGACCAGTGCATGGGCGACGATCCGCCCCAGCGTCCGCTTCTCCCGCGGGATGGCATTGACGGTCCGTGCCAGGCCGTTGAAGAAGGCGTCATCGAGGTGCTCGAGCGCCTGCTTGATCCGGTAGTACTTGAGGTGGTCGTCCCCGAGGAGCTGCATCCAGTCCCGGTGGTAGGCGGCCAGGCGGCCGGCGCCCGTGTCCCCCGCGCAGATCGCGGCAGCCGCGGTTCGACCGGCAAGCCGACCCGCCTTCATCGCGTTGACGATGCCTCCGCCGGACAGCGGGTTGATCATGTGGGCCGCATCGCCCGCGATGAGGACGCCATCGGTGTAGGTCTGCTTGATCGTCGTGTGCACGATGACTCCGCCGACGGTGTATCCGGTCCGGGCGCCCCGCGGGTACCGCCGGGCGATCCAGGCATCGAGGTACGCGCGCGCGTTGCGGCCGTCGCTCTTCAGGGCCACGATGCCCAGGCCGACGTTGGCGATGCCTTGCCCTTTGGGGAAGAGCCAGGCGTAGCCCCCCGGCGCGATGCCGTTGCCGAACTGGAGGTAGATCGCATCGGGATCGAAGTCGATCCCCTGCACGACGTACTGAGCGCAGGATTCCATGTCGCGGGCCGGGACCCGCGTATCGAGGCCGGCCCAGCGGCCGACCATCGTCTCCACGCCGTCGGCGCCGATGACGACCCGCGCGCGAAGCACCTCGCGGCCGCCGGGGCCGCGGACGGTGACCGCCCAGCGCCCGTCCGGCTCGCGCGCCATGCCTGTCGCCTCGGTGCCGACCTGAAGATCCGCCCCCGCCGCGACCGCCTCGGCGGCGAGGAATGCGTCGAACCGGGTGCGGTCGAGGATCCAGCCCACGTCCCGTTCGGCGACCTGGACTTCGGTGTCGTCGGGGGCGAGGAAGATCACGCGGGTGATCTTGCGGGCCGCCCACGGGGCGCCCTCGGGACTGGCGAACTCCCTCAACCCGGCGTCGCCCACGCCCTCGGCGCAGCGAACCGGGGCTCCCACCGCGCGATCGCGCTCGAGCAGCACTACGTCGAGGCCGCGAGGCCCCCGGACGGCCTCGAGCGCCGCGATCGACCCCGCCGGGCCGGCGCCGACCACCAGCACGTCCACTTCGCGCATCAGGCGGCCGTCATGGCCAGCGCCCCGACGGGGCAGGGGGCGATGCACTTGCGGCAGCCGGTACACGCCACCGGGTCGATCACCAGGGCAGTGGAATCGAGATGGATGGCCTCCGGGGGGCACAGCGGCAGGCACAGGCCGCAGCGGTCGCACACGTCGAGGTCCACTACCGCCACTTCGGCGGCGCGCACAGAGGGCATGGGCGTAGGCTAGCCGCTCCCGGGATGAGCGTCAAGCATCAGCCTTGCTTGGAGTTACGCTTTTCGTTAGGTTGGTGCGCACACGCGACACACCCGCCTCACACTTAGCCGGAACACGATCACCGACCGTGCCGCTCCGCTGGCCGAAATGGAATCTCGGGGCATTCAACCCCGCGAACGAGATCGCCGTCGATCTGGGAACGGCGAACACGCTGGTCTACGTGCGCGGGGAAGGCATCGTCCTGAATGAGCCTTCCGTCGTCGCGATCGAAAAGGCTACCGGGAAGATCAAGGGGATCGGGCTCGAGGCGAAGCGGATGCTGGGACGCACCCCCGACAGCATTCTCGCGGTGCGGCCGCTCAAAGACGGCGTGATCGCCGACTTCGACGTCACCGAGAAGATGCTGCGCTACTTCCTGAAAACGATCATCGACCGCCACGTCTTCCGGGTGCGGCCCAAGGTGATCGTGTGCGTCCCGAGCGGCATCACCGAGGTGGAGCGGCGCGCGGTGCGCGACTCGGCGCAGTCGGCCGGCGCGAAAGAAGTCTACATGGTGGCTGAGCCGATGGCCGCGGCGATCGGCGTGGGCCTGCCGGTCGAAACGCCGACGGGGAACATGGTGATCGACATCGGCGGCGGCACGACCGAAATCGCCGTGATCGCGCTCTCGGGGATCGTGTCCGACACGTCGATTCGGACCGCGGGCGACGAGCTGGATCAGGCGATCGTGCAGTTCATGCGCAAGAACTACAACCTCCTCATCGGCGAGCCCACGGCCGAGCAGATCAAGATCCAGATCGGCTCCGCGGCGCCGGTGGGCGAGGAGCGGGAAATGGAGGTCAAGGGCCGCGACCTCGTGTCGGGCATCCCGAAGATCGTGCGCGTGCATTCGAGCGAGGTGCGGGAGGCGGTGCAGGAGCCGATCCAACAGATCGTGGACGCGGTCCGCCGGGCGTTGGAGATCACCCCGCCGGAGCTCGCGAGCGATATCGTGGATCGCGGGATCGTGATGACCGGGGGCGGCGCGCTGATTCGCGGCCTCGATCAGCTGCTGCAGCAGGAGACCGGCCTGCCCATCCATCTCGACGAAGACCCCATGACGTGCGTCGTGCGGGGGACCGGCCGGATCCTGGACGATCCCGAGAAATACCGCAACGTCCTGACCACGTAGCCGCATGGCGCTCGGGGCGGACCGCTACGCCACCCGGGGCGACACGCTCGTTTTCCTGAGCAGCCTCGCCCTGTCCCTGGTCGCCATGAGCCTGCCCCCGGCGATCCGGGATCCCATCGCGAGCGGCCTGCGACGCAGCGTGTTGTGGCCGTTCCTCCAGCTGCAAGCTCAATCGGAAGAGCTCCGGACTTCGCGCGCGCGTTTCGTCCAGGTGACGGCCGAGCGCGACTCGGCGGCGCTCGCCGCCGCGTTCCTGGGTGAGCTGCGCGCTGAGAACGCTCGGCTCCGGGAGCTCCTGGGCCTGCGCGCGCGCCTCGGGACCCGGTTCGTGCCGGCGGAAGTCCTGCACCAGGCCACGCCCACCGATCCGCTCACCGTCGTCATCTCGGCGGGGAAGCGGCAGGGTGTGCGGCAGCTCGCCCCGGTTGTGGCGCCCGAGGGGTTGCTCGGGATCGTCAGCGTCACCGAGGGGAGCACCAGCCTGGTGGCGACCTGGGCCCATCCGGAATTCCGCGCCAGCGGTATGGCCTCCGACGGCAGCGTGTTCGGGATTCTCTCCCCCCATGGGGCGGCGGGCCCCGGTGGCTGGCTGCTCGAGCTGGACGGGGTGCCGTATCGCCAGCGCGTCCCATTTGGAACGGTGATTCTCACGTCCGGCCTGGGCGGGGTGTTGCCGCGCGGGATCCCGGTCGGGACGGTGATCGGGGTCGCCGGCGAAAACGAGTGGGAGCGCACTTATCTCGTGCGGCCCGCCGTGCCTCCCGGGGCGGTGACTCACGTAATGGTGCTGGTGGAGCCGGACGCGGGCGACCTGCGCTCCGTCTTCCTGCCCGATTCGGGAAGCCCCCGACCGTGAGACGAGGCGACGCACTGCGGTTCTGGGGGGTGCTGGGGCTGCTCGTGGTCCTGCAGTTCTCCGTCCGCAGCCGCTTCGGGAACGAGCGAGTGGCGCCCGATTTCCTCCTGCTGGCGCTGCTGATCTACACGATCCGGGCCCGCCCGGGGGCGAGCGCGGCGGTGGGATTCATCGTCGGGCTCATGGGGGACGCCCTCACGCCGGCGAGCTTCGGAGCCGGCGCGCTGGCCCACGCGATCGTGGGGTATGTCTCCTCCTGGGCGAAGGTGTTGTTCTTCGCCGAGAATCTCCTCGTCAACGGCGGGTTGTTCTTCGCGGGGACATGGTTGCGCAACCTGATCCTGGCGGTCGCATCCGGGAAACTCGCGGGCCCCCAGCTGGGTTGGGAACTGCTCGTGTGGTCCCCGCTGGAAGGCCTGACGACCGCGGCGGCGGGAGTGCTGGTGCTGATGGTGTTCCGCCAATGGCTCGCGATCCGGCTGGAGGAATCATGAGCCGCCTGTCGCCGCACCAATTGGACGCCAAGCTGCGCGGCGCGCGATTGCTGGTCTGGGTCGCCACCGGGGTCATCGTCGCCACCTATTTCCGCACGCAGATCCTGGATCACGGGAAGTACGAGCTGCAGTCGGAGACCAACCGCCTGCGCCTGATCGCCCTCCCGGCCCCGCGCGGCGTGATCACCGACCGCCACGGCACCGTCATCGCCGAGAACGTCCCGGGGTACACCGTCGCCCTGCTCCCGGCGCCCGAACCCGAGCTGCGACGGACGCTGCAGCGAATCGCCCCGCTCGTCCACCTCGACACGGCGGGCATCGAGCGGGTGCTGCTGCGCTACCGGCGCGCCCCGTATCAACCGGCGGTGGTGCTGTCGGACGCTCCGTTCGACGTCGTGTCCGCCCTCGAAGAGCGCCGGCTGACGCTGCCAGGCCTCGTCATTCAAACCGAGCCAAAGCGACACTATCCCGATAGCACGGCGGTGGCCCATCTGGTCGGCATCGTCTCCGAAGTGACCGACCAGGATCTCGCCGCGCGGCAGGGCGGTGCGCTGCGGCTCGGCTCCCTCATCGGGAAAGACGGCCTGGAGCGCGCCTACGACGACACGCTGCGTGGATCCGACGGCGAGCGGTTCGTCGAGGTCAGCGCCCTGGGGTACGTCGTGCGCGAAGCGGGTGCCGCGCCGACGTTACCGGCTGAGGCCGGTGCCACGCTGCGTACGACGATCGACCTCGACCTGCAACGCTATGTCGCCAGGACGTTCCCCGCCGGGATGCGGGGAGCGGTGGTCGCCCTGGACCCGTCCACGGGAGAGATCCTGGCGCTCTACAGCGCCCCCGGCTACGACCCGAACGCGTTCGTGGGCGGCGTGTCTCCCGAGTACTGGCGGGCGCTCCAGCAGAACGATGCGCACCCGCTGCTCGACCGCGCGATCCAGGCGCGCTACCCGCCGGGGTCCACCTGGAAGCTCGCCATCGCGGCCATGGCGCTGAAGCGCGGCTTGGCGACGATGCACACCCGCATGCCGATTCCGTGCCGCGGGGGTCTGCAGTACGGCGACCGGTTCTTCCGGTGCTGGAGCGCGGAGGGCCACGGCAGCCTGACCCTGGAGCAGGCGATCGCCCAGAGCTGCGACGTGTACTTCTATCAGCTTGGCCTGAAGCTGGGCCTCACGTCGCTGCTGGAGGACGCCAACTCGTGGGGCTTCCGCTCCCGCACCGGCGTCGATCTGCCCGGGGAGTTGGCCTCGTTGTTCCCGAGCGGTCCCGAGTACTACGATCGGCTCTACGGACCGCGCCGCTGGACGTCGGCGGTGTCGCTCAACCTGGCGATCGGCCAGGGAGAAAACAGCCAGACGTTGCTCGACATGATGCGACTGTACCAGATGCTGGCGAGCGATGGGAAGTCCCGGCCGCCGTATCTCGTCCGGCCCGCGGCGGAGCCGCCCTACGATCTCGAGCTGACGCCCGAACAGCTCGCGGGCCTGCGACAGGCCATGATCAACGTCGTGGAGCGCGGCACGGGACGCGTCGCCCGGTTGGCAGAGCTCCAGATCGCCGGCAAGACCGGCACCGCCCAGAATTCGCAGGGCCCGGATCACGGCTGGTTCATCGGGTTTGCACCGGCGGACAACCCGCAGATCGTGGTGGGCTCGGTCATCGAGGCCGCGCGCCACGGCACGGCGCTGGCGCCCATGGTGGCCCGCGTGATCGCCCACTACCTCGGCGCCGATACGACCGCGGCTCGGTACCAATACCTTCTCCCCAGCGATACCGCCCCGCGCAACACCCGCCTGATGGGGGCTCCGCCGATCGATTCGCTCACCGACAGCACGCGTGCTCCAGCGATTCCGTGAGCTCGATCGCCCGTTCCTGGGCGTCGTGACGGCGCTGGCCGTCTATGGCCTGCTGACCCTGTATTCAGCCGGACGCACCGACGTCGCCACCGTCGTGTCGACCATCTGGCTGCGCCAACTCGCCTGGCTGGCGCTGGGGATCGCGTGCGCGGTCCTCGTCTTCCGGCTCTCGCCCCGGCTCCTGGAGTGGGCCGCGCCGTACGTCTACGGGACGGCCGTGTTCGTACTCCTGTTGACGTTGTTGTTCGGCTCCGGCGCCGGAACCGCCGCCGGGAGCAAGTCGTGGATCACGATCGAAGGGCACCGCCTCGGGCAACCGGCCGAGCTCGCCAAGCTGGCCGTCATCCTCATGCTGGCCCGCTGGCTCGCCGAGCGGCGCGAGCCTCCGGGGAGTCTGCGTGACCTCGTGTACCCGGGACTGATCACCCTGCTTCCGTTCGGCCTCGTCGTGCTGCAGCCGGATCTCGGCAGCGCCATCGTGTTCGTCGCGATCCTCTTCTCGATGCTGTACTGGGCGGGCACCCGGCCCGCGATCCTGCTCCTGCTCGCATCCCCGGTGATCGGACTGGTGCTCGCGTTTTCCACGGCGGTCTGGGGGACCTGGATCGTCCTGTTGTTCGTGTTCGTGCTGTGGATCCGCCCGTATCTCTGGGAAGGGTTGACGGTGATGCTCGCGAACACCGTCATGGGCGTCGTCGCCCTCCCGTTCTGGCGTCACCTGGCGCCCTACCAGCAGAGCCGGTTTCTGTCGTTCCTCAACCCGGAGGCGGACCCACGCGCCACCGGGTGGCACATCATCCAATCGAAAGTGGCCATCGGCTCCGGCGGCTGGTTCGGCAAGGGCTTCACGCACGGCACCCAGAAGCGACTCTCGTTCCTGCCGGCGCAGCACACGGACTTCATCTTCCCCATCGTGGGAGAGGAGCTCGGCTTCGCGGGGGTGCTGGTGGCCCTGGCCCTGTTCGCGACGCTGCTGCTCGTGCTGCTGCGCATCGCCCGGCGGGCGACGGATCCCTATTCGAGCTTCTGCGTGTTCGGGATCGCCGGGATGCTGTTCACGCACATCGTCGAGAACGTCGGCATGGCGGTGAACCTGCTGCCCGTCACCGGGATTCCGCTGCCGTTCTTTTCGTACGGGGGCTCCTTCCTGCTCAGTTGTTCCCTGGCCGTGGGGATCGTCCTGCGGGTCGCGTGGGAATCGCGTCGGTCGGGCTATGCCGACATCACGCAATGAGTTAGCGGCCCGGCCCTAGCGCAGCGGGGAAGGGGCGGCGAGATTGTGCCCTTCTGCACCCCACGACCCTGCATGGCATGGTTCAAAAAGGAGCGTAAGCCCCGCACCTCCGAGCGCGTGAAGCTGGAGATCCCAGCCGACGCCTGGGAGAAGTGCGACGAATGCGGGCACATCGACATCAAGGAGCGCTTCGTGCGCGCCTTGAACGTGTGCCCGAACTGCGGGGCCCACCGCCGGATCAGCTCCCAAGAGTACATCGACCTGCTGGTCGACGAAGGCTCCTGGCACGAGCTTGATCAGGGGCTGCGGTCCGCGGACCCGCTGAAATTCGAGAACTATCGCGAGCGGATGCAGGCGGCCATCAAGAAGGCTGGCCCGCTCGAGGCGATCCGCACGGGCTACGGCCGGCTGGACGGCCTCCCGGTGAACCTCGGCGTAATGGATTTTGCGTTCATGGGCGGCTCCATGGGGTCGGTGGTGGGCGAGAAAGTGGCGCGTCTGGCCCGCCGCTCCATCGACCGCCACATTCCCCTCATCATCGTTTCGGCGTCGGGCGGCGCGCGCATGCAGGAAGGCGTCCTGTCGCTGATGCAGATGGCGAAGGCGTCCGTCGTGGTGGCGGAGCTGGCCGAACGGCGCGTTCCCTTCGTCTCGATCCTGACCAATCCGACGACGGGCGGCGTATCGGCGTCCTACGCGATGCAGGGCGACGTCATTCTCGCCGAGCCGGGGGCCGTGATCGGGTTCGCCGGGCCGCGCGTCATCAAGCAGACCATCGGGCAGGACTTGCCCGAGGGATTCCAGACCGCCGAGTTCCTGCTGGACCACGGGATGGTCGATGGCGTCGTGCCGCGCAGCGAGCTGCGGGAGACCACGGCGCAGCTGCTACGCCATATGGCCGGCCGGGCGCCGGCGGAGGCGGGCGACTGACGCGTTGGTCCTACCGGGACGCCTGCCGTTATCTGTTTCCCCGACAAGCTGGCCGCATCAAGTGGAGCCTCGAGCCGACGCTGGCGTTGCTCGAGGCCATCGGCCATCCGGAGCGCCAGTTCCCCGCGGTGCATGTCGGCGGCACGAACGGCAAGGGATCGACCTGCGCGTTCCTCGTCGCGGCCCTGCGGGCGCGCGGCTTCCGGGTCGGCCTGTACACCTCCCCGCACCTGGTGTCGGTGCGCGAGCGGGTGCTCGTCAACGGCGAGCCGATGAGTGAGGAAGCGTTCGCCGAGTGGACCGCCCTGCTCGAACCCCACATCGAGCGGACCGAAGCGAGCTTCTTCGAGGCGATGACGGCGATCGCGTTCGCGGACCTGGCCTCCCGGGACGTGGACGTCGCGGTCATCGAGGTGGGACTGGGCGGCCGGCTCGACAGTACGAACGTGCTCACGCCGTTGGCGAGCGTCGTGACCAAGATCGCGCTGGAGCATACCGACTATCTGGGACGCGATCTGGCGACCATCGCGCTCGAGAAGGCGGGCATCGCGAAGCCGGGCGTCCCGTTCATCACCGGGGAACAGGATCCAGCGGTGCGCCAGGTACTGGTCGAAGAGGCGCAGCGGCTGGGCGCCCAACCGGTGGTGCGCGTGTCGCCAGGGGAGGTGCCCGAGGGGCTGGAGCTGGGGCTGCGAGGCGCCCACCAGTGGGCCAACGCCTGGGTGGCGCTGGGTACGCTCAACGCCCTGCCGCCGCCGTTTGGCCCGGTGGGGCCGTGGCTCCCGCCGAGCTTCGCCGAGGCGTACATCCCCGGGCGCTTCGATGTACGGGGGTGCTGGATCTTCGACGTGGCCCATAACCCCGACGGGATGGCGGTGCTGGTCGCGGCGCTGCGCGAGTATCACCCGCCGCGGCCGTTGCACGCGCTCGTCGGCATCCGGAACGACAAGGACTGGCCGGCGATGCTGGCGGCGCTGTATCCGGCTGTGGACCGGCTGCTCCTGACGGTGGCGCCGTCGGTCCCGGGACCACAGCGCTGGGCCGAAGGAGACTTCGCCGGCGGCCAGCTGCCCGATGCCACGGTGCGGTTCGAGCCCGACTTCGATCGGGCGCTCGCCGACATCCAGGTCGGTGCGCACACGGTGCTCGTGGCCGGATCGTTCCACACGGTCGGCGACGCGATGGCGCGCTTGCCCGGGTTTGCGCCGCTCGGCTAAATTGTTGTGATGCAAGGGAAAGCACTTCCCGGCTTTCGCGATTTCTACCCCGACGACACCGCACTTCGCAACCACATTTTCGCCACCTGGCGAAAAGTCGCCGCGCGGTACGGTTTCGAGGAGTACGACGGGCCACCCCTCGAGCCGCTGGAGCTCTACACCCAGAAGAGCGGCGCCGAGATCGTGGGGCAGCTGTATCACTTCACGGACAAGGGCGAGCGCGAGGTTGCGCTGCGGCCCGAGATGACGCCGACGCTCGCCCGGATGGTGGGAGCGCGAGCCCAGGCCCTGAAGAAGCCGATCCGGTGGTTCTCCATTCCGCAGCTGTTTCGTTACGAGCGGCAGCAGCGCGGGCGCAAGCACGAGCACTTTCAGCTCAACATGGACATCATCGGAGAGGCCGGTCCCGGGGCCGACGCCGAGGTCATGGCGGCCGCGCTCGATATCATGCGGGCGCTCGGGCTCGGCGCCCAGGCAGTGCGCCTACGGGTGTCGGATCGCCGGGTGATCGTCGGTGAGCTGGTCGGGAGTCTCGGGGTCCCGCGCGACAAGCTGGAGCCGGTGCTCGGAGTGCTCGACCGGTCGGAACGCGACACGCACTGGGCCCAAGAGCTGGGGGAGCTCCTGGGGGCGGGTCTCGCTCAGCCGGTCATCGGGTTCTTCGAGAGTTTGCACACGCCCGAACAGGCCACGCGTCTGCGGCAGTCCACCAATGCCGAACACCTGAACGAGGCGCTGACCCGACTCGAGGCGATGGGTCTCGCGGATCTGGTCGAGGTGGACTTCCGGATCGTGCGCGGTCTGGCCTATTACACCGGGATCGTGTTCGAGCTGTTCGACGCCGGCAAGACCCTGCGCGCGATCTGCGGCGGCGGGCGATACGACTCGTTGCTGAAGGACATCGGAGGCGTGGATCTGCCCTGTGTGGGATTCGGGATGGGCGACGTCGTCCTGGGCGAGCTGCTGCAGGAGCATCGCCCGCCTCCGGCGGCGGTGCCGCTCGGCGCGTTCCTGGTGGCGGTGGGAGGGGACGATGTTCCCACCGTGCTGAAGCTCACCCACGAGCTGCGCGACCGCGGGGTCGCCGTGGAGTACGCGCTGAAGCTGCAGGCGATCCGCAAGCAGCTGGAGCTGGCCGCCGCCCGCGGCGCCCCGCGTGCCGTGATCATCGGGCCGGAAGAACGGCAGAACGGGATGGCCGTGGTGAAGGACCTCGCGGGGGGAGGAGAGTCGAAAGTGCCGATGGCGGAGCTGGTCAACGTGTTGGGGGGGCGATGAGCAAGGTCAATCTGGCGCAGAAGTTCGCGCAGTTCTCCGACTTCTGGAATCCCAGGATCGCCGGCGAGCTGAACGGGCAACAGGTGAAGCTCGTCCGGTTCCAGGGGCCGTTCGTCTGGCATCATCACGATGAGGAGGACGAGCTGTTCTACGTCGTCGCCGGGCGGTTCCGGATGGAGTTCCGCGACCGGGTCGAATGGATCGAGCAGGGAGAGTTCATCATTGTCCCGCGCGGGGTCGAGCATCGTCCCGTGGCCGAGGCGGAGGTCCAGGTGATGCTGTTCGAACCCCGCACGACGCTCAACACGGGAAACGTGCGTAGCGAGCGGACCCGCGAGCGACTGGAAACGATCTGACATGGCCCAGGCACAGAAGATCACCCCACGCGCCAAGGACTACAGCGAGTGGTACAACGACGTCATCATGCAGGCCGAGCTGGCGGACTACTCGTCGGTGCGCGGCTGCATGGTCATCCGTCCCAATGGGTATCGCATCTGGGAGCTGATGCAGCGTGCCCTGGACGACATGTTCAAGGAGACGGGACACCAGAACGCCTACTTCCCGCTCTTCATCCCCATGAGCTTCCTCGCCAAGGAAGCCGAGCATGTCGAGGGATTCGCCAAAGAGGTCGCCCTGGTGACGCACACCCGTCTGAAGGCGACCGGCAAGACGGGGGCGGGGGCCGTGATGGTGGACCCCGCGTCTGCGCTGGAGGAGCCGCTGGTCGTGCGGCCCACCTCGGAAACGATCATCTACGCGAGCTTCGCCAAGTGGATCCAGAGCTATCGCGACCTGCCGCTGCTCTTGAACCAGTGGTGCAACATCGTACGCATGGAGCTGCGCACGCGCTTGTTTCTGCGCACCACGGAATTCCTGTGGCAGGAGGGGCATACCGCGCACGCCGACGAGGCGGATGCCGAGCGCGAGGCGCGTCTGATCCTGAGCATCTACCGTCGGTTCGCCGAGGAGTGGCTCGCGGTGCCCGTCTTGACGGGCGTCAAGACCGACAGCGAGAAGTTCGCGGGCGCGCTGCATACGTATGCGATCGAAGCGCTGATGCAGGACCGCAAGGCGCTTCAATGCGGCACGTCGCACCACCTGGGACAGAACTTCGCGCGGGCGTTCAACGTGCAATACCAGACGGCGACGGGCGGCCTGGAGTACGTCTGGAGCACGTCCTGGGGCGTGTCCACGCGGCTCATCGGTGGGCTGATCATGACCCATTCCGACGACAACGGCCTCGTGTGCCCACCCCGGCTGGCGCCGGTGCAGGTGGTATTGGTCCCGATCTGGAAGACCGACGAGGAGCGGGTGCAGGTGCTCGAAGTCGGGGCACGGGTGGAGACAGAGCTGAAGGCGGCGGGGCTGCGGGTTGTGCTCGACGCGCGCGACAGCTTGAAGCCGGGCGCGAAATACTTCGAGTGGGAAGCACGCGGCGTTCCGTTGCGCTTCGAGATCGGGCCCCGCGACGTGGCGGCGGGCCAGGTCGTGGCGGCGCGGCGCACCGGAGGCAAGACGCCGGTGCCACTCGCCGGGATCGGTGCGGCCGCGAGTCGGGCGCTCGAGGAGATCCAGGCCGCGCTGTTCGCGGCGGCCCGGGAACGGCGCGAAGCGGCATCGGTGCGCGGGATCACGAAGGAGCGATTCATCGAGTTCATGCAGGATCAGGGTGGGTTCGCCTATGGAGGATTCTGCGGTGGCGGCGAGTGCGAGGCGGCGATCAAGGAAATGACAGGGGCGACGGTGCGAGTCCTGCCTGATCCGGAATTCCGCTCCCCGGAGGTTCCCACGACCTGCATGTGGTGCGGCAAGCCGAGCGTCGCCGAGGCGGTGTGGGCGCAGGCGTACTAGGGTTCGACCCGGCCTTGCTCGACGCGATCGCGACGCGCGTCGGGACGCCGGCCTACGTGTACGGGGCGAACCTGATCCGGGCGCAGTTTCATGCCCTGGACGACGCGCTGCAGGGGATCCCGCATCGCATTTGCTACTCCGTCAAGGCGAACGGCAACCTCGCCGTCCTGCGGGTGCTGCAGCAGGTCGGGGCGGGTGCCGACATCGTGTCGGTGGGGGAGCTGCGGCGGGCCCACGCGGCCGGGTTCGCCTCCGACCTGATCGTCTTCTCCGGAGTCGGCAAGACGGCGGCCGAGCTCGAAGAGGCGATCCGCGCGCGCATCGGATTTCTCAACATCGAGTCGACGAGCGAGCTCGACGCGGTGATCGGGGCCGCGCAGCGCACGGGGCTGCGATGTCGGGTGGGGATCCGGGTCAACCCCGATGTAGCGACCGAGACGCATCCATACACCAAGACGGGCGAGAAGACGGCGAAGTTCGGCGTGCCGTTCGACGATGTGGTCAACGTGGCCCGGCGCATCGCCGCCGAGCCCGCGCTGGAGCTGCGCGGGCTGGCGATGCACCTGGGGTCCCAGATCACCGATGTGGAGCCCTACCACCGCGGCACGGTGAAGCTGCTCGAGCTGGTCGCGGCGATCCGCGCCTCGGGCATCGCCACGCTCGAGGCGCTGGACGTGGGCGGAGGCCTGGGCGTCCGCTACTTCGACGAACGGGCGCCGTCGCCCAAGGCATTTGCGGAAGCGGTGGTGCCACCGATCCGGGCGGCGGGACTGCAGCTGCTGTGCGAGCCGGGGCGCTACATCGTCGCCAATGCGGGCCTGCTGCTCACCCGGGTGCTGTACCGGAAGCACTCGGGGGGCAAGGAATTCGTCATCGTGGACGCCGGCATGACCGATTTCGTCCGGCCCAGCCACTACAGCGCGCACCACGATATCGTCCCGCTGAAGGACGGCGGCCGGGCCGAGCGGGTGGTGAACATTGTCGGACCGATCTGCGAGTCGGGTGATTTCCTGGCGCTGGACCGGAAGCTCCCCGTGGTCGAGCCGGGGGAGCTGCTGGCCGTCCTTGGCACCGGAGCCTATGGGTTCGTGATGAGCTCCACCTACAATCAACGGCCCCGTCCGCCCGAGGTCCTGGTGGATGGCGACAAGTACTTCGTGGCGCGCACGCGGGAATCGCTCGACGACCTGATGCGGGGCGAGGTGCCCGAGCCCGCCGTGTGGCTCTCCGCATGAGCCGGATCCTGATCCTCGACTACGGGTCGCAGTTCACCCAGCTCATTGCAAGGCGCGTGCGGGAGGCGCACGTGTACTGCGAGATCCATCCTGCGTCACGCGGGACGGACCTGGCGTTCATCCGGGAATTCGCTCCCCAGGGCATCATCCTGTCGGGCGGGCCCAGCTCGGTGTTCGATCCCGGCGCGCCCACCGCGGACCCCGGCCTGCTCGACCTCGGCATCCCGGTGCTGGGCATCTGTTACGGGATGATGCTCATGGCGCATCTCGCCCAGGGGACGGTGACGCCGGCCAGCGAGCGGGAATACGGACGCGCCGAGATCACCGTACGCGAGAACGCCGGACTGTTCGCCGGATTCGAGCCCGGCTCCACGACGACGGTGTGGGCCAGTCACGGCGACCGCATCGCGGTGGCTCCCCGCGGATTCCGCACGACGGCCTCCAGCGCGAACGCTCCCGTCGCCGCCTTCCAGCACGAGACCAGGCCCCTGGGCGGCCTGCTGTTCCATCCCGAAGTGGCTCACTCGATCCGTGGCAGCGAGATCCTGGCCAACTTCCTGTTCGGCATCTGCCACTGCACGCCGGACTGGACGCCGGGGCACTTCATCGAGCAAACCGTCAGGAAGATCCAGCAGACCGTGGGGCCGAGCGGGCGGGCGATCTGCGGTCTCTCGGGCGGCGTCGATTCCGCGGTGGCCGCAGCGCTCGTGCACCGCGCCATCGGCGACCGGCTCACCTGCATCTTCGTGGACCACGGCCTGCTGCGCCTGCACGAGCGGGATCAGGTGGAGCGGACGTTTCGCAAACACTTGGGCATCGACCTGCGGGTGGTCGACGCGACCGGTCGCTTTCTGGCCGACCTGGCGGGCGTCGAAGACCCCGAAGAGAAACGGCGTCGCATCGGCCACATGTTCATCGACGTGTTCGAGGACGCGGCGCGGCACGTCGAGGGCGACGTGGGGTTCCTGGTGCAGGGAACGCTGTATCCCGACGTCATCGAATCGGCCTCGCCGCGCGGCGGACCGTCGGTCACCATCAAGACGCACCACAACGTGGGGGGGCTCCGCCCGAATCTGCCGTGGACCCTGGTGGAGCCGCTGCGCGAGCTGTTCAAGGACGAAGTGCGCCAGGTCGGTCGCGAGCTGGGGCTCCCCGAGGAGATCGTGGGGCGCCACCCGTTCCCGGGGCCGGGGCTCGCGATCCGGGTCCTGGGGCCGGTGACGGCGCAACGGCTCGATCTGCTGCGACGGGTGGATGCCCTGTACATCGAGGAAATCCGCGACGCCGGGTTGTACGACCAGATCTGGCAGGCGTTCGCGGTCTTGTTGCCGATCCGGTCGGTCGGCGTCATGGGGGACGGGCGTACGTACGAGCACGTCGTGGCGCTGCGCGCGGTGACGAGCCGCGACGGCATGACGGCGGACTGGTTCCCGTTCCCGCCGGACGTGCTGGCCCGGATCTCGAACCGGGTCATCAACGAGGTTCGCGGGGTGAACCGGGTCACCTACGACATCAGCT
>Ga0326731_1000044_pt1 | contig 31746 bp, 26 predicted proteins | sample MHFSIPfraction_FD_207645 | JGI IMG/M metagenome (GOLD analysis project Ga0326731, IMG submission 207645) | Lab enriched peat soil microbial communities from Michigan Hollow, Ithaca, NY, United States - MHF9FY SIP fraction | ecosystem: Environmental > Terrestrial > Soil > Wetlands > Peat | place...
GTTTTCCGGTCGTGCCGGACGTATAGAGGATGTAGAGCGGATCCTCCGCATCCATCGCCTCCGGGGCGCAGTGGGGAGCGGCCCGCCCCATGAGGTCGTCCCACCATTCGTCGCGACCCGCCTGCATTGTTACCGGTTGACCGGTGCGCTTCAGCACGACCACGTGGCGGATGCTGGGCGTATCCGTGAGGGCCTCGTCGGCGTTCTGTTTCAGGGGCACCAGCGTGCCGCGCCGGTACCCGCCGTCGGCGGTGACCAGCACCTTGGCCGTCGCGTCGTTGATGCGGTCGCGCAGTGACTCCGCCGAGAACCCGCCGAACACCACGGTGTGCGGGGCGCCGATCCGGGCGCATGCCAGCATCGCGACGGCCACTTCCGGGACCATGGGGAGGTAGATCGCGACGCGATCGCCGCGGGTGACGCCCAGCTGCTTCAGGACGTTGGCGAACCGCTCCACCTGCGCCAGGAGGTCGGCGTACGTGAGGCGGCGGACCTCGCCGGGCTCGCCCTCCCAGATCAGCGCCGGGCGGTCCCCGCGGCCGGCGCGCACGTGGCGGTCCAGACAATTGACCGAGGCGTTGAGCTTGCCGCCGACGAACCACTGGGCGTGGGGCGGCTTCCATTCGAGCACCCGGTCCCACGGGCGGATCCACTCGAGCTGTTTCGCCCAATCGGCCCAATAGCCTTCCCGGTCGGTGCGGGCGCGCTCGTAGATATCCTGGTCACGGACGTGCGCCTGAGCACGGAACGCGGGGGGCGGCGTGAAACTGCGCTGTTCGTCGAGCAGCGTCTCGATGCGATCGGTCATGGCTCGCGTTGGCGGTGATGGGGAGTCGTAAGGTATCGCCGGGTCGGTCCGGCCGGTCAAGCGCTTTGCAGCATGCGCCGGGCCATGCGTCCTGCGATTCCCGGTCCGCGTCCTCGGCTCGGGTCCTCGACCGCAACCTCTTGCCGTCGCGACGCTTGCCTGAGCCGCCCCAGCTGGCATCGGACTGGCTGATGTATCTACGCCATGATGTCCGCACAACCGACGGAACGGGTGCTTGCCGCTCCCGAAACGCTGGGTCTCGAGACGCGGACCGGCTTCCGGCGCACCGCCTCGCAGACCCTGGACGAGCTCCCCGAGGGCACGGGGCGGCTTGTGATCGACCTCACGGCGACCCGGGCGGTGGACAGTGCGGGCCTCGGCGCCCTGATGCTGATCCAGCGCCGGGCGGCCGATCGGCGGCAGACCGTCTGCCTGCGCGGGGCGAACGAAGAGCTGCGGTTCCTGCTGGTGCTGACCAAGCTGGACGACCTGTTCGAGCTGGAGGGCGGGGACGGCGGAGGCCGTTCCGCGTAGCCGCGACCGATGCGACGCGTATATTGGCGAGGCTATGGCCGCCACGGGTACGAAGCGTAAGGTCCTCTTCATCGAGGACGAAGCCGCCCTGCAGACATCGTACGCCCGGTTCTTCACGGCGCGCTACGACATGGCCTTCGCCCGAACCGGGGCTGAGGCGATGCAGCAGCTGGAGAGTTTCAATCCCGAGGTGCTGGTGCTCGACCTGCGCCTCCCGGACACCGACGGTATCGCGCTGCTGCAGCGCATCCGTCAGAAGCGCGCCACCATCCCCGTCGTCGTCACCACGGCCTACGTGAGCATGGAGCCGCTGATGCACGTGCTCGACCTCGGTCACAGCGCCTACCTCGTAAAGCCCTTCGACCTGAACGAGCTCGCCGCCCAGATCGATGCTGTCGGCGCGTGACGTCTCGCACGCCTACGGGTCGCTGCGGGCCCTCGATGGCATCACCTTCACGCTGGATCGCGGTCACACCCTCGCCATCTTCGGCCCCAACGGCGCCGGCAAGACCACGCTGCTCAAGGTCCTGGCGGGGCTGATCCAACCGCGGCACGGCGCCGTCGAGCTCGCCGGCGGGCGCCGCGCCATCGGCTGGATCGGGCACCAGTCACAGCTGTACGGACCGCTCACCGTCGCCGAGAATCTCCGCTTCTGGGCGTCGCTCTACGACGTCCCGGAACCCGCGCGGCGCGCGCGCCAGGAGGAGCTGATCGGGCGACTCGGTCTCGCGCGACAGGCGGATCAGCAGGTGCGGACGCTGTCCCGGGGGCAGGCGCAACGCGCCGCCATCGCGCGGGCGCTGATCCACGATCCCTCGGTGCTGCTCCTCGACGAGCCCTTCACGGGCCTCGACCGCGTCGCGGCGGAAGAGCTGCGCCGGCTGCTGGGCGAGCTCGCCGCGGCGGGGCGCGCCACGGTCCTCGTCACGCACAACGTCGAGGAGGGCACCGAGCTCGCGAGCGACATCGCCTTCATGCGCGCCGGCCGGTTCGTCGCCTTCGGCCCGCGCGCGGGACGCGACGCGGCGGTCCTCGCCACGGCCTACCGGGACGCGGTGGGCAGTGGGTGATCTCGTGCGGCACGCCTGGCTGGTGGCGCGCAAGGACCTCCAGCTGGAGTTCCGCTCGCGAACCGCGATCACCTCGGCTCTCGTGTTCACCGCGCTCGTGCTCGTGGTATTCGAGCACGGCCGCGATCCGACCGCGGTCTCCACGATCGACCTCGCGCCGAGCATCCTCTGGGTGACGTTCAGTTTCGCCGGCATGCTCACCCTCAACCGGGCGTTCAACGCGGAGCTCGAGAATCAGGCGCTCGACGGCCTGCTGCTCGCGCCGATCAGCCGCACCAGTCTGTTTCTCGGGAAGCTCGTCGCGAACCTCGCGTTCGTCGCCGTGGTCCAGGTGACGGGCCTGCTGCTGTTCACGCTCTTCTTCAATGTGCCGGTGTGGGAGGTGTGGGCCCCGCTCGTGACCGTGATGATCCTCGCGACGACGGGCTTCATCGCCGTGGGGACGCTGTTCAGCGCGATGGTGGTGCGCACCCGGTTCGCGGAGCTGATGCTGCCGGTCCTGCTGTTGCCGTTTCTGCTGCCGCCGCTCATCGCGGCGGTCGAGGTGACGGCTAAGCTCTTCGCCGGGCGTCCCTTGAGTGAGGTCGTGGGATGGCTTAGGTTGCTCGCAGCCTACGATGTCGCGTTCGTGTCGCTCGCAACGCTCCTTTTTCCGGCGACGGTGACGGAATGACGCTGCTCCGACGGGGACGGTGGATCACCGCGATCTCCCTGTTGCTGCTGGGCGGGATCTACGTCCGCGCGCTGGTCTTCACCCCCGAAGAGCGCCTGCAGGGGCTCGCGCAGAAGATCTACTACGTGCACGTGCCGTCGGCGTGGTCGGCGATGCTGGCGATGGGGATGGTGGGACTCGCCAGCATCCTCTTTCTCTTCCTCAAGGATCCGCGCTACGACCGCTTCGCCTCGGCGTCCGCCGAGGTCGGGACCGCGTTCTCGCTGGTGATGCTGACCACCGGCCCGCTCTGGGCGCGACCGATCTGGGGCACGTGGTGGACGTGGGATGCGCGGCTGACCCTCACGCTGATGATGTTCTTCATGTTCATCGGCTATCAGGTGCTGCGCGGCGCCGTCGCCGACCCCAGCCTGCGGGCGCGCTACGCGGCGGTCGTCGGGATCTGCGGGCTCGTCCTGCTGCCGTTCATCCACCTCAGCGTGTACCTGTTCCGCACCCTGCATCCGATGCCGATCGTGCTGAAACCCAGCGCGCCGTCGGCGCCCCCCGCGATGGTGATCACGCTCCTGTCGTCGTTCGCGGTGTTCACCCTGCTGTACGTGGGGTTCGTGATCCAGCGCTACGCCATCGGAGAGCATACCCATGACGCCTGACGCGATTCCGCAGACGGGCGGGTACATGATCGCCGCGTACATCATCGCCGCGGTGATTCTGCTCGGGTATACGGTGGTGCTGTGGAGGAGAGGTTCCGCTAGAACGAAATCGTAGGGAGAGATTCGTCGGGGGCTGAACCGTAGAGAAGAGGCGTACGCCTCGTCCTTACGGTTCAGCCCCAGACGTTTTTGTCCTTACGCTTTCTTCGGAAGCAGCAGCACCTTCCACACCCACCCGGCGAGCGCCCCTCCCGCCAACGGCCCGATCCAGTACACCGCCTGCGAGTGCCACGACCAGGCCACCACCGCGGGTCCCAGCGCGCGCGCCGGGTTGAGCGCCGCGCCGGTGAGACCGCCCACGACCAGGGCGGACACGAAGATCGCCAGACCGATGCCGAAGCCGCCGATCTTGGGTGCCTCGCTGGAGATGGCGGTCCCGAACACGGCGGAGACGAGGAAGAAGGTGAACACCGCTTCGATCGCGACGGCCTGTCCGAAGGAGACGTTGAGCGACAGCTGCGGCACGCCGGCCGTCACCGCGCGCACGGCGACGGCGGAGAACACCACCTTCAGGAGCGCCGCTCCGGCGATCCCCCCGACGAGCTGGGCCAGCACATAGCGGCCCAGGGTGCGGCCGTCGATCCGGCCGGCCATGAACACGCCGAGGCTGACGGCCGGGTTGAGGTGCCCGCCCGAGATGCCCATCATGGCGCTGATCAGGATGGCCATCCCGACCCCATGGGCCAGGGCGATGCCGAGGGGCGTGACCGCGCCGCCCGTCATGGCGTTGGTGACGACGCTGCCCGCGCCGATGAAGACGAACAGGGCCGTGCCGAGAAACTCCGCGACCAGCGGCCGCATCGAGGCGTTCACCAGGGCTCCTCCGTTGAGTGATGGATTGAGGCGGCGGCAAATCTACGGGCGATCTCAGGCGCGCCGCAACACCAGCGTCGCGTTGATGCCGCCGAAACCGAATGAGTTCGTGAGGATGGCGCCGGGTCGCGCGGTCCGGCCGTCCCCGGGCAGGCAGTCGAGATCGCACGCCGGATCGGGCTGCGAGAGGTTGAGCGTGGGCGGGAGCCACCCCCGCGCGAGCGACAGGGCACAGATCGCCGTTTCGATCGCGCCGCTCGCCCCGAGCGCGTGACCGTAGTAGCCCTTGGTCCCGCTCACCGCCAGTCGGTACGCGTGCGCGCCGAACACCTGCTTGATCGCGAGCGTTTCGGTGGAATCGTTGAGCGGGGTGGACGAGCCGTGCGCGTTGACGTACTCGATTTCCCCGGCGCTCACGTCGCCGTCGGCCAGGGCGAGCTGCATGGCGCGCGCCGCCTGGCGGCCGTCGGGCCGCGGCGCGGTCATGTGGTGCGCGTCGTTGGTGCAGCCGTACCCGACGATCTCCCCGTACACCGGGGCGCCGCGGGCCAGCGCCCGCCCGCGCTCCTCCAGGATGACCACCGCTGCTCCCTCCCCCATCACGAAGCCGTCGCGATCGGCGTCGAACGGACGGGACGCCGTGCCGGGATCGTCATTGCGGGTGCTCATCGCGCGGATATTGGAGAACGCGGCGAAGGTGAGCGGCGCGAGCGGGGCTTCCGAGCCGCCCGCCACCATGACGTCGGCATAGCCGTCGCGCACGGCGCGGAAGCCTTCGCCCACCGCGATGGTGCCCGAGGCGCAGCTCATCGCGTTGGTGGCGTTGGGGCCGGTGAATCCGAATTCGATGGCGATGTTGCAGCTCGCGGCGCCGGGGAACACCGCCAGCGCGAGTGAGGCGTCGAGCCCGCGGGGCCCCTCCCGCAGGTAGTTCCCCACCTGCGATTCGGCGAACGCGACGCCGCCCAGGGCCGAGCCCATCATCGCCCCGACGCGGTCGGAGTCCTCCCGCGCAGGCTCGAGCCCGGCATCGGCGAGGGCCAGCCGGGCGCACGTCACGGCGAGCTGGGAGAATCGGTCGAGCCGTTTGGCGCGCTTGGCCTCGAGAAAGTCCTGCGGCCGAAAGTCGGGAATCTCGGCGGCGATCTTGCTGCGGAACGGAGCGGGGTCGAAGCGGCTGAGGGTGCGCACGGCGGAGCGCCGCGCCACGAGGCCCTCCCACAGCCCGTCGACCGCGGTCCCGATGGGGGTGACCGCGCCGACGCCGGTGATCACGACCCGGCGGCGCGACGTCACGCGGCCTCCGCGCTGCGCCGGATCCCGGCCAGCGTGCGGGAGGCGATGCCGTGCACGAACACCGGCCCGATCACCGCGTCCGCCGCCAGACGGCCGACCAACGGCCAGCCCGGACCCGCCCACTCGTGCACGATCTCCACCACCACGTGCTCCCCCTCGCCGTTTCGTGTTTCGGTCAGCTCCCAACGGACGTCCATCCCCGTCGTGAGTCCGCCGACATGCCGGTAGCGGATCACCGGAGGGTCGAGCTCCACGCGCATCTCCGAGACCCACCACGTCGGATACCGGAGCGGGGGCGGACCGAACGGCCGCCAGGCGGCCATCTCCACGCGCCCGCCGTCGGCGCGCCGCTCGAGCATTTTCACCCAGCGATAGTGGGGCAACAGCTCCGGCCAGCGCTCCACCTCGCGGGCGAGGGCGAATACCCGGTCGAGCGGGGCTCGGATCGTGATGCGGTCGACGGTGTGCATGAGAAGAAGCGCTATCGGCTATCAGCTATCGGTCATCGGTCGGCCGATAGCCGATAGCGATAACCGATAGCTGATAGCCGATAGCAATCAGAGACTCGCATACCCACCCCGATAGTACAGCAACGGCCGACGCTCGCTCACCTCACCGCCCGTCACCAGACCGAAAAACACCGTGTGGTCTCCGCTCGGGACGGCGGCGTGCTTCGCGCATTCGATGTGCGCCAGCGCGCCATCGATCAGCGGCACGCCGCGGCGGCCTTCCCGGTACCCCACGCCGTCGAAGCGGTTCGCCTCCACGGCCGCGAACCGGCGCGCCATGGCTTCCTGGTCGGCCGCGAGGATGTTGACCGCGAAGTCCGCCGCCGCGAGGAGCGCCTCGTGCATGTCGTTCTGACGATCCACCGCCACCAGCAACAGCGGGGGGTCGAGCGACACCGACGCCACCGAGCTCGCGGTCATGCCGGCGGGGTGCCCGTCGGCGCCCCGGGCGGTCACCACGCTCACCCCGGTGGCGAATCTCCCCATGAGCTGGCGGAATTGTGCCGCCTCGACGCCCGGTGTCACCATAGCAGCTGGAGAAGGAAGGAAGGGGCCAGCACCGCGCGGGCCGGCACGAAGTTGCCGGTCGCTCCGACCACAAGATCGGCCAGGCCGGGATGGCGCGCCAGACGGCCCACGACGCGGCGCGCCAGCCGTTCCCATCCCACCCCGACGCCGATCAGCCGCTCCAGCATCCACTTCCCGGAGAACGCCCGGCGCCGCGCGGCGCGATACGGGTCGAGCGCCCCAGCCGGCAACGGCCCGCGGCCCCGGCCGGCGAGGGCGTCCACCAGCGCGGCCGCGGCGAGTTCCGCTCCCCGCAGCGCGCTGTACAGCCCCTGCCCGGTGAACGGATCGAAGAAATCCGCGGCGTCGCCCACGAGCAGGGCCCCGCCGCCCGGCGCCACCGCGTGGCGCGACCACTGCGCGAATGGCCCCGTCACCAGGACGTCTCGCGCGAGGGCAGCGCCAGCAAAGCGTCCGCGCAACCGCGGAAAATCCTCCAGTGCCGCCCGCAGCCCCCGGTCCCGTCGCAGCGCCACCGCGCGCGTCCGGGCGGCGGATACGGGAAGCACGAGGGCCACGGTCGTCACGCCGTCGCCGATCGGACCCATCCCGACGTAGCCCGGCCGCCCGATATGCATCTCACCCACGTCGCTCATCCCCCCGACGCTGGTGTAGTGCGCGGTGAACGCCAGGCGCGACGGGAACGAGGAGCGGCGCAGGCCGAGGCGCCGCGCCACCACGGAGCGCAGGCCGTCCGCTCCGACGACGACGCGTGACCGGTGTATGCGGCGGACGGCCCCTCCGGCGCGGGCGACCACGCCGCCGACCGCCCCCTGGTCGTACAGCAGCTCTTCCACCGCCACGCCTTCCTCTATCTGAGCTCCGGCCCGGACGGCCGCTTCCACGAGGAGCGCATCGAGCCGGGAGCGGGGCAGGGCATAGCCGTAGGGCGCGGGGCTGGGGAATCGATGGTTCGCGGCGAACCGGCCCACCGCATCCGTTCCATCCGGAGCCACCACCCGCATACCGTAGAGGCGGCCCGGTGCGGCTCGCTCGATGTCGGCCACGAGGGCGGGGTCGAGCCGTCCGAGCACCGGGGTGGCGGCGGGGCTCAAGTACTCCGAGCAGGGCTTCTCGCGCGGGAATCGGGCGCGGTCGAGCAGCAGCACCTTCGCGCCGGCGCGGGCGGCGAGCAGGGCGGTGGCCGAGCCCGCCGGCCCCGCTCCCACCACGACCACGTCCCAGGCCTGCGGCATGTATTGGCTCAGCCGGCTAGGAAACGACCAGCCAACCCGCGCCGGCCATCAGGGCACCGGCAAGGGACCCGGCCAGGTTCACCACGTCGTTGTCCAGCCATCGCAGTCCTCGCGCCAGGGAAACCGGCCCGTGGCAGCCCTCGCCCGCCGCGCGCTCCGTCACGACTCCGCACACCGGGCAGGCGTAGCGGGCTTGTACGGTGGCGCCGAGCAGTGAATCGAACAGCATGCCGGCGGCGCCGCCCGTCGCCGCGACGGCGGCACCGCGCCAGCCGAGAACGGGGGCGACGAGCCCGGCCAGACCGGCAATGGCGAGCGCCCCGGCCAGGCCGCCGGCGGTGCCGAGCGGGGTGATACCCCCGGAGTCACCGGGGGAGACGACCGCGCCGGTCGTGATGAGGCGCGGAGGGGTCGGGGAGAACGCGCCGATCTCGGTGGCCCAGGTGTCGGCGGCGGCGGCGGCGAGGGCGCCGGCTGCTTCGGGCCAGTGACCGAAGAGCGCCGCGAGGGCCGCGACCCCGCCGTTCGCCAGGACCTGGCCGGCGCGGCGACGGGCCCCCGCCCCCGTGGCCAGGCGGGTGAGGACACTTCCACTAAGAAGGAAAGCGAAGAGGGGAACGAGCCCGCGCCACCCGAGTCCCCACCAGACGGCCCCGCCGACCAGGAGGGCGGCGGCGCTACCGCCCGGTGTGAGCCAGCTCACTCGTCGAACAGCTGTTCCAGGATGCGGCGGCGTAACGCGGGCGGGGCGCCCTGGGTACTGCAGCGCGCCTTCACGAATTTCAGGAACAGGTCTTCGAAGTCGTGCTGCTCACCGCAGGGGGGGCATTCCACGAGATGCTGGCGGATCTCGCGTTCCAGCTCCGGGGTCATCTCACGATCGAGGTACTCGTAGAGGTGCTCGATGCACTCGCGGCAGTTCATGTGGCGTGCCCCTTGATGTATCCCATGCTCACGGCGTAGTCGTACAGCTTGGCCTGCAACAAGCGCCGCCCCCGGTACAGTCGCGATTTCACCGTTCCTACGGGGACGCCGAGCACCTTGGCGACCTCTTCGTAGGAGAGTCCTTCGACGTCCGACAGCATCACCGCCTCGCGGAACGCCTCGGGGAGCTGATCCACCGCTCGGAGCACTTCGTCGTCCACGATCCGGTCGAAGAAGGCGCCCTGGGGGTCCCGTTCCTGTACATCCTCGAACACCGCGAAGGGCTCGATTGTGTCCAGGTCCACCGACTCGGGGTGCCGGCGCTTGCGCCGGTATTCGTTGATGAAGAGATGGCGCAGGATGGTCAGCAACCACCCCTTCGCGTTGGTCCCCAGAGCGAACCGGTCCCAGGAGCGGTAGGCCCGCAGCATCGTCTCCTGGACGAGGTCCTCGGCGTCGGCGGCGTTGCCCGCGAGGCGGAGTGCCACGCGGTAGAGCGTGTCGAGGTGGGGCAGCGCCTCACGCTCGAAGCTCGCGCGTCGGTCCTCCTGTGGAGGTTGCTCGGGGGCGGGAGAAGGCGAGGGGGTGGACGCCATGCGGGTTCGAGAAGGGTAGGCGCGGGCTCCCCGGTTTCGCAATGGGGTGCTAGGTTACGCGCGCCGTGATCCATAGCATCGTGCCGCTCGCGGTACTCGAGGCCATCCAGAACCTCGACACCCCCGTGGAAGACGGTCTGGGCGAGTTCGCCGACGAGCTTCTGGTGAAGCGCCTCGGCCTCTCGGCGACCGTCCGGACCCAGCTCGCCGAGTACGAGGCGCTGGTGCGCCGCGACGGGCGGGTGGCGAGCGACCATGTGGAGGCGCTCATGCGCCTGGTGGGCCGGCGCCCCGATGCGGAGCTGGTGTTCGCCGATGCGGGGCGGCGCGCCGCGCGACGTGCGGTGCGGCGCGCGTTCACCGGTGCGCGCCTGCTGGCCGCGGTCGCCCCCCGCAGTCTGGGCTACGCGGTCGCCGGCCGCGTGGCGCACGTCGTGTTGGGCGGCGATCTGACGCGCGACGCGCGCGTGCCGGTGGTCCGCGTCGGCGATGCGCTCGCCGTCCGGGCCACGCCCGATGGGGCCGCGTGCGGATTCTATGCGGCGGCCTTCGCCGAGCTGTTGCGCCTGCTCGCCGGCTTCGAAGGCGCCATGCTGCACACCTCCTGCCGCGCCCGCGGCGGTGCCCGCTGCGAGTGGCGCGCCGCCCCACCCGATCCGAGACACCACTGATGCCCCTGCTCGCCGGTTTCGACTTCACCGCCCTGACGGGCATGCTCGAAGCGCTCGGCGCCGACGCATGGCTGCTGTTCGACTTCCGTGGCGTCAACCCGATCGCCACCCGCGTGCTCGACGTGCACGGCATGGCGACGCGGCGATTCTTCGTCTTCCTGCAACGCGCGGGACCGCCCGTGGCGGTGGCGCACAGGATCGAGCTCGCCCCCTTCGAAGGATTCCCCGGTGAGGTGCGACCCTACGCCGCCTGGCGCGAGCTGCACGCCCAACTCGAGCCGCTCGTGCGGGGGAAGACGCTCGCCCTCGAGACCTCTCCCCAGGACGGCGTGCCCTACCTCGATCGCGTCCCCCACGGGGTGGTGCAGCTGCTGGAGGCGCTGGGCGCGCGCGTCGTGTCGTCGGCACCGCTCGTCACGCGGTTCGCGTCGCGCTGGTCCGACGCGGAGCTGGCCGGGCACCGGCGGGCCGCCGAGGCGATCGCCGCCATCGCGCGCGACGCGCTCGCCTGGGCGGGCGCCGAGCTCGCACGAGGAAGCGCCGTGCGGGAAACCGCCGTGCAGCAACGGGTGGTGGACGCGTTCGAGCGCGCCGGACTCGTCACCGACCATCCACCGATCGCGGCCTTCGGCCCGAACGCGGCGAATCCGCACTACGAGCCGCGCGCGGGCTCGGACCGCACACTCGCGCCGGGCGAGGTCTTGCTGCTCGATTTGTGGGCGGGCGTGTCGCGCGGAGCCGTGTTCGCCGATCAGACGTGGATGGGATTCGCCGGGCGCACGCCACCCCCGGACGTCACGCGGGTGTGGGAGGTGGTGCGCGATGCTCGGGATGCGGCGGTCGCCCGGCTCGTCGAGCGCTGGCGTGGGATGGGTGGGGGCGGCCCGCCGGTGACCGGTGCCGAGCTGGACGACGCGGCGCGCGGTGTGATCGTCGCCGCCGGCTATGGCGAGTGGTTCGTGCACCGCACCGGGCACTCCATCGACCGCGACCTGCACGGCTCCGGTCCCCATCTCGACAACTTCGAGACGGCCGACACGCGGGTGTTGCAGCCGGGCATCGGGTTTTCAGTGGAGCCAGGGGTGTATTTGCCCGGTCGCTTCGGCGTGCGCAGCGAGATCAACGTGCACCTCGGAGCGGCGGGACCGGAGGTCACGCCGGCCGCGCCGCAACGGACGCTGCTACTGGTCTGATGCAACTCGGCGGAAGTGGGGTCTTGCGGACCGGCGCGCACGACGACATGTTCGCGCGGTTTTTTCTGTCCACTTCCGGGGACAACGCCGGGCGCCGGCTCGCCTTGACGGCTCTCGTGACGCGGTCCACCTTTGCGAAGGCATCTATTTGTAGGGTGCAGGATGACAGCCGTCTTTTTTGGAAGCACTCACCCGGAGGGAGGTGACGTGTCGCCAATCGCTTTTCCGTCCGGTAGTTCAAGCGTCTTCACGCCATGGGAGGATGTGTCATGACTCATCGTGTGCGAAGCGTCTTCGGTCGCTTCCTCGCGCTGGGCGTCGCCGTCGTGCTCGCGACATTCGTCGCGGTTGCCCCGGCTGCCGCACAGCAGACGACGGGAAAGATCGAAGGCACGGTGACCGATCAGGCGGGCGTCGCGCTCGCGAACGCCCAGGTCTTCGTTTCCGGGACCTCGTTCGGCGCTGTAACGAACGACAAGGGCTACTACTTCATCAACAACGTGCCGGTCGGCAGCTACACGCTGCGCGCGCAGTTCATCGGGTATGCCCCGACGGAAGTGCGCGAGGTGCGGGTGTTCGGCGGCCAGACGATCACGCAGGACATCAAGCTCGCCCCGTCGGCGATCCAGGTGTCGGGCCTGACCGTGACGGCGGCGTCGAATCCGATCGTGCCGCGCGACCAGGTGGCGTCGAAGTCGATCGTGTCGGGCGAGCTGGTCAACAGCCTGCCGGTGGACGACGTCCGCAACGTGATCGCGCTGCAGCCGGGCGTCGTGGAGTCCGGCGTGACCGCGGGCGTGTCGATCCGCGGCGGCCGGCCCGGTGAGGCGAACGTCTACATCGACGGCGCCTCGGTGCGCGGCACCAACAACGGGGGCCAGCGGATCAATCTGGGGACGAACTCCGTCGAAGAGGCATCGGTGACGACGGGTGCCTTGGGCGTGGAGTTCTCCGACGCGCAGTCGGGCGTCATCTCCTACACCACGCGTTCGGGCGGCCAGGCGCTCAAGGGCACGCTGTCCTACGAGACCGATCAGCCGTTCGGCAACGCCATCAGTTATGGCTACAACCGGTTCGAGGGGTCGCTGGGGGGGCCGGTGTTGGGCAACCTGCGGTTCTTCGCCTCCGGTGTCCTCCAGGGGCAGCTGACCGACTTCCGGCAGAAGGGGGCGGAGAACGTCCCGTTCTTCTCGGTGGGCGGGGTGGACCAGGTAGTGGTGGACAGCACGGGGAGCGCCGGAATTTCGAGCGTCACGTTGCCCGAGTTCGTGCAGTACAGCGGGCAGTGCGGGCAGTTCGGGTCGTCGGCCAGTCCGCTGGCGCAGGCGATCGCGAACAACTACGGGGTGAGCTGCCAGGGCGTGCGGCGGCCGATGAACTGGTCGAACACGCTGCAGGCGGAGGGCAAGCTGTCCTACAGCTACGGCACCGGCTCGAGCGTGTCGCTCACCGGGCTGGCGCAGGGGCAGCAGAGCCGGAACTTCCCGGGACGCAGCATCGACGCACCGGGCCTGTACAGCGGCACGCACTCATGGCAGCGGCTGGCGGTGTTGAACCTGACGCACTCGGCGTTCAAGTCGGCCGAGCGGGAGCTGGCGATCAACCTGAACCTCTCGTGGGCGCGGGATCGTTCGATGTTTGGGCCGCTCGACCCGCAGAATGAGCTGGCGACGCGCGACCCCACGATGGGGATCACGTTCAAAACGATGCAATTCTCGGGATTCCCGAATTTCCCCTTCCCGATCACCGACGAGATCGTCCGCAACGTTCGCTCGGGCGCGGGGCTGCGAGTGCCGATGCTGAACAACGGCTCGATCGACCCCGGGCAGCCGTTCCGGCTGAACCCCTACGGGATGCAGTCGGGCTCGTGGTGGGTCAGCGGCAGCAACACCGGCGGCTCGCTGCTGTCGGAGACGCGGATGAGCGGACGGCTGGTGGTGGACTGGCAGGCCAACCGCTTCCACCGGTTCACACTGGGCGGCGATGCCAAGAAGACCGACTTGTCCTACTGGCAGGATGGCAATCTGAACCGCCAGATCTTCATGAACGCCTACGTCGTGCATCCGGTGCAGTACGGCCTGTTCGCGGCCGACCGGCTCGATCTGGGTGACGTGGTGATCGAGGTGGGTGCGCGCTACGACTACTACGATTCGCGCACGCTGTTCGCGACCACGCCGGGGCGCATTTTTACCCACCCCGACTGGAACGTGGATGCGGCGACGAACGACGCGATCTACCAGCAGATGCTGGCCGACACGAACATCTTCACGCCCTCCAAGTCGCACCACGCGATTTCGCCGCGGCTGCGGGTGTCGTTCCCGATCACCGAGCAGACGGACTTCCGGCTGTCGTATTCGCATCAGGTGCAGACGCCGGAGTTCACGACGCTCCTGACGGGGGTCAACAACGACCTGTCGTTCACCAACTCGAACGACGTGTTCGGACGCGATCTCGACTTCGGCAAGACGATTCTCTTCGAGTTCGGCGTGCGACACGCCTTCAGCCAGAACCTGGTGCTGGACGTGTCGGCGTACAACAAGGACAAGGTGTCCGACTACGCGGCGCGCATCCTGCCGTTCGTGGATCCGCGCACGACGAGCGACACGTTGAACGTCAACGTGCTGACGAACCGCGACTTCGGAAACTCGCGCGGCATCGACACGAAGTTCGACTGGCGGGTTGCCTCGTACTTCAGCGTGTCGGCGGCCTACACGTTCCAGGTGTCCAAGAACACCGGCTCGGATCCGTTCTCCTATCTCAATACGTTCGCCCGGCAGGTGTCCGGGTTGACGGGGGACCGGACGCCGCCGCCGGAAGCGTCGCAGCGCACCAACGACGACCGGACCCACAACTTCGTGGGGGCGCTGGCACTGTCGTTCCCGAACGACTACCGCCACGGGACGACGGTGGGCGCGATCCTGCGCAACGTCGGCGTGTTCTCGACGATCCGCGTGCAGAGCGGTCTGCCCTACACCCGGCTGGTGAACAACGGGGATGGGCAGGCGGCGGCGCATCTGGCCTTCGGGCTGGGTGGCCGCGCGGCGGAGCCGCTGAACGCTTCGGTGCTGCCGTGGACCAAATACGTCGACATGCGGGTGAACAAGGGGTTCCGCCTCGGCCGGCTGGACGTGATGGCCTTCGCCGACGTGCGCAACCTGTTCAACTGGGCCAACATCGTCGATCTGTTTGCCGAGAGCGGCGACGTCGTGAACAGCATACACAAGGAAAAGACGCTGTCGTCGGAATTCGCCGGACTGCTGGATGAAGCGAACCAGGCGGCGGCGCTGGAAGCCGACGGCACGACGATCGATCTGCGGGGCAGCTGCCAGGGCTGGAGCAAGCCGGTGAATTGCGAGTCGCTGCGCCGGGTGGAAGCCCGGTTCGGGGACGGCAACGGCCAGTATACGCTGGCGGAGCAGACGCGTGCGCTGGACACGTACTACAATGCGCAATTCGGCGCGTACCGGTTCAACAGTCAGGGCCGGAGTATCCGGATCGGCTTCGAGACCAACTTCTGAGATCGGCGAGTGGCGGCGTCGCCTCCGGGCGGCGCCGCCTCCCCGTTTCACTCGTGGAGGAACGATGATGCGTTCAGTGTTCAGCAGTACGCTGGTGCGGGCCGCCGCGGCGGTGATGCTGATGATCGGCGTCACGGCTCCGGAGTCGGCTGCCAAGCCCCTTCCGGGGCGCCCGATCCGGCGCGGACAACTCAACCTGTTTGCCAGTAACGGCCTGCTCTTCGAAGTGAATAAGCAGCAGTGCGGCCTCCAGGCGGACGGACAGACCTGCGTGGCGTTCGCCGGCTCACCGGTGGGTGGCGGCGGCTTCTGGCCGAAGGGCACCCCCGATCAGTACATCTTCAACTCCGGGTTGCAGATCGCCGGACACGTGAGCCGGACCGCGGGTTTCGCGTGGGCGGGCGACACGGTCGGCGCCTTCTTCATGGATGCGCGCGGCGATCAATTCTCCGGATCTCCGGCGCCGGGCACCGGCGGGTGGTACAACTCGCTGAACCCGGCGGACATCGCGGCGTGGCCGAACGGCGCCGTCGTCCGCAATGCCAGCGACTCGATCTACAACTCGTTGCTCGAAGGGTCCCAGACGATCTCGCAGGGCGACGCCTGGGCCCGCTATTGGGAGGGCGATCCGGCGTTCTCGACCGGACGGCTGCATCCGTCGGGCCTCCTCGTCGATCAGCGCGCGCTCGCCTGGAACTTCCCGAGCGGCAACGAGGACATCATCTACTTCGTCTTCACCTTCTACAACATCTCGGCGCGCTCGTCGTCGGGCGTGTACAACAACTCGACGATCCCGCCCGCCGTACAGGCCGAGATCGCCTCGTTCGGTGATCAGTTCCAGGACCTCAACGAGCAGAAGTTCAAGGTCGCCATCCCCGACGGCGGCTACTCGCTCGACAGCATTTACGCGGCGTTCACGATGGACGCCGACGTCGCCGTGTTCAGCCAGAACTACACGACAGCGTGGCTGCCCTTCAATATCGGCGGTGAGTATTCGGGCACCTTCCTGCCGGAAGTGGGCTGGACGTTCCCGGCCAGCGTGTTCGGCGCGCCGTTCTTCGCCGGCTCCGGGTTCATCGGCGTGAAGTACCTGAAGTCCCCGGAGTCTTCGCCCGGGGTCCAGGTCGGCCTGACGATGTTCTCACAGACGTTGAACTCGGCGACCGGTTTCCCCGACCCCGTCGGTGTGAACCAGCTGCTTCGCTATCTGAGCGGCTTTCACGGTCCGACCGACCTTCCCTGCAGCTTCAGCGATCTGGCGGTTGCCCGGCTGCGCCGCCTGTGCTTCCTGGGCCAGGGGCAGGGTGACGCGCGGTTCTTCGAAGCGTCCGGTCCGTTCGCGCTGGCGCCGGGCCAGGCGGCGAGCATCGTGGTGGCCTACATCAACGCGGCGCCGGTCGCCGTGCCGGGCATTTCGCCGGGACCCACCACCGACGTAAAGCCGATGACCCCGTTCACCGGCGACTCGATCTTCAACAATCCCGGCGACACCATCCACGTCCGTACGATCGACCGGATGGCCGGCTGGGTCAGCGCGACCGATCTGAACGCCAACAACAGCATTGAACAGGACGAAGTGACCACGGTCCCCCGGTCGCTGCTCAACAAGGGGCTCGTGGCGCAGGACGTGTTCGACCACGGCTTCCTGCTGCCCAACTCACCGGTTGCCCCGGAGTTCTATCTGGTGCCGGGTGACGGCCAGGTGACGGTCGTGTGGCAGAAGAGCGCGAGCGAGGCCGCGGGCGATCCGTACTTCGCCGTGGCGGCGGATCCGGGGAGTGCGCTGTACGATCCGAACTTCCGCCAATTCGACGTGGAGGGATACCGCGTGTACCGCGGCCGGACGTCCAGCGATCTGAGCCTCGTCGCCCAGTTCGACTACGCCGGCACGAGCTTCATCGACTATACCGCCGCCCTTCCCTACGGCGATTTTTGCGCGCCGGAGCTCGGGGTGACCACCACGTGTCCGGTGACATTCGACTCCGTGCCCCCGTTCGTCACGGGGAACGAAGTCGATATCTCCGGGGACCTGATTCAGATCCCGCCCGGCGGGCGGGTGAAACTGGCGACCGGCGCCGTCCTCGTCCTCGCCGCCGACACGGCGGTCACCGGGGCGGCCGATGGCGCAAATCCCGCACTCGAGAACACGGGCGTGCCGTTCGCCTTCGTGGACCGGAGCGTGCGGAATTCGTTCACCTATTTCTATACGGTGACCGCGTTCGACGTGAACAGCCTGAAGTCCGGGCCCACGTCGCTCGAGTCGCCGCGCATCACCAAGCGCGTCACTCCGCGCGGCTCGGTGCCGAACCTGTCGACCGCCGAGCTGGTCGCCACGTTGTCCGGGAGTGACAACGTTCCGCTCGATCCGTCGGCGGACTTCACCATTGATCCGGCGACCGGCCGTTTCGGCGGGCCGCCGCCTCCGACGGACGCCTTGATCGGAGCGTTCGCGCCGCTCGTGCCGCAGCTCCTGCCGGCCCTGGCGCTCGAGGCGAAAGTCGATTCGCTGACGGTGCGCACGGACGCCGATGGTGGCTGTCCGGTGAGCAACGGGCTCGGGGCGTGCTACTTGATGTACGTCACGTTCACCAAGAACGGCGTCCCGCAACAGTTCGTGGTCAATCAGCCCTGGCCGGTGTGGGTGAGCTTCGATGGCATCACGAACATCGAAACGCCCCTTGGCGCCGTACCGGTGGCGGCGGATTCCGCGTCGAGTGCGAACCTGGGCGTTCCGCCTGGCTTCGCGCAGTTCAATGCGACAGTGAATGCCACGCTGCGCGAGTACATCCGCTTCTCCTCGTTCGAGGGGCAAGCGGCGCGTCGCGGGGTGATCGCCGGCACGGCCAACGCCGGATATTCCCCAGGCGGCTCGCGGTGGTTCTCCGGAGCGAACGAGACGGTGGACCATCCGGGCCTCGGCATTCGGGTGGGTCACGTCACCGGGGCCGACACGGTGTGGGCGCCGATCAATGCCACCGACATCGATCCCAACACCCCGGGCGTCCAGTCGTACCCGAACTCGGGCGAATTGCAGTGTTTCGGATACGCCTTCGCCGGGCTTTCCCGCGAAGCCGATGTCCAGTTCACCTGGGGCGCCGCCGGCCAGATCGCGACGGTGTACGATGCCACGCACCACGTGGACGAGCTGTTCAAGTCGGGCTATGAGGCGTCGTACGGCTTCGTGGGCGACTTCAACGGCAACGGCTACATCGACGTCCGCGACTTCAATTACGTGGACATCGCGTCGCAGTGGGCCGACGGCACCACGAATCCAGCCGGCCTGGCCTGCGCGCACACCGATCCGGGTCCAGCGGGACGGAAAGCGCTGCTCAACCAGCCGGTGCTGCTGCCGGTATCGGTCGAATCCGCCCCAACAGCGGGCTCCGGGACCGGGTTCGGGCTCTACGTCAACGGCGAGCGCTACATCTTCCGGCTCACCGGTGGGACGCCACCCGCGTCCGGTACCGTGTGGACGCTGCGGACCTATGCCGGTACGGTACGGTCGACCACGGCGACGATCTCAACGGCGACGCCAGCCGGATACACGTTCACGCCCACCGATCGGAACCCGATCATCCCGGGGCTGAAGGTGTCGTTCAATGTCACGGCGCGGACGCTGGCGACGGCGGAGTCGGACAGCGTGTTGAATCACGTCCACTCCGTGCCCGATCCGTACTACGTGACGGACGCGCTCGAGATCACGGCGAACCAGAAGGTCTTGAAGTTCGTGAACCTGCCGCCGCAGGCGATCATTCGGATCTATTCGCTGAGCGGTGTGCTGGTGAACGTCCTCACCCACAACGACCCGGGTCTTGGGGGCGAAGAGGCGTGGAACCTGCGGAACCGGAACAACCAGTTCGTGGCATCCGGCGTGTACTTCTATCAAGTCGAAACGCCTGCTGGCCACAAGAAGCTCGGCCGGTTCACGATCGTCAACTTCGCGCCCTGAGGAGAACGCCACCATGAAGAAGCTTCTGCTCTCGACGCTCTGTGCGGGCGCGCTGCTGACGGCCATCGCCGTCGTGCCGGCCGCCGCGCAGAACCAAGGCACCCAGAGCAACACCGCCTTCGGCGGCGCCTCGGGTGAGTTCCTGCTGCTCGGTGCCAGCGCCAGAGGATTGGCGCTGGGCGGCGCGTATGCCGCGCTCGCGACCGACGTCTCGTCGCTGTACTACAACCCCGCCGGGCTGGCGCAGCTGAGCCGCCCGGAGGGGATGCTGTCGACGTTCAACTACGTGGACTCGACCAATTACGTCTGGGGCGGTCTCGCCCTGCCGCTCGCCGGTGGCGCGCGGGTGGTCGGCTTCAGCCTCGGCTCGTTCGGCTTCAGCGATCAGCCGATCTACACGCTGGAGGCCCCGGAAGGTGACGGGCGCACGTACTCGGTGCGGGAGACCTTCCTGCAGGTCACCGGCGCCCAGAACTTCTCGGACCGGTTCTCTGCCGGGATCTCGGTGAAGTTGATCAACGATCGTCTGGGCACGGCCCGCGCGACGGCGTTCGCGCTGGACTTCGGCACCAGTTTCCACGCGATGGCGGGATCGCGGCCGATCCGCGCGTCGTTCGTGATTCAGAACCTCGGCTCCAACCTGCGCCACGACGGCGCGGATCTGGACGTCGGCACGCAGCGCACGCCGCCGTTGGGCGTGATCGCGGTGCCGCAGGAGCCGCAGCCCGCCCGGCTGCGCACCAGCGGCTGGACGCTGCCGGTGCTGTTCCGCGTCGGTCTGGCGGTGGATGTCCTGTCGCAGGGCATGAATCGGGTGACGGTGTTGGGCGAGTTCGACCAGCCCAACAACAACAAGCCGACCGCTGGCGGCGGGCTCGAGTACGCCCTCACCAACGTCGGCAACTCGGGCTTCTCCCTGGCGTTCCGCGGGAGCTACACCCTGAGTCCCGACAACCAGGTCAACGATATCAACTTCAACGGCCTCCCCACGGCCGAGAAGAGCGGCTCCTTCACGTCCGACGGCCTGGCCGTCGGCGGCGGCCTGAGCTACGCGCGGGGACATGCGCGCCTCGGGTTCGACTACGGGTACCGGAACATGGGTACCCTGGGTGGGACGAACTTCCTCAGCTTTACGGTGGGGTGGTAGCACGGAGCTCGTAGCACTTGATGTGGTGGCATAGGACCATCGTGGTGACGGCACTTGGGGGGCTCTGCTCCCCAGGTGCCGCCGCCCAGGCTGCTTCGGATTCGGCGGCGACGCTGGGAGTCAGTGTCGCCCGGTTCTACCGGGCGAGCGCGGGGAAGACGCTGTTCGAGATCTTCGCGCGGATTCCCTTCGTCACGCTCGACCCGCTCCCCGGTGAAGGCGCCGGGGCGTCGTACCGGGTGGCATTCACGGTGCGCGACAGCAGCGGCCTGCAGCTGTTGGATCAGTCGTGGGCGCAGCAGGTCCCCCGACGGTTGCTGACCGTCGCGGGGGGCTCGACGGTCGAGCACGTGTCCTTCGCCGCGGTGCCCGGCCGGTACGGCCTGGAAGTCGTGGTGACGGATTCCGCGACCGGCCGCGTCGCCCGCAGCACCACGGCGATCACCGCGTTTACCACCGGTCCGGGCGCTTCGGATCTGCTGCTCACGACCGGAATGCGGGCGGCGGAAGGCGCGGATACGACGCCCCGGTCCGGAGAGATCCGCAAGGGATCGACTCTGCTGCAGTCGTCCGGAGCGACCGTGTTGACGCCGCGGCAGGCGCAGCTCGGATACTACGTCGAGCTGTATGCCGCGAAGGCCGAGTCGATTTCTCTGGGCGTCCGCGTGCTGCGCCCCGATGGCGGTCAGGTGGTGGCGGTGCCGGCTCGGCCGGTGGCGCTGCCGGTCGGGGGAGGGAAGCAGCAGGAGATGCTGGATCTGGCCGGTCTGCCTCCCGGTCGCTACGCGCTGGAGGTGAAGGCGGCGGGCCCGGATTCGACCATCACGCGGACGGCGGAGTTCGGGATGACGGGGTTCGAGACCGAGCGCGCGGCGGATGCCGTCGTGGCCGCCCCGCCCCCGTCGCGGTTCGATGCGATGAACGAGGCCCAGCTCGATTCGGCCTACGACCCGCTGATCTATCTGATGCGGTCCGAAGAGCAGGGGATCTACTCGGGACTGACGGTCGAGAGCAAGCGCCGGTTCCTGCGGCAGTTCTGGGCCAAGCGTGACCCGACACCGGGCACGGCGGCGAATCAGGATCTGGACGACTTTTACCGGCACATTGACGAAGCGAATCGACGGTTTCGGGAAGGCGGGGCGTCGGAGACCCCCGGGTGGCGGACCGATCGTGGCCGCATTTTCATCAAGTACGGGGAGCCGGACGACAAGCTGCAACGCCCCCAAGCCGGGAGCACGGCGCCCTACGAGGTCTGGAAATACACCCGGACACGGGAGCTCATATTCGTCTTCCTCGATCAGACGCGGTTCGGCAACTACAGTCTGATTTATACGAATGACCGGCGCGAAGTGAGCCGCCCGGATTGGGCCGATCTACTCGGCCCCGAGGCGGTCAAGGACGTTCAACGTTTCTAGGGCTGTCAGACCATCCAGCGAGGTACGCATGCACTCACGTTTCTCGGGACTCATCGGCGTCCTAGTCGGGCTCGGCGCGATGACGGCCGCCTGCAAGAGTGATCCGCTGTCGGATCATGATGGCACCCCCGCGGCCATCGCGCTGGATTTCACGGAGTTGGACCTGGCGGTCGGCGCGACGGGGTCGGTGACCGCCTCCGTTCTCGACGGGCGCTCGCTGGCGCTGGCGGAGCCGGTGTCGTTCTCCACCCGCGCCGCGGGAACCGCGACGGTGGCTCTGGACCCGACCTACGCGCCGGTGCCGGCCACCTCGAGCCGCGCCGTGGTCAGCGCGGTGGCGCCTGGCACGACGTTCATCATCGTGACCGGCGGTGGGATCACCGACTCGGTGAAGGTCGTCGTTTCGTAATCATGTAGGTGCCGGGCAATCAAGACGGGCGTCCGGCATGCGGGCGCCCGTCGTGTTTTTCAGCCACGGCGACCACCAGGGCCGCCCAGAGCGCGGTCCCGACGGCGACGTGAGCGGCTTGCAGCGGCGGTGGGACCGTGAGCAGGACCATCGCTGCCGCGACCCCCACCTGCGTCACCACCAGCCCGAACGCCACCAGGGGAGCAGGCCGGCGCGCCATGAACGCCCAGACCAGCAGATAGACGAACAATCCATACGCCAATAGCCGGTGGGTCCACTGGATGTGCTGGAGGTAGTTGCCGGCCGGGATGAGCTGCCCGTTGCACAGCGGGAATCCCGCGCACGCGGTGGCCGCGCCCAGATTTGCGGTCAATCCTCCGAACAGCACCGTCACGAAGCCCAGTGCGGCCGCTCCCAACCCCGCTCGCCCTGAAAGGACTCCCTGCGGTCGCCCTGAAAGGACTCCCTGCGGTCGCCCGCCCGGGGTGAGGGACAGCGGTCCGCGTGCGGCGACGATCAGCGTCGCCAGCAGCGCCATCGCCGTGCCCAGATGCAGAATGATCGTCCAGGGAGGCAACCGGAGCTTCACCGTGATGGCGCCGAGCAGCACCTGCACGATGAGCAGTCCCAATGCGAGATACCCGGCTCTGCCGGGCATCGACCGCTCCCCGCCCGTGTCCTTGAGGGCCGCCACTCCCCGCCGTTCCCACCAGGTCAATCCCGCCAGCAGCACGACGAGTGTCGAGACGATCGCCGCCACCAGGCGGTGGTTCCATTCGATCAGGGTCTTGATGTCGGCGAACGAGGGGAACAAGCGTCCGTGGCACACCGGCCAGTCATCGCCGCAGCCGAGTCCCGCTCCCGTGATGCGGACGACGGCACCGAGGACGATGAGCAGGTAGACGGCGATGGCGGCGGCCCAGGCGAGTACGCGGATGCGTCGGGTCATGGGGCGAAATGTATATTCTCCGGCACATGACGACTCCGCGCGATCCATTCGGGGAGCGGCTGCCGCGGCGGCTCGGTTTGTGGAGCGCGGTGGCGGTCGCCGTCGGCTCCACTATCGGCAGCGGGATCTTCCGCACACCTGCGACGGTGGCCGCCCGGGTCGAGGACGTGGGGCTGTTTTTGGGCGTCTGGGTCGTCGGCGGGATCGTGGCGCTGTGCGGCGCCCTCACCTACGCCGAGCTCGCCGCCAGCTATCCCCGCTCCGGAGGCATCTACGTCTTCATCCGGGAGGCGTTCGGCCCGCTGCCCGCCTTCCTCTTCGGGTGGGCCGAGCTGCTGGTGATCCGCCCCGGCGCGTTCGGGGCGATTTCCATTACGGCCTCGGCGTACACGCTGCGGCTGTTGAGCGTCGATCCCGCCGCCCCGGTGGCCGGCCTGCCGCTGCACGCCGAGCAGCTGCTCGCCGCCGGCTATGTCGCGGTCGTGGCGGCGGTGAACTATCGCGGCATCCACCGCGGGGCCTTGCTGCAGAATCTTTCGACCGCGTTCAAGGTCGCGGCGCTGCTCGCGCTGATCGTGCTGGGATTTCTTCTTGGGGGCGGCGTGACGGTGGCCGGGGAGGCGGGAACTTCGGCGGGGGTCGGGCTGTCCCCCGTGCTGCTCGCGCTGGTATCGATTCTGTGGGCCTATGACGGCTGGGCCGACCTGGCGTTCGTAGGCGGTGAGGTGCGCGATCCGCAACGCAACCTGCCGCGCGCACTGCTCATCGGCACCGCGACGGTCGTGGTCCTCTACCTCGGCGCGAACCTGGTGTACCTCCACCTGATCCCGATCGGCCGTATGAAGGACGCCGAGCTCGTGGCCGCCGACTCGGCCCAGCTGCTGTTCGGCGCCGCGGGCGTGGTCGCCGTGTCGGCGGCGGTGGCCGTGAGCACCTTCGGCACGCTCAACGGCTCCATGATGACCTCGCCCCGCATCTTCTACGCGCTGGCGGAGGACGGCCTCTTCCCCGCGGTCATCGCGCGCGTCGATCCGAAGACTGGCGCGCCGGGCGCCGCCATCCTGCTCACCGCGGCGCTCGGGATGATCTTCGTGCTGGTGCGCAGCTTCACCCAGTTGGCGGATCAGTTCGTGATCGGCATCTGGCCTTTCTACGCGCTGGCGGTGGCCGCGATCTACGTCCTGCGCCGCCGCCGGCCGGATCTCGTGCGGCCCTACCGCACCTGGGGTTATCCGGTGGTCCCGGCCGTGTTCCTGCTCGCCTCGTTGTTCCTGCTCGGGAACTACTTCGTATCGCAGCCGGTGGCCTCGGCAGTGGACATGGGCGTGCTGCTGGCCGGCATCCCCGTGTTCGTGTTGTGGCGCCGTGCCCATGCGCCGGCGACCAAATCGTGACAGGCCCGTCGCCGTCGCCCGATTGACAAGCTCCGGGGCCCGGGCATCTTATCCGGCGCCCTTGCTGAACTTCTCCGTGGATTCTCATGCCATGTCGACCGTTTCCGGGAGCCTGTCCATGAAGCGTTTGCTGTGGTCCGTGGGCGTACTCGTCGCTCTCGTCGCTCTCCCCTCCGGTGCCGTGCTCGCCGCGCAGGGCGTGACGACCGCGGCCGTGATGGGCCGCCTCACCGACGACGCGGGCAGTCCCGTGGCGCAGGCGTCGGTGACCCTTCTCAACACCACCACGGGGCAGACCTGGTCCACGAGGGCCGGGGGCGACGGCCGGTTCGCGTTCGAGAACGTGGCCGTGGGCGGGCCCTATTCGGTGGACGTGCGGGCGATCGGCTTCGAGCCGGTCCACTTCGAGGGGCTGCTGCTGCGGCTCGGCCAGCGCTACGTGTTCGACCGCCAGATGAAGCGGGCGGCGGTCGAGGTCGCCGGCGTTTCGGTCGAAGGCCAGTCGAGCCCACTGCTCTCGGTCGCGCGCACCGGCGCCCAGACGTTCGTGGGCGAGTCGCTGATCACGCGCCTGCCGACCCTGGGGCGGAATTTCACCGACTTCATCAACGTGGTGCCGCAGGTGGTCACCGCGGCGGTGCCCGGCGCGAGCGTGGGCGGCCAGAACAACCGGTTCAACAACATTCAGATCGACGGCGGCGTGAACAACGACGTCTTCGGTCTCGCCGCCTCCGGCACCCCCGGAGGCCAGGCGAACGCGCACCCCATCTCCGTCGAGGCAATCAAGGAGTACCAGGTCCTCATCGCACCGTTCGACGTGCGACAGGGGAGCTTCGCGGGCGGCCTGATCAACGCCGTGACGAAGTCCGGGACGAACCGCTGGGGCGGATCCGCGTGGGGTTACTTCCAGGGACAGTCGCTCGTGGGCCCGAGCCTGAACGGCAAGAACTCGGCCATTTTCCACCAAGATCAGTACGGGTTCAACGTCGGCGGCCCCCTCGTCCGCGACAAGCTGTTGTTCTTCGGATCGGTGGACGTGCAAGCGCGCGGCGCGCCGTTCTCCGGTTTGTCCATCGCCACCGACACGGCGGGCGGTGAAGACTCCGTGGGCATCGGGATCCGCCTGGGGACGGCGGCCAGAGTCGCCGAGATCCTCCAGTCACAGTACGGGGTCAATGCGGGCACGTTCGCCGCGCCGACGATCGGCAATCCCGACAAGAACGCCTTCGGGAAACTGAGCCTGCAGCTGGCGCAGAACAGCCAGGTCGAGCTCTCGTACAATTTCGTCAGCGCGAACCAGGACAACCTGGTGCACTCGTCCACCGCCACCGGGTTCCGGGACGGCTACCAGCTGTCCAACAGCGGCTATCTCTTCACGACCAAGACCAACACGGCGCGCGGCAAATGGACGGTGCAGGCGGGGCGGCTCTCGAACGAGCTGATCGCCGGCTACCAACGCATCCGCGACAACCGCGACTTGCCGAACCGGGTGCCGCTGATTTTCGTGGGCGGCGACCGTCCGTTCACGGGGGCGGTGCCGAGCACGAACATCGCGGCGGGCGCCGAGCGGTTTTCGCACGACAACCTGCTGAACCAGGACATCTTCGAGCTGACCGATAACCTGACGCTTTCGCGCGGCCGGCACTCCTTCACGATCGGCACGCACAACGAGTTCTTCCACTTCCTCAACCACTTCTTCCCGGCATCGCTGGGCGTGTGGAGCTTCCGCGACACGACGGCGCTCAAGGCGGGTACGCCGTTCCGCTACGAGATCGCGCTGCCCCTGCGGCCCGGCGGACCGACCGCCGACTTCAAGGTGCAGCAGCTCGGCGGATACGTGCAGGACGTGTGGTCGGCGACGCCGCGGCTGTCGCTCACCCTGGGGCTGCGGGCCGACGTCCCGGTACAGAAAGCGCCGACCCTCAACCAGACCCTGCTCGATACGCTCGGCATCAATACGGGTGACTTCCCGAGCGGCAACATCCTCTGGTCGCCGCGGCTCGGCTTCAACTACGACCTGTCGGGAGACGGGCAGACTCGGTTGCGCGGCGGCGCGGGCATCTTCAGCGGCCGCCCGCCGTACGTGTGGCTCTCCAATGCCTACGGCAACACCGGCCGCGAGCAGGCGACGCTGATCTGCGACGGCGCGACGTCGGGGGCCACCACCGACACCGTCCCGGCCTTCACGGTCGATCCCGCGGCTCAACCGAATCACTGCGGCGTCGCGGGGGCGGGGGCGTCGGCGGCGGCCGCGTCGGTGGTGTACTTCGACCCCAACTTCAAGTTCCCACAGAACCTGAAGCTGTCGCTCGGCGTGGATCACCAGCTGCCGTTCGGGATCGTCGGCACCTTCGACTTCCTCTACACGAAGTCGGTCAACCAGTTCTATCTCTCGGACGTGAACCTGCAGGGCGTTCAGGGCACGGTGTCAGGTGAAGCCGGCCGGGTGCTCTACGGCACGATCAACCTCGCGACCGGGGCCACGGCGCCGGTCCGCAAGAGCAACGCGTTCCGGGACGTGATCCGCCATCGCAACGAGGGCCAGGACCGCGCGTTCCAGATCACGGGCCAGTTCGAGAAGCGGTTCTCCAACAGCATGCAGTTCATCGTGGGCTATACCTACAGCCACGTGCAGGACCTGTTCACACTCACCTCGAGCATCGCCAGCTCCAACTACCGGTTTACGACGCTCGACGGCACCATCGAGGGCCGCAATCTGCGGCGCTCGGCGTTCGACATTCCCCACAAGCTGTCGGTCACCGGCGTCTTCAAGCTCCCCGCGACCTTCGAATTGTCGCTCGTCTACGTCGGCCAGTCGGGCTCCCCGTATGCCTGGGTGACGCAGAACGACGTGAACGGCGACGGGTTCGGCGGCAACGATCCCGTCTACGTGCCGCGCGACAACAACGACATCAGCCTGGTGACCCCGAGCGACTCCGTCGCCCTGAACACCATCATCAACAGCGAGGCGTGCCTCCAAAAGGCGCGCGGCACGCTTATCGAGCGCAATTCCTGCCGCAACCCGTGGATCAACATCCTGAACGCGCGGATCACGAAGATCCTGCCGTCCATCAGCGGCCATCGCATCGAGCTGTCGGCGGACATCTTCAACCTGCTGCATCTGATGAACCATGACTGGGGCGTGATCCGGTCCACCTCCGACTTCGAAGAGGCGAACCTGCTCAACCCGGCGGGCTTCGATGCGGTGAATCAGCGGTTCCGCTACCGGCTGGCGTTCTCGCCGACCCAGCTCAAGCGCCCCAGCGTGACGGCGCAGCAGTGGCGCGTGCAGATGGGATTGAAGTACCTGTTCTAGCGAAGTTGGTGGAGGAAGGTGGAGGAAGGTGGAGGAAGGTGGAGGTGATGGAGATCCCATCACCTCCACTTTTTTACGTTTGCGCCTTCTTCAGGAGCCACGCCGCCCCGCCCGCCGCGAGGATGTTGGGAAGCCACGCCGCCAGCGTCGGCGGCAACAGGCCGCCGCCCCCCACGGCCCGCGAGAGCTGCATCAGGAGCAGGAACAGGAACGTGGTCGCGAGGCTGACCGCCACACCCCACGCCGCGCCGCTGCGCGGGTTGGTGATGGCGAGCGGCGCGCCGAACAGCGCGATGATGATGCAGGTGAAGGGGATCGCCAGCTTCAACGCGCGGTCCACCGCCAGCTTGCGCGTGTCGGAGCCGGAGCGCGCCAGCGCGTCGATATACCGCCCCAGCTCGGCGTAGCGCATCTCCTCGGGCGCCTTGGGCTCGGCGAGCAGGTCCTCGGGCGTCTCGCGCAGAATGCCGGCGCGCAGCGTGCGGAACTCGAAGGATCGCTCCACACCCGGGCCCAACAGGTAGCGCACCCGGCCGTCCTGCAGCGTCCAGCCACCCTCCCGGCCGTATCGCGCCCGGCGCGCCGTCACCACGATGGTGGGGTACTCGGGGCCGGTGCCGACGCGCTCCAGGATGAGGTCGTTCATGTCGCGGGTGGCGATCTGGAGGTTGCGGATCGCGTACACCCATCCCCCATCGGCGCGGTACACGAAGTTCGAGCGCGAGCCGGTGCGAATCGCCTTCTCGCCCAGCAGCTCGGACTTCTTGGCGGCGCCGATCGGCACCAGCTCGCCCAGACCCACGCCGGCCACGCACGCCACGGCCGCCGCGAGGAACAGCGGCCGGACTAGCCGGTGAAACGAGATCCCCGATGCCTTGGCCGCCGTCAGCTCGGAGTGCCGTCCCATCGTCCCGACGGTGAACACCGTCGCGAAGAGCACGGCCGCCGGCAGCACCAGGAACATGGTGTCCGGCATGCCGTAGAGGTACGCCAGGGCGACGTGCGCCTTGGTGAGCCCGCGCGCCAGGTAGCGGTCCAGCTTGTCGGTCAGATCGATGACGATGACGAGCAGCGGGAAGCCGAACATCACGACGAGAAACACGATGGACCACTGGCGCAGGACGTACCGATCGAGCGTGCGCATCAGGCGGGGCGCCGCCGCCGGACCAGCCCGACCACCGCGTCCCTGAGGTCGGACCAGTCGCCGCCGCGGGCCGTGGGACTGGCGCGGCGCATCACCCACAGCCCGATGAGGCCGAGCGTGCCGAACAGCAGGTTGGGTCCCCACATGGAGAGAAACGGCGACACGATCAGCCGGTCGCCGAGGTCCTCCCCGCCGATCAGCCCCACGTAGTAGATCGCGAATACGAACACGCTGGTGCCGATCACGAGTCCCGCCCCGCCGCGCGGGAAGCGCAACGCCACCGGAACGCCGACCAGGGCGAAGACGAAACACGCCACCGCGATCGCGACCTTCTTGTGGATCTCGACCAGATACACCGCGGCGCGGCGCTGCGCGCCGTCCACCCGCTCGAGCTCGCCCGACGTGCCCCCGGGGGTGACGAGCGGGATCGACGGGGGCGGGACGACGCGCGCCCCTCCTCCCGGCACGGGCACCTGCACCGTCTGCGCCTGCGCCTGGGCCGGCAACAGCCAGCGGGTGAGGCGGCCCAGCAGGCGGCAGTAGGGGCCGCCGGTGGTGTCCGGGGCGGGGGCGGGAGGCGCGGGCACGGGTCCGAGGCCGGCCAGGCGTCGCAGATCGCGCTGGACGGTCGCCTCCGCGTCGCGGTGAGCGTCACGGGCGTCGTCCGTGGCCGCGTCCACCACCTGCGCCATTTCGCACACCGTCATCTCCCGGTCGCCCCGGTAGTCGTCCTCTCCGGTGCGCACCAGCTGATTGGAGACGTTGCGCACCCGGACGAGGTTCGTCTGGAAGAAGGTGCGGTTGAACTGGGCTTCCTCCCCCCGCCGGAGCTCCTGAATGTCGCCGACGTACAGGGTCAGGTACAAATCGGTCTGGCCGGGGGTATAACCCATGTGCCCGCTGTCGGCCGTGATGATGCGCCGGCGGTCGGCATCGCCCAGATCGTAAATCGTCACGTCGCGCAGCCGGTTGGTGGCCTGATCGATCCGCGCCGCCCGCAGAAAAAACTGGCCCGGGACGACCTCGTTGATCACCTGCTCCTTGAGGGCGAGGGACGGCTTCTTCCGCTGGATGTCCACCAGCAGCGTGCGGAGGCGGTGATTCGAGCGCGGCAGCACCTGATCGTTCCACAGGAACGCCAGCAACGCCACGACCGCGGCCCCGAGCAGCACGGGCCGCGCGATGCGGCTCACGCTGATGCCGTTCGCCGTCATCGCGGTGATCTCGCTGTCGGCGGCCAGGCGGCTCATCGTGTGCAGCACGGCGACGAGCACGGCCATGGGCAGCGTCATCGCGATGATGAACGGCACGCTCAGCACGAACACTTCCATGATGACGCTCGCCGGCAGTCCCTTCCCGACGAGATTGCCGAGCTGCTTGGCGATCTGGTTGAGCAACATCAGCGCGGTGAGCGCCGAGAGCGAGAAGGCGAGCGGTGCGACGTGCTGGCGCACCAGGTAGCGGGAGAGGATGCGCACGGCTGGTCTGGCCATTATATTCACAACTCCAAGCTGCTACAAGGGATGCGGCCCCCCGCCTCGGTTGTTTTCCTGCTGGTTCCGCTCGTTTTCTCGCACGCTCTCGCCGCTCAAGACGCGGTGGGGGGGCGTGCACCCGAGTTGGTCCTGGCGTATCGCTTTCCCTCGCTGGTCCTCGCTCCGGTGCCGGCGCTGGCGCCCGGCGGACGGTTGGGGCCGCGCCTCCCAGCCGCACTCGTCGCAGAAGCGTGGGCGCGGAACGTACGCGCGGCAGTGTCCCGTCCCGCGTTTGGCCTGACCACCGACACGCTGCACGGAGCCGCGGCTCTCGCGGCGGAGCCGGCCGCCGCCCCGGCGGAAGCCGCGGCTGCCCCGCCACCCTTCCGGGCGGGCGGCGGCGTGCTCGGCAGCCAGTTCGCCAGTCTCGGGATGGATCTGAGCCTGCGCTTCGAGCTGCGCGCCGATCAGTTCCGGAATCTGCGCTGCTCGGCGTTCGAGCAACAGCAGGCGTTCTCCGGTTGCCGCGCCGGGTTCCCGACGATCACGCCGACGCCCCAGTATGCGATTCGCTCAGGCGGCGTGGTGGGACAGCGGCTCCACCTCGACGTCGACTTCGACAGCCAGCGGGAGTTCGACGCGAACAACAACCTCCAGGTCTGGTACGAGGGCCTCGAGGACGAGATCCTGCGTCGCGTCGAGGCGGGGAACGTGACGTTCGCGGCCGCGGGCTCGCGGTTCATCAGCGCCGCGATCCCCGCGAACAACTTCGGCGTCCAGGCGGTGGCCCAGGTCGGGGCGCTGGAGCTGCGGGGGATCTACGCGCAGCAAAAAGGCAACGTGGTGCGCAACCGGACCTACGCGGTCGGTGAAACGACCACCGAGCCGCTGGACCACGTGTTCCGCGATCGCGACTACGAGCAGGGCCGGTTCTTCTTCGTGGTGGACCCCGCCGCGCTCCCCGGCTTTCCGGCGGTGGACGTCCTGAACATCGATGCCGCCGCGCTCCCCGAGTCGCTGCACGTCGGCAACGTCCAGGTCTATCGCGTCCGCTCGCTCTCACTCAACGGGACGACCAACCAGAACATCGGCGGCATCCGGGCCGTGGCGTGCGGCCCCGGCAGCCGCTCGGTGGATTGCTCCGGGGAACGGGCCGGTCCGTTCCAGTGGGAGCTGCTGCAGGTGGGGAAGGACTATTACGTCGACCCGACGCAGACGTGGATCGCTCTGGCCAACCGCCTCGATCCCGCCGACTACCTCGCCGTCTCGTACGCGCCGGCCGGCGTGACCGAGTGCGGCCCGAGCAGCCAATGCGTGGGAACGTTGCCGGTGACGGCCAAACCGGACACGACGGCGATGGACACGCTCCGGCTCGTGTACGACCCCCGGCTCGGGGTCACGGCCGCCTCTCCCGCCTTCCGGTTCGAAATCCGCTCGGTGTACCGGGTGGGCGGGTCGGGCGTGGAT
>Ga0326731_1000045_pt1 | contig 31412 bp, 40 predicted proteins | sample MHFSIPfraction_FD_207645 | JGI IMG/M metagenome (GOLD analysis project Ga0326731, IMG submission 207645) | Lab enriched peat soil microbial communities from Michigan Hollow, Ithaca, NY, United States - MHF9FY SIP fraction | ecosystem: Environmental > Terrestrial > Soil > Wetlands > Peat | place...
CAACATGCTGAAGTGCACGTCCTTGCTGCTCGTTGCGGTGTAGACCTTGATCGGGATCGATACGAGTCCGAACGAGATCGTCCCGGATGAGATCGCGCGTGCCGCCATTCCGCTCCTTTTCCGTCCCTCGAAGGGAGGGCCGCTCGGGGAGGGCGCAAGACCGTACGATACCACCCACCGGGCGCGCCAGAGGAGCGCCGGGTCACACCGCTCGGTGTCGCTAGACCTCGCGCGCTGCCCGAGGCAGCGCGCGAGGTGTGCGTTGCGCCGCGGCGCGCGGCTGGCGCTGGCCCTCGGCTACTTCTTGACCGCGAGCTTCACGCCGGAGACGCCGATCGTCAGGTTCACCCCTCGGGTCGTGGCCTTCATGGTGACCTGAACGCCGTTCTGGTTCTCCATCGTGAGCGCGCTGCCACCTCCGCCAATCGCAGCGCCGGCGGCCACGGCCGTGTAGTTCCCGTCGAAGTCTTCGATCTTCGCGAGCTTGTACACCTTGCCGCTCGCGGCGATCGAGCTGATGCCCACCGCGCCCACCGTGAGACCGTCGATCGTCACGTCGTAAGTCTTTCCCTTGTACGTCAGCTTGCCGCCACCCCAGCTGTAGCCGGCGCCTGCTGCGAGCGCCTTCGCGGATATCTTCAACGTGGCGTCGGGCTTCGGTGCCTTGTGTTTCTCGTCGGCGTGAGCGACTTGGAGCGATCCCAGCAGAAATGCGCCGACGACTGCGGCGCACAGAAGCGAGCGAGCTCTCATGGCATGTCCCCTTTGTTACTCGTGTGTTTCGCGCGAACTGAAGTGAATGTGGCCCGCGACTCAGCGGACCGACCAGAACGGCGAATGGACCAGTCGAATGGAGGGGTCGACGCGCAGGATCCCACGCTGCACATGCCGCGGGCAAACCTTCGCGGCCGTTGATTAGTATCCTTTCAGATGCCGGACCTCAGGCGCTACCGAGAGAAGCGCGATCCCACAGCGACTCCGGAGCCATTCGGCGCGGAAGCCGAGGCGCGTGCCCTTTCTCCCGGCGCGGCGCGCGCGTTCGTGATTCAGCAACACGCGGCGCGCTCCATGCACTGGGACTTCCGGATCGAGATCGACGGCGTGCTCGTGAGCTTCGCGATCCCGAAGGGCCCGACGCTCGACCCGAAGGAGAAGCGCTTCGCGGCGCAGACCGAGGACCATCCGCTCGAATACGCGGACTTCGAGGGAATCATTCCCGCGGGCAACTACGGTGCGGGCGCGATGATCGTGTGGGAGCGCGGGAGTTACTCCACGGTCGAGGGGCGCTCGCCGGCCGAGGGACTCGCCGCGGGCAAGCTCGATCTCCTGCTGCGCGGTCACAAGCTGCGAGGGCGCTTTGCGCTGGTGCGCATGAAGGGCGAGGGTGGGAAGAGCTGGCTCTGGCTCTCGAAGTGGAAGGGGAAGCTGCCGGAGCGCGAGATCGTGGAGGCCGAGGCCGCCTCGGTGCTATCGGGACTCACGGTCGAGGAGCTGCGCGCGGGAGTGACTCGCACGGACGAGGTGACTCTGCTCGCACGCGCCGCCGGCGCGCCGCTGCGCGCGCTTCCCGACTCTGCGTGCTCCCCGATGCTCGCCGAGACCGCGGATGCCGCATTCACCAAGGACGGCTGGCTCTTCGAGCTCAAGTACGACGGGGCGCGCGTCGTGGCGGTGAAGAACCCGGACGGCAGCGCGCGGCTGGTCGCGCGCAGCGGGCGCGACGTGACTCTCGTGTATCCCGAGATCGCGCGCGCCGTGCGACACCTGCCGGTGTCGGAGTGCGCGATCGACGGCGAAGTGGTCGCGCTCGACGAGCGCGGGCGCGCGTCCTTCGAGCGCCTGCAGCCCCGCTTCCGCAGCGACCCGCAGCCGCGGGCGGAGATCGACATCCCGGTGGTCTTCTACGCGTTCGACGCGCTCGCCGCCGCGGGTCACGACCTGCGCGGCGCGCCGCTCGCCGCCCGGAAGGAGATCCTCCGCCACTTCGTGCCGCGCCTGGGCTTCGTGCGCTTCACCGACCACGTCGAGCGCGAGGGCGAGGCGCTGCTGGAGGCCGCCCGCGCGAACGAGCTCGAGGGCGTGGTCGCCAAGCGCAGTGACTCGCGCTACGAGAGCGGCCGTCGTTCCAAGAACTGGCTGAAGGTCAAGCTGCCGCGCTCGGCGCTGCTCGCGATCGTGGGCTTCACGAAGGGCAAGGGTGCGCGCGAGCCGCTCGGCGCCGTGCTGCTCGCGTGGCACGTGGGCGGCAAGCTCTCGTATGCCGGGAACGCCGGCTCAGGCCTCGACGACGCCTCCGTGGCGAAGCTCCGCGAGTCACTCGACGCGCGGCGGGTCGCGAAGCCGCAGTTCGAGGGCGAGCCGCCGGTCACGGGCGTGACTTACGTGCGGCCCGAGCTCGTGTGTGCGGTGCGCTACACCGAGGTGACCAGCACCGGGATGCTGCGGCACCCGGTGTTCCTCGGAGTGCGAGAGGGCGCGGCGCTCGAGGAGTGCGTGGCCCCCGCGGAGCTCCAGGGAGAGACTCTCGAGCCGGCGCCAGCGCGCGCCGCGAAGAAGCCCAAGGACGACGAACAGCCGCGACTCACTCGGCTCGACAAGGTCTTCTGGCCGGTCGAGGGCTACACCAAGGGCGACTTGCTCCACTACTACGAGGCGGTCTGGCCGTGGCTCGCCCCGTATCTGCGAGACCGTCCGCTCGTGCTGACGCGCTACCCGGACGGGATCGAGGGCAAGTCCTTCTACCAGAAGAACGCCCCGGACTTCACGCCCGACTGGGTGACTCGCGAAGAGATCGACGGCGCCGATTACTTCATCTGCAACGAGCTGCGCACCCTCCTGCACGTGATCAACTCGGGCGCAATCCCGCTGCACGTGTGGAGCTCGCGCTGCCAGTCGATCGATCGCCCGGACTGGCTGATCCTCGATCTAGACCCGAAGCAGGCGCCCTTCGCGCACGTGGTGGCGATCGCCCGCCGCATCCACGAGCTGCTCGACGAGCTCGGCGCCGCGCACTTCGCCAAGACTTCGGGTCAGGACGGCCTGCACGTGCTCGTCCCGCTCGGCCAGTCACTCGATCACGACGACGCGCGCCGCCTCGCCGAGGTTCTGGCGCGTGTCGTCTGCTCCGACTTACCCGAGATCGCCACCATCACGCGCCCCGTCGCTGCGCGCGGCGAGCGCGTGTACGTCGACTATCTGCAGAACGGCCGCGGCAAGCTGATCGCGGGGCCGTTCTCCGTGCGCCCGCGCCCGCACGCGCCGGTGTCGATGCCACTCGAGTGGAAGCAGGTGAACGCGCGCCTCGACCCGACGAAGTTCACCATCAAGACCGCCCCGCCTCGCCTCGCCAAGAGCGGTGACCCGCTCGCCGGCGTGCTTGGCGCGGGGGTCAACGCGGTCGAGTTGCTGAGCGCTCTCGCGGAGAAGCTGTGACGGACGACGTCACCATCGAGCTCGCGGGCCCCGGTGACGTCGCGGCACTCGCCGAGATCGAGCGCGCGGCGGGGAGGCTCTTCGCCGGCTGGCCCGTGGCGCTCGACGCGGATCCGGAGCCGACGGACCCCGAGGATCTCGCGGCGGCGCAGCGAGCCGGGCGCCTGTGGGTCGCACGCAGTCACTCGGCATCCGTAGGCTTCGCGTTCGTGGAGCTCCTCGACGGTCAGCCGCACCTCGAGGAGATGGACGTGCATCCCGACTACGGGCGTCGAAACATCGGCACGCGCCTTCTCGCCACCGTCGAGGCTTGGGCGCGCGCGGCTGGCTGCTGCAGGATCACGCTGACCACGTTCCGCGAGATTCCCTGGAACGCCCCGTTCTACGCGCGCGCGGGCTTCCGAGAGCTCGCTCCGGTTGAGCTCTCGCCGGCGCTCCAGAGGGTCGTCCGAGAGGAGGCGAATCGCGGCCTCGATCCCGCTGCGCGCGTGGTAATGTGTCTGGAGCTCTCGGACGGAGAGTGAGTCGCTTCATGAGTAGTTCACGCCCGCCGCGGATGATGCGTATTCAGCTGACGGCCGAGCGCCGGGAGCGCGTGCTCCACTCGCTGCGGGCGTACGTCAGCGAGCACTTCGACGAGGAGATCAGCCCCTTCAAGGCGGAGCTGCTTCTCGACTTCCTCGTCGGCGAGCTCGGCCCGCCGGTCTACAACCAGGCGATTCGCGACGCGCACGCGTTCCTACAGGAGAAACTCACGGACCTCGAAGGTGAGTTCTACGAGCCGGAGCCGGACTGACCTCGCTCGGCGGCGCCGGCCCGGTCGCCAGGGTGTACCGATCGTGTCACTGACTTCCCGAGAGCAGCGCTTCACGTTCGACGAGGTCGCGGAGCTCTACGACCGCGCGCGCCCCGGATATCCCGAGGCGCTGATCGACGATCTCGTGTCTCTCTCGGGCATCGCGCCGGGCGCGCGAGTTCTCGAGCTCGGCTGCGGCACCGGCCAGCTCACTCGGTCACTCGCGCGCCGGGGCTTTCGGGTGCTGTGTCTCGAGCCCGGCGCCAACATGGCGAGCGTCGCGCGGCAGCGGCTCGCGGACTTTCCAGCGGTGGAGGTCGTGTCGGAGAGCTTCGAGAAGTGGCCGATCGAGACCGGGGCGTTCGCGCTGGTCGCCTCTGCTCAGGCGTTTCACTGGATCGATCCGGCGATTCGCTTCACCAAGGCGGCGGAAGCGCTGCACGAGGGCGCGAGCCTCGCGGTGATCGGCAACGCGGTCGTGTCTCGCGAGTCACCCGTGTGGACGGCGATCCAGACCGCGTACGCGGCGCACACGCCCGAGCTGTCCGCGGGCGTGGCGACGCGCTGGTATGGGCCGGAGGGGCCGATCCGAGGCGATTTCGACGAGTCCGCGCTCTTCGGTTTGGTCGGCTCACGTCACCACCCGTGGTCGCGGATCTACACCGCGTCCGAGTACCTCGACCTCCTGCGCACTCACTCGGATCACCGTCTGTTGCCGGAGGCGCAACACGAGTTGCTGCTGTCCGCGATCCGCCGCGTGATCGACCTTCACGGAGGGAGCGTCGAAGTGGAATACGAGGCTCACTTGTACGTCGCGCCGAAGGCGATCCGGGAAGGCTCGTGACCGAGTCGACGAGAGCGTGGCCGGCGCTAGAAGAGCTGGCTGAAGAACGGTGCCCGATCAGGACCTGTCACTCGGCATGGGCGGCGTGCTCCATTCCGAGCTCGCCGGCGCGCTCTGCGGCGTGCCGGGCGCGCCGCTGCTCGCGAGCCCGGTCGAGGAGTATCTCGTCCGACAGCGCTGCTTCGCGCACCTGTTCGAGCCGCGGCGCGACGAAGCCCCGCCCGCGGAGATCCAGCGCGCGGTCGACGCCTACCGGGCGGCGGTGGAGTGACTAGCGCTCGCGCGCGCGTCCGGTCGAGAGCAGCGTCGCGAGCGCGCGCAGGGCGTCGGTCTCGGAGACGAGCCCCGCGAGCCGTCCCGTCTCGTCGACCACCGGCAGACAGCCGATGCGCCTGTCGGCCATGCGGTCCGCCGCCTCGGCGAGCGGCGCATCCGCGCGCACCGTCTCGGGCTGCCCGGTCATCACCTCGCGCACGGGTCTCCCGGCGAGCGGCATGCGCAGCAAGTCACCGCGCGAGAGCACGCCCACGACGCGCCGCTCGGCGTCGACGACGGCGAGATGGCGTATGCGGCGGTCGACCATCAGCTTCAGGGCGTCGGCCGCGGGTGTCTCGGCGGTGACGGCGACCGGATCGCCGCTCATGTGGGCCTTCACGTTCGCCGTCATCTCGCACCTCCGGGCTCGAGCTCGAGCGAGACACTACCGGGCTCCGCGCGATCTACGAGCTTCGACCCCAGCTCCGCGCACAGCTCCGCCATGCGCTTCACAAAGAGAGCGCGCTCCGCGCCGCGCGCCACCCAGACCTGCCGCTCGCGAATCTGCACCGGGAGCAGATCGAGCCGCCGGACGGCGCCGTCCGCGAGCTCGACGAGAAACAGCGCCGAGAGGTCGTTGCGCAGCTCCGGGTCGACGGCGTAGTCGTCCACGAAGTCGCCGGCGTCGTAGAGGATGGGCTTGCCCTCCCAGAGCTCGATGCCCTGCACGACGTGCGCGCTGTGTCCCCAGAACAGGTCCGCGCCCGAGTCGATGACCCGCCGCGCGAAGCGGCGGAAGTGCGCGGGCGGATGCATGCGCATGTTCGGGCCCCAGTGACTCGAGAAGACGACGAAGTCCGCGCCGCGCCGCGCCTCCGCCAGCGCGCGCGCGACGGGCCGAAAGTACTCGGCGGAGTCACTCGGCGAGAAGAAGTGGATTCCCGGGTCCGAGTCACTCGCGGCCCACGCGATCGGGTGGTCCGAGAAGGCGACCACGGCGAAGCGCACGCCGCCCACGTCGAAGCGCGCGGGAGCGCTCGCCGCGGCCAGGTCCGCCCCTGCGCCCGCGTGGGCGATGCCGACACCGTCGAGTGTCGCGACCGTCTCGAGCAGGCCCTTGGCTCCGAAGTCGCCGGCGTGGTTGTTGGCGAGCGCCGCGAAGCGCACGCGGGCGAGTCGGAGCAGCTCGCCGGCCGAGGGATCGCCGGCGAAGTAGAACGCCTTCTCCTGGCCGTCGCGCCAGCGCTCCGTCTCGCGCGTGAGCGCGCACTCGAGGTTCACGAGCACGGCCTCTTGGCTCTGCATCACCGGCAGCACGTCGCCCCACGGATGCGGGATCGCGCGGGAGGCCAGCGCTTCGGCGACGCCGCGCCCCAGCATCACATCGCCCGTCAGCGCGAATCGGGTCACGGTCATGCACAGGAGCGAAGCAAGCGCGGTGCCGTCGGCGCTCGCGCGCGTCGCCGCTGGCGGCCCGCCGCTGAGGCGTTGCGTCGCGCTGCGCGCGGCGAGTGTGACTCGCGGGAAGTAGTGCCGCGCGGCCGCGCGCCTGCGATCCCTCGCGCCGTGTCATGCTTGCTCGCGCCCGCAGCGGCGCGGGCGGGGAGGGGCCGATGCCATTCACGCTGCGCTCAGCCGCCTTCGCGAGCCGGGGAGCGATCCCGGCGAAGTACACGTGCGAGGGCAAGGACGTCTCACCGCCGCTCGCCTGGTCCGGCGCGCCCGCGGGGACGCGGAGCTTCGCCCTGATCGTCGACGATCCCGACGCGCCGGATCCCGCCGCGCCCAAACGCGTCTGGGTGCATTGGCTGCTCTACGACCTGCCCGCAGACACGCGCGAGCTCGCCGAGGGCGCGAGCCACTCGCTCCCGGCGGGCACGCGCGAAGGCAGCAATGACTGGAAGCGCACGGGCTACGGCGGCCCGTGCCCGCCGATCGGCCGGCACCGGTACTTCCACAAGCTCTACGCGCTCGACGTCGCTCTCGGTGACCGCGGCGCGCTCGGCAAGGGCGAGCTCGAGCAGGCGATGGCCGGTCACGTGCTCGCCCACGCGGAGCTCGTCGCGACCTACGAGAAGGCGCATACCCCGCCGCGGCGCCGCGGCTGAGCGAGGCGATGCGCGAGTCACTCGATATCCTGATCGTGGTCGCCGTGAAGCTCTACCCGACGTTGGTGGAGTGACCGAGATGACTGCGCGCAAACGAGCGCCGAGCAACGCGGAGATCGCGCGGGCGCTGCGCGAGCTGTCGCTCCTTCTCGAGATGGACGGCGTGCAGTTCAAGCCGCGCGCCTACGAGAAGGCAGCGCTCGCGATCGAGTCACGCGCGGGCTCGGTCGCGGAACTCGACGAGGCGGGCGGGTGGAGGGCGCTCGACCGCGTGCCCGGCGTGGGCAAGGGCATCGCGGGCAAGATCGAGGAGCTGCTGGCGAGCGGTCACATCGGGGAGCTCGACGAGCTGCGTGCGAAGTATCCGATCGACTTGCTCGCGCTGACCGACGTCGAAGGCGTCGGAGCCAAGGCGGCGAAGGCGTTCTACGAGTCACTCGGCGTGCGCAATCTCGAGGAGCTCGAGGCGGCGGCCCGCGCCGGACGTCTGCGCGAGATCCCCCGCTTCGGCGCGAAGTCGGAAGCGAAGATCCTGCAGGCGCTCGAGATCGTGCGTCAGAGTCGCGGGCGCGTGCTGCTGGGCTCGGTGCTCCCGCTCGCGCGCGAGATCGAGTCACGGCTGGGCGCCGCGAAGTTCGTCGATTCCGTCGCGGTCGCGGGCTCGATCCGCCGGCGCAAGGAGACCATCGGAGACCTGGACTTCCTGGTCGCGTCGAGCGCGCCGGCGCGCGTGATGGAGCTCTTCGTCGCGCAGCCCGACGTGACTCAGGTGCTCGCGCAGGGCGAGACCAAGGCGATGGTCCGGCTCGCGAATGGGCTCCAGGCCGACCTGCGCGTGATTCCGAAGGAGAGCTTCGGCGCGGCGCTCGCCTACTTCACCGGCAGCAAGGCGCACAACGTCTCGCTGCGGAAGATCGCGCAGGCGAAGGGACTGAAGCTGAACGAGTACGGCTTGTTCCGCGGCGAGAGGGCGATCGCGGGGCGCACCGAGAAGGAGCTCTACGCGGCGCTCGGGCTCGAGCTCGTTCCGCCGGAGCTGCGCGAGGACGCGGGCGAGATCGAGGCCGCGCTCGCGGGCGAGCTCCCGGAGCTCGTGGCCTACGGCTCGCTACGCGGCGACTTGCAGCTGCAGAGTCACTGGAGCGACGGCACGAGCTCGATCGAGGAGCTGGCGCGCGCCGCGCGCGAGCTCGGCCTCGAGTATGTCGCGATCACCGACCACACGCGTGACCTCGTGCTGGCGCGCGGCTGCGACGAGAAGCGCCTGCTCGAGCAGAAGGCCGAGATCGCGCGCTTGCAGCCCCGGCTGCGCGGCATCCGCGTGCTCTCCGGCGCCGAGGTGAACATCCGCGAGGACGGCAGCCTCGACATCGACGACGAAACACTGGCGCAGCTCGACGTTGTCGGCGCGTCGATTCACTCGTACTTCCACCAGTCGCGCGCGGACGCGACGCGGCGAGTGATTCGTGCGATCGAGAATCCGAACGTCGACATCCTGTTCCATCCGACGGCTCGTTCGATCGGCAAGCGCGCGCCGGTGGACTTCGACGTCGACGCCGTGATCGCCGCCGCCGCGCGCACCGGGACGGTGCTCGAGATCGACGCCATGCCGGATCGCCTCGACCTGCGCGACCAGCACGTGCGCAAGGCAGTCACTGCGGGGGTGAAGCTCGCGATCGACTCGGACGCGCATCAGCCGAGTCACCTGCGCTTCGCCGACGAGCTCGGCGTCGCGGTCGCGCGGCGCGGCTGGGCTCGCGCTTCTGACGTGATCAACACGCTGCCGGTCGCGAAGTTCCAGGCGTGTCTCAAGGACGCGCGCGGCCGTGCGCGAGACAGGGCACGGGCCTAGTCGCAGCTCGAGGCCCTGGCGAGAACACTCCGCTAGTCACGCGGCGTCGACGACCTTGCGGCCGGCGTCGGTGATCGAGACGAGCTGCACGCGGCGGTCGCTCTCGCCGCGCACGCGCTCGACCAACTCTTTCCCCTCGAGGCCGTCGATCAAGGTGCGTCGCCTACGACCTCGAGGCCGGCGCCAAGGGCGCTCCGGGCGTCCCCCGACCGGCCGCAGCAGCGCGTGGAGTGCGACGCGGTCTTCGGCGATGGGTTGCTCGCGCCGGAGCAGGTTGCGCAGCGCGACCGTCTGCTGGAGCTGCACGCCACCGAGGACGCGCACGCGAAGCCGGCTCAGCCTGCGAAGAAGCAGAAGGAGCTCGAGATCAAGCCCGATCCGACGCAGCCCGCGAAGCTCCACCCTAAGACGCGGCGCGCGACGCGGCCGGTGTGCGAAGATCCGCCCGATGACTTCGGCCAGAGAAGCCCTCTCGCGCCTTCGGGAAGGAAACCGCCGCTTCGTGTCCGGGATGCGGGGTGACACCTTGGTGAGTCACTCGCTCGCGCTGGCCAAGGAGAAGCAGCCGTTCGCGATCGTGCTCGGCTGCTCCGATTCGCGCGCGCCTGCGGAGATCGTGTTCGATCAGGGCCTGGGTGACTTGTTCGTGATTCGAGTCGCGGGCAACATCGTCGCTCCGTCTCAGGTCGGCAGCGTCGAGTTCGCCGCCGCGCGTTTCGGCGTGCGCCTGGTCGTGGTGCTGGGTCACTCGCAGTGCGGGGCGATCCTGGCCACGCTCGAGGAGCTGCGCCAGCCGAGCGCCAACCGCTCGCGCAACCTGCGCTCGATCGTCGACCGGGTGCGCCCCTCGGTCGAGGGCCTACTGCGCACCGAGATGCGCGACGACCCCGACGCGCTGGTGCGCCACGCGGTGCGGGCGAACGTCGGCGTCTCCGTGAGTCACTTGCGACATGGCTCGGAGATCCTCGAGCAGCTGATTGAGGACCACGGCCTGTTGGTCGTGGGCGCCGAGTACTCACTCGACACCGGCGTGGTCGAGTTCTTCGACGGCGTGGACCCGTAGTGAGATGAGCGCGTCGCGGCGAAGGCGGGCGATGCGCATTCAGCTCACGGCCGAGCGCCGCGAGCGGATGCTGCGGGCGATCGAGAAATACTTCAGCGAGCACTTCGACGAGAAACCGAGTCCCTTCAAGACCGGCCAGCTTCTCGACTTCTTCGTGCGCGAGCTCGGCCCACCGGTCTACAACCAGGCGATCCGAGACGCCCACGCATTCATGCAAGAGCGACTCGGGGACCTCGAGGGCGAGTTCTACGAGCCGGACGACGACATGAGTCAGTCGTAGACACCGTCCGCGTACCACGAGTCACTCGCCAGATCGTGATACAGGCGGTAGATCCCGCCGTCGGACAGCTCGACGTCCCAGTAGTCGCGCGCGAAGCGGCCCTCGCCCCACCACTCGCCGAACAGGCGCCAGGGGCCGGCGACGTTGCGGACGCGGCCACCCTCGGTGTCGGGAACCTGTAGTTGGAGTGACACGTAGACCGGCGGATCCCCGCCATGGACGCGTATTCGACGCGGCGGGCGGATCGCGCGCATGGCCAGGACGCTGCGCGGGGAGAGCTCCTTCTCGGGATCGGTCGACCGCTCGCGGCGGCGCTCGTGCGCCAGCTTGAACTCGGCGAGGGCGGCGGCGTCCTGCTGGTGCGTGTCTTCGACCTGCGGCGCGCCGACGTGGCCCGCGCCGCAGAGTGACTCGATGCGCGCGATGGCCACGGCCAGCTCGCCGGGGGAGGGGAGCGGCGGCAGGAAGAGGTCGAGCTGCGCGGTCTCGATACTGTCCGGTGTCGCGATGACGCGCACGGCGAGCACGCCCTCGGGGGGCGGATCGCGCTCGAGCTCGAGCCGCGCGAGCGCGAGCAGCACGTGTGTCTCGAGCGTCGGCGCGGCCAGACCGAGCTCGCGCACCGCGGCCGCGCCGCTCTCGAGCGCGAGCTCGAGCCGCAGCCGCCGCAGCGCGAGCCCGCGCAGGCGCACGCGCCGCACCAGTCGCTCGAAGATCGCGCGCAGGAAGAACGCGAGCGGTTCGAGATTCGCGATCGCCCACTCCGAGTCCGCGCCCTCCTCGAAGCGCGCGACCTCCGGGTGTTGGCGGAAGGGCGCGAGGTCCAGGCCGTTCGCGCGCCGCGCGAGACGCACCCCCGCTTCGCCGAGCCGCGCGCCCAGCGCCTCGCGCGAGATGCGCGCGAGCTGGCCGAGCGTGCGCACGCCCCAGTGAGTGAGTCGATCGGCGAGCTCGGTCGGCGGCTCGAGCAAGTCGAGCGGCAGCGGCACGAGAAAGCTCGCCGCCTCCTCCGCGCGCAGGATGCGCCCGCCCTCGCGATGCCGCGCCGCGAGCTCCGCCACGGTGCGGGTCGGCCCGATCCCGAGCCGCACGCTCGCCGGCCCGCCGCCCCCGACGGCGAGGCCCACGTCCGTGAGCCGTGTCTCGAGCGCGGTCATGAGTCCGCGCTCGGTCGGGAAGAGCGCCTGCGTGCCCGCGAGGTCGATGAAGACGAGCCCCGCCGCCGCGGACATCACGCGCGGAGACACGGACCGCGCCACGTCGACGAGCGCCTGCTCGGCCGAGCGCATGCCCTCGAGCGAGAACGCGCGGACGAGTAACTCGGGCTCGACCGCCCGCGCTTGCGCGACCGTCAGCCCGCGATAGAACCCCGCGACGATGCTGGGGCTCTGCGCGGCTCGCGCTTTTCGCTCGCGAGACTCCACGATCGCAACCCGCTTCGCGCCGAGCTCGGGCTCAGCGCGAAGGGCGGCGGCGAGTGGCAGATCCGCGAGAGCGAGACAGGCGAAGCGTTCCATTCCAACGGTTCCAGCCCGGGCACGAACTCCGGCTCGTAGCCCTCGATCCCCGTCCCGTCCGCCATCTCAACCCCCTATTCCTGCAGAAGAATTCTGCAGAGTAGATCCGACCGGGCTGATTTTCGCCTAATTTTCGCCATTGGGTCAAGTCCTGTTTTCGAGGGTCAGAGCGACACTCCAAAGGGCGCAGTCGCGTAGCCTGTCCCTACGCATGCGAGGCCCGAAGGCCCGCAAGCTTCACCGGGTGAATTGAGATGCCCGCCGCCGAGACACTCGAGCGCTTCATCGCGCGAGTCGAGCAGAACGCGCACGCCGAGGCCTGCGAGGAGTTCTACACCGCGGGCGCGTCGCTGCAGGAGAACCAGTCGCCGCCGAGAGTCGGGCGTGACTCACACGCCGCGAATGAACGAAAGATTCTCTCCCGGGCGCGCTCGGTCTCGTCGAAGTGCGTCCGCCCGGTGCTGGTGAACGGTGATCGAGTGGTGATTCGCTGGATCTTCCACTTCGAGTGGCTCGATGGCACGATCACGCACATGGAAGAGCTCGCGTACCAGCGCTGGGAAGGCGAGCGCATCGCTGAGGAGACGTTCTTCTATGACCCGGCACAGCGAGTACCCAAGAAGAGAAGCGACGGCTAGATTGCTCGGCGTGCGCCACATCCTCTCGGCACTGTTGCTGTTCGCTCTGTCCCTCGGCGCCTGCGACCAATCGAACCGAGCGACGGCCCCTGCGACGCCGCCTGCGACCGCGCCTGCGACGGCGCCCGCGAAGACGGACCCCGAGACTCTCTCCGCCGTCGTGGCGTCCATCTCGGCGGTCTTGAAGATCCCCGAGGCCGAGATATCTCCCGATGTCCCACTCGCGAAGCTCTCGCGGAGCCCCGACGACCTGGACCTCGTGGAGATCCTCATGACCATCGAGGAACGCCTGGGAGTGGAGGCCAGCAACGACGCGCTCGTCGCCGCCGTGGGCGGCTCGGACGTCCACATGTCGGAGCGACTCACTCCTCGCATCATCGCCGACGTCATGTCTCGCCAGCCGCGAAAGCAGAAGTCCACGTGAGCAGAACCGCCCAGTGCGCGTGCGGCGCCCTGCGACTCGTCGTCGATGCCGAGCCACAGAGCGTCGTGGCGTGTCACTGCATCGACTGTCAGCGGCGGACGGGCTCCGTCTTCGGCGTCGGAGCGTACTTCGCCAAGGAGCAAGTCTCGGTTGCGGGCGCGTCGAAGACCTTCGTCCGTCCCACCGATGCCGGCCACGAGTTCACGACTCACTTCTGCCCTTCGTGTGGGACGTCCGTTTATTGGCAGTCGGGAAAGAACCCCGGGCTCGTCGGCGTCGCGGTCGGAGCGTTCGGCGATCCATCGTTTCCATGCCCGGTTCGCTCGGTCTGGGAGCGCTCCATTCACCCGTGGGCGGTGATCGGCGTCGCCGAGCAGCACTTTCCCAAAGGGCGCGTCTAGGCGGGACGGCGGAGTAGAATCCGCGCGGTGGAGACGCATCGTCGCACGCGGATGGCGCGAGGCGAGATCGGCGACGCGCTTTGGGAGAGGGCGACCCGCGAGCCGTGTGAGCTGCTCCGGCCGCACGTCCGCAGCCTCGTCGGCTTCGACGAGTGGCTGCCGCGCCCGCAGAGCCGGCGCCAATTCCCCGAGCCGTTCGTCGTTCTGATCGTCGAGTTCGGAGCGCCGCTGCGAGTCACTCTGGGCGGCGACGGGCGAACGGCGGGTCGACACCCGGGCGGATTCGTCGCGGGGCTGGGCGATGCGTTCGCCGTCACCGAGCACCAGGGTCGCCAGCGCGGCGTGCAGGTGGACCTCACGCCCACGGGCGCGCGGCGGCTCTTCGGCATGCCGCTGTCGCAGATCGCCGGCCGGGTCGTCGCGCTCCGCGATCTCCTGCCCGCCGAGAGTCGGACCCTGGCGGAGCGACTCGACGCGGCGAGTGACTGGTCGGCGCGCCTGTCTCTCGTCGAGGACCTCCTCGCGCGGCGCATCCTCTCTGCCCGGGTCGACACGGCGCGAGTCGACTGGGCCGTGGCGCAGATCGACGCGTCTGGAGGTCGGGTCGACGTCGGTCAGCTGGCGCAAGACCTCGGCCACAGTCACAAGCACCTGATCGCCCTCTTCCACGACCAGGTCGGAGTCACGCCGAAGCTGCTGGCCCGCCTGGTGCGCTTCGAGCGAGTCATCCGCCACGCTCGTGACAGCCCGATCTCCTGGGCGGAGCTGGCGCTCGCGCACGGCTACTTCGACCAGGCCCACCTCGCGCGCGACGTGAGGCGCTTCACGGGACTCACTCCCACGGAGGCGCGGCCCGACCTCTCGGCCCTCGGGCCCAGGTGAATTCCGTCCAAGACGGCCTTTGCGCTTGCCGCCTATGGTGGCGACAAGGAGGCAACGACATGAAGCCCGATCTGAATCAGCTGGACCTCGTGGTGCGAGACATGGATGCGACGATCGCGTTCTATCGCGCGCTCGGGGTCGACATTCCCGAAGCAGCCATCTGGCGGACACCGAGCGGTGTACACCACGTCGACGTCAAGATGCCCGGCGGCCTGGTCATGCACTGGGACAGCGCCGCGCTGGCCAAGGTCTACAACCGCGGCTGGTGCGAGCCGACGGGCACGGGCACGCGGAGCGTGCTGAGCTTCAAGGTGTCCTCACGAGAGGAAGTGGATCGCATCCACGGCAAGCTGAAGGCCCTCGGTCACCGCAGCTCGCAGCCGCCGTTCGACGCCTTCTGGGGCGCCCGCTACGCGATCGTCGAAGACCCCGACGGCAATCACGTCGGCATCATGAGCGAGTCGGACCCCGCGCGCCGCGGCCCGCCGCCGGACCTCTGATGAGTGACTCGACGACGCTCGTCGGGCTCGTGTCCGACACGCACGGTCTGCTGCGATCCGAGGCGATCGCCGCGCTCGGCGGCGTCGACCTGATCGTCCACGCGGGCGACGTCGGGGCGCCGGAGGTGCTCGATCGGCTCCGCGACCTCGCGCCGGTGGTCGCGATTCGCGGCAACAACGACAGGGGGCCGTGGGCCGAGGACCTGCCGACGACCGAGGTCGTCGAGGTCGCCGGGGCGCTCCTGTACGTGCTGCACGACGTGGCCGAGCTCGATCTCGATCCGGCCGCCGCGGGCTTCCACGCCGTCGTGTCGGGTCACTCGCATCGACCGCGCGTGGAACGGCGCGACGGCGTTCTCTTCGTCAACCCGGGCAGCATCGGCCCGCGTCGCTTCACGCTGCCCATCGCGCTCGCGCTGCTCCGCGTCGCGGGGTCGGATCTCGAGGCGAGCATCGTCGAGCTCCCGAGCTGAGTCACTGGAGAGTCATGCAGGAACGGCGGTCCCAGATTCTCGCGGTCGCACCGCTCGCGATCGTCGCGCTGCTCGCGCTCTCCGGTGCGCGGCCCTACGACCGAGTGACCTGGATGCTCGAAGTGTTTCCCGTCGTGATCGTTCTGCCGGTTCTGTGGCTGACCTATCGCCGCTTCCCGCTGACGTCGCTGCTCTACGCCGGCATCTTCGTCCACGCCTGTGTGCTCATGGCCGGCGGCGCGTACACGTACGCGCGAGTCCCCCTGGGCTTCAGGCTCGAGGAGCTGTTTCACCTGACTCGCAACCCGTACGATCGGATCGGTCACTTCTTCCAAGGCTTCGTTCCCGCGCTCGCCGCGCGCGAGATCTTCATCCGCCGCGAGGTCGTCCGCGGGAAGCGGATGCTCCCGTTCATCGTCCTGTGCGTGGTGCTGGCCATCAGCGCGACGTACGAGCTCTTCGAGTGGGCGTCGGCGCTCGCGCTCGGCCAGGGGGCGGACGAGTTCCTGGGAACGCAGGGCGACCCGTGGGACACTCAGTCCGACATGTTCATGGCGCTCGTCGGCGGAGTCACGGCGCTCGCGACGCTCTCGGGCGTGCATGATCGCCAGATCCGAGGTCTCGAGAGGGTTGAGTCATGACCGAGTTCGCGACGCTGCGGGTCCCAGCCGGAAAGACGGCCGTCGCCCCGGACGGATCGGACGTCCGCGTCCTGCTCGCGCTCACGGCGGGCGGCATGGCGCACTTCGAGCTCGGCCCGGGCCGGACCTCCGTCCCGGTCACTCATCGAACGGTCGAGGAGATCTGGCTCGTTCTCTCGGGTCGGGGCGAGATGTGGCGGCGACAGGGGACGCGTGAAGAGGTCGTCGCCGTCGAGTCGGGTGTGTGTCTCACGATTCCCGTCGGGACTCACTTTCAGTTTCGTGCGCTCGGCGGCGAGCCGCTCCGAGCGGTCGGTGTCACGATGCCGCCCTGGCCGGGCGAGGGGGAAGCGATGTTGGTTCCAGGCAAGTGGAAGGCGACGGTGACCGCGCATGGCCGATGAGCAGCGCGAGTTCTGGACGAAGGTCGCGCGCAGCTACGACCGGGTCGTCGACCTGCAGATCGGCCCCGGGGCGCGCTCCATGGTGCGAGACCGCTTGGCCAAGGAGGGTCGCCTCGGCAGCGTCGCGGAGTTCGGCTGCGGCACCGGCTACTACACGGAGGTCCTCGCGAGTCACTCCGACCGCGTCGTGGCGACCGACCTGTCTCCCGGGATGCTCGACCTAGCCCGCGAGCGGATCCGCGCCGGCCACGTGACCTTCCAGATCGAAGACGTCCAGCGGACGTCCTTCCCCGACCATGCCTTCGACACCGTCTTCATGAGTCTCGTGATCCACTTCACCGAGCCCGAGAAGACGCTGTGCGAGGTGCGGCGGATCTTGAAGCCCGGCGGCACGCTGATCCTGTCGAATCTCGACCCCGGCGCGCTCCGCGGGCTGGACCGAGTCCGCTCCGCGATCCGCATCGTGTACCAGGGACTCACCGGCTATCGGTTGAAGCCCCCGAAGGGACTCGGAGCCAAGATCTTGACCGAGAGACAGCTCACCGAGCTGCTCGTGAAGCTCGGCTTCAGGGTGCTGGGCAGCGAGACGCTCAAGGACCCGTCGCGCTCCTCGAACATCCCGCTCGAGTACGTCCGAGCCGCTGCGCCGGCGCAGGCTCGGTGACGGAGGCGGTTCCGACCGAGGCGGACGCAGCCCGCATCGCGAGCGACTTCGCGAGCGAGCCCGTGAGGCAAGTGACTCGCTTCCCCACGGGACTCGCTCACTACGTGCTCGATGTCGCGCTCCGCGCTCGGGAGCGATCAGCGCGCCGCGCTGTCGCTCTACACCGCGGTCTTCTGCCTCGACTTCATGGGCGAGGTCGGTCACCGCTTCAACCGCGCGGCCGCGATTGCCGTCGACTCGGAGCACGCCGAGCACCTGCACAGCATGCTCGATTCGGCGCTCGCCGAGCTGCCGCTTGCGTGACTCAAGGCGCCGGGCGCGGCCTCCGACCGGCCCCGCTCACGGTGCGCCCTCGGCACTCAGCCACTCGTCCTCGAGCTCGAGCTCGCTGCGCGGCACACGCTGGGCGAGATTGCTCTTCCCGACGTACCAGGCGCGGCCGGCGACGTCGATGCCCTGCTCCGAGATCGCGCGCTCGATGCGCGCGATCCGCTCGGCGTCGGTCGGGTGAGAGCGGAAGTAGCCAGTCACGGCGGTCTCGACCGCGCCGCCGAGCTCGCCGGGGACCGAGCTGGGGCCCTGAGTCACTCCGCCGTGGAGCATCTGCATGCGCACCCAGAGCTGACCCACGGCGCGCGGATCGTAGCCGGCGCGCGACGCGTAGAGGACGCCCGCGCGATCCGCATCGCTCTCCTGGTCGTCCGCATAGCCGGCTTGCCAGAGACTCGCGCCGATCGCAGCGAGCACCGCGAGGGAGGGGCCGACGATCTTCTCTGCGGCGACGCGGTACTGGATCCGCTCGACACAGTGGCGCAGGTCGACGTGTGCCAGCTCGTGACCGATCACCGCGGCGAGCTCCGCCTCGGAGTGGACGAAGCTCATCATCGCGCTCGTCACGTACACGTGGCCGCCGGGCGAGGCGTAGGCGTTCACGTCGCCGGACTGAATGACTGCGCCGCGGTACGAGAGGCCGGGCCGGCGCAGCTCGCCGTTCGCCACGAGCGTGTCTACGAGCTTCTGCACGTACGCGCTGTCGGCGGCATCGCCCGGGCGCAGGTGCTGGGCCGCGTCCATCCGGCGGCCGAGCTCCGCCTCCTCGTCGTCGGAGAGGCGCGTGACGGCGAGCCCCGCGCGATCGACGGCGCGCATCGTCTCCGTGGTGGCGTCGCTGACGACCGCGAAGCTCACGGGCGGAGCGCTGCCGGTGACTCCCGCCAGGAGCACGGCCGAGCCGACGAGGACGCCGATCAGTGCCAGCACCGCCGCGCGCCGCTTCACGACCGGAGTCACCGAGATGCCTCGAGCCGCGGCTTGAAGCGGTTGTACGCGAACGAGACCCCGATCAGCACGAGCCCGAGCACGATGAACGACAGCACCCGCGACATCCCCGCGAGGCCGCGCATGTCGTAGATGAACAGCTTCGAGACACAGCCCACCAGCAGCGCGAGCCCCGATAGACGAGACAGTCCCTCGCGCAGGACGAAGCCGAGCGCGAGCAATGCGACGGCTTCCAGACTCACGAAGATCGTGAGCAGCGGACCCTCGAGCTCGATCCAGACGAAGCCGGTCAGAATGACCACCGCGCCCGCGAGCCAGCTCAGTCGGCCCTGGTCGAGCGCGCGGCCGACGGGTGTCCGCGGCGTGGCCGGTGCCTCGCCGCGCAGATCCCAGCTGCGCATCAGCACGTACGCCGCCAGGAGCAGCGAGCTCGCGAGCGGCAGAGTCACGAGATTCAGGCGCAGACCGCCGTACAGATCGCGGAAGTACAAGTTGCCCGCGACGGCGCGCACGACGGTCGCTACGACCACCGCCAGCGCGCCGGCGCGCCAGTCGATCGAACGCGCGCGCCGCCAGACGAGCAGCCACAGGAGCGCGAGCGCCGCCAACACGACGACGGTCCACGCGCGCGGGACTTGATAGAACGCCGAAGTGACGGGCACCGCCATCACCGCCCAGCGGTAGCCGGTCGACAGCGCGGCGAGGCCGTCGGGAGCGGGAATCTCGGCGGCGGCCGCGGGCGTGGCGCGCAGCAGGTAGACGAGGACCGCGAGCGCGGGGCCGAGCGCCCAGAGGCCGGCGGGCAGCCCGAGCGCGTCGCGGACGTCGACGCTGTTGACGCCGAGAAAGTGCGCGGTCGCGAGCAGCGCGAGCCCGTGCGCGTGCGCGTACCAGAGACGCGAGCGCAGCGAGCGCGCGATCTCGAAGTAGAGAAGCGCGAGCGCGAAGCCGAGCGGCGCGACGAGCGCGTTCGCGCCCGCGGCCAGCGCCTCGGCCTTGATGAACCACGCGAGCGTCGCGGTGGGCACGAACAGAGTCGCGGCGCGCGCCTGGTCCAGCGCGTTCTCGATGCCGAGCCCCGCCAGGAAGCCTTCGTCGCCGCGATCGCGGCGCACGACCTCGTGCGCCGCAAAGAGCAGGAGGACGGTCGGACCGAAGCTCAGGGAGTGTCCGGCGAGCTGTGACACGGAGCCGAACACCTCCCAGCTGTAGAATCCGATCGCGATGCCCGCCGCGATCAGCTGAGTGACTGCTGCGAGATACAGCTCCGAGCGCCGCACGCGCACGAGCGCGACGAAGTGCGCGAGCACCAGCGCAGACAACGCGGCCGCGGCGTAGTCGCGGGGCGGGAGCACGAACGACGAGCCGATCGACCCCGCGACCGCGAGCGCGAGTGACACGCGTGCGACCCACACTCGGACGATCTCGGGCAGGCGCGAGCGCGCGCCGCTGAGCATGGCGTAGACCCCGTAGCCGCCGACGGCCGCGGCTGCCACGCCCCAGGCCGACACGGAACGGTTCCAGCTTCCGGGTGACTCGACGTGGTCGAGAGTCAGCGCGAGCGCCACCCCGACGTAGGCCGCCGCGTACCAGCCGAGCTCAGGGGCGACTCCTGACCGCGACGCCAGCGCCAGCACGAGTGCGAGCCCGGCGAACGCGAAGGTCCGCAGATCCTCGGGCACCGCGTCGAAGACGAGCGCGCCCAGGAATACCGCGGCCGCCGTCAGGAACACCGGTCGGAGTGCGCCCGCCTCGCCATCGGGGACCAGCCGCGCGGGCAGATAGCGCAGCGCCAGCGCCATCCCCAGCGGCGCGGCGGTGGCCGAGGCGAGCTCGATGAAGCGCGGATCGACGAGCTCGGGGGTGCCCGGCTGGTTCGCCGCGCGCATCGCGATCTGCACGAGCGTCCCCGCCAGCACCAGGTACGAGACACCGCGCAGATACTCCTCGCGCAGCCACAGGCCCGCAACGAACACGCCACTCACTCCGACCAGGCGCAGCAGCGGCACGGCGAAGTGATCGACCCCGAGGCGCAGCGGAGTCACCAGGCCGAGCGCGAGCAGCGCCACGGTGACGACCACTCGGAACAGCGCCTGATTGCCGCGGCGGTAGATCCAGGCCGCGCTCGCGAGCTCACTGAGGCCGACGCCGAGCGCGAGCAGCGGCTGCGCGTCGGGCTGCACGTGCCGCGCAGTCACGAGCAAGAGGCCGAGCCACGCGAGGCCGTTGGCAAGGAGCGCCGGCGCGATCAGGCGGTCGCTCGCCGAGTCACGCGGCTGCAAGCTCACTCCGGCGAGCTTCAGCGCGAGCCACAGGATCGAGAGCTCGGCGGCCGTCCAGTCGAGCAGCGAGGCGTCGGCGCCCGCGGCGGCCGCCGCCTCGGGAACGATCCACGCCGCGAGGGTCAGCCAGCTCGCGACCGTCCCGGAGACGAAGAGCAGTCGCCAGCTGCGCCGCGCCGAGACGACCGCGACCGCGGCGCCCACGATCGCCGTCGCCGACAAGTTGTAGGGTGCGTCCGGCGCCGTGGCCGCGAGGGCGAGCGCCCCGAACGCCAAGCCGAAGGCGGAGACCGTCGTCCACTCGCTCTCGTAGCGCAGGCTGAAGGCGACCGCGGCGCCTGCGACGCCCAGCAGCAGGCCGATGCCCTCGACGTCGGAGTCGATCACGCGCGCGAGCTCGAGAAAGTGCGCCGCGAAGGCGACGAAGTAGAGGATCGCCCAGCCGCCGGCGATCAGCGCGCGGCCGAAGGTTCGCAGTGACTCGCGTCTCTCCGTGAACAGCCCGGCGCCGAGCATGGCGGCGCCGAGCGCAGCGCCGAGCGCGACGCGCCCCGCCGGACCGAGCTGCGCCAGCGCGTAGCCGAGCAGGAAGACCACGCCGACCAGCACGATCCCGACGCCCGCGCGCAGGAAGAGCTGTCCGCCGAGCAGTTGCTCCAGGTTGAAGCCGCCGAGCGCCGCGCGCGGGGCACTCCGCAGCGGAGGGCGCGGAGGCGGTGCAGGTCGTGCGGGGCGCGCGGGCGCAGGCGCGGGCGGGGGCGCAGTGACTCGGGGTCGGGCCGGCGCCGGAGTGATTCGCTCGGGGGTTGACTCGGACGGCGGCGGAGCCGCCGGGGTCGCTCGCGCCACCGGCGCGGGCGCCGGACGTTCCAGAGGCGCGGGCTCCGGCCCGGGTGCAGGCGCGGGCATCGAGGGCACGCCCTCCTCGATCCGCCTCTGCAGACTCTTGACCCGATCGCGCAGTGCATGCAGCTCGCGCTGCAGCGCCTCGGTGCGAGTCTCGGCGCGCTGACTCCGACTGAGTGCGACGGCGGCCATGACGAAGCCGCCGAACAGCACACCCATGCAGGCGAGGACGAAGACGACCAAGACAAAGCGATAACACGCTCGGGTGTAGGCTGGCCAGTCAGTGTCTCGGCAGAGACTGGCGACGTCGGCGGTCACGACGCCTCCTGGTGCACAGGAGGGGTCAGTGACCTACGGCGTGGCGGGCGGGCGCGGATCCAGACGCACGGGCTTGATCGGCGCCCACAGCAGCATCGTTCGCCCGATCCAGTAGCCCACGCCGTTGCCCTTGCCCATGAGTCGAGTGACTAGCTCGAGAGCCTCGGGCGTGTCGACCGGCACGGCGCGATAGGGCGCGGCTTGTCCGTTGCGGACCAGCTCGACGTCGGGATGCGCCAACACGCGTTTGTACCAGCCGCGAAACCAGTGACCCGACTCGACCCAGAGCTGGTCGTTGTCGTCGCGCAGGCCGAGCACGGTGTCCTTCGACTGACCGCTCTCGTCGAAGGTGCGCAAGACCACGGTATTTCCGCGTTGCGGCTGGAAGTACCCGATCGCGGCATCGAGCCCGAGCCCCAAGATCACGTAGACGCCGAACACGATGACGGCGATCCGAACGAGCTTCATGTGGACTCCTCGCCCGCAGTATATGTTTCGACGCCATGAAGACGTACACAGGATCTTGTCACTGCGGCCGGGCGCGATTCGAGGTGGATCTCGAGCTCGATCACGTCCGCGCGTGCGACTGCTCGATCTGCCGCAGGCGCGGCGCGCTCATCCACCGGGTCGACGAGAGCCGCCTGCGGATCCTGACGCCGCTCGCAGACCTCACGCTGTACCAGTGGCACACGCGGACGGCCAAAGACTACTTCTGCCCGACGTGCGGGATCCTTCCCTTCCGGCGGCCACGCCAGCGAACGGCGGCGGAGATCGCCGCGGGCGCGAGTGAGTTCACGGGCTGGGCCGTGAACGTCCGCTGCCTGGAGGGCGTCGACCTGGACGCCGTCCCCGTGAAGCGGATCCACGGCAGCAGGCTCGAGTGACTCGCAGCGATGCGCATCCTCTTCACGTTCGCGGGCGGAAGCGGTCACTTGGAGCCGCTCGTCCCGGTCGCACACGCGGCGGAGGCCGCGGGTCACACGGTCGCATTCGCGGGCCGGCCGTGGATGACTCCGGTGGTCGAGGCGCTCGGCTTCCGCGCGTTCGCCGCGGGGTCGGACGTCGGGCTCAAGCCAGAGCGGCTTCCGCTGGCGCCGATCGATCTGGAGCGCGACATGGGCGCCGTCGGCTCCGGCTTCGGGCGCCGCATCGCGCGCGAGCGGGCGGCCGATCTTCTGCCGCTGTGCGGTGACTGGCGGCCGGATCTCGTCGTCTGCGAGGAGCTCGACTTCGGCGCGATGGTCGTCGCCGAGCGACTCGGGCTTCGCCACGCGACCGTGCTCGTGATCGCCGCGGGCTCCTTCGTCCGGCCGGAGATCGTGGCTCCACCGCTCGACGAGGTGCGCGCCGCGCACGGTCTGCCTCCGGATCCGGCGCTCGCGATGCCGAGTCGCCATCTCGTCCTGTCGCCCTTCGCGCCGAGCTATCGCGATCCGGCGTTCCCGTTGCCGGCGAAGGCCCACTCACTCCGCCTGCTCGAGCCGAGCGCGCGCTCGAGCACCACCCCGACCGTCTACTTCACGCTCGGCACGATCTACAACGTGGAGTCCGGGGATCTCTTCTCGCGCGTGCTCGCGGGGCTGCGCGACCTCGAGATGCAAGTGATCGTGACCGTGGGCCGCGACATCGATCCCGCAGAGCTCGGGCCGCAGCCCGGAAACGTGCGCATCGAGCGGTATGTCCCGCAGGCGACGCTCCTGCCGCAGTGCGACCTGGTCGTCTCGCACGGTGGCTCCGGCAGCGTGGCGAGCGCGCTCGCACACGGCTTGCCGATGGTGCTGATCCCGCTGGGCGCCGATCAGCCACTGAACGCGGCGCGCTGCGAGACACTGGGCGTCGCGCGCGTGCTCGACGCCGGAACGGCGACACCGAGCATGGCTCGCGCCGCCGCTGCGCGCGTGCTGGAAGATCCGACCTGCCGGCGGAACGCCGAGCGGATTGCCGACGAGATCGCCGCGCTCCCCGGGTCGGAGCATGCGATCCTGCTGCTCGAACGACTCGTGAGTGAGAGATGACGGACGAGTTCAAGCCGGTCACGAGGCCCGAGCTGCTCGGCGTGCTGCGCGAGCTCGAGAAGCGCGAGCCGATCTTTCACCGCCCCGAGCTCGGGACCACGCGCCGGGACTTCGAGAACATGACCGCGCCCGAGTTCTGGGAGGTCGGCGCGTCGGGTCGGCGCTACGGCCGCGAGTACGTTCTGGACACACTCGAGCAGCGCCACGCGCAGCCCCACGAGGACCTCTGGGAGATCCGCGACTTCCACTGTCTCGAGATCGCCCGTGACCACTACTTGGTCACGTACACGCTGCTCCAGGGCGAGCGAGTGACTCGCCGCGCCACGATCTGGCGGAGGGTCGGCGCGGAATGGAAGATCGTGTATCACCAGGGGACCGTCGCGGAGGAGCCGTGAGATGAGTGCCATGAGGCGCCTCGGGAACGCCCTGCTGCTCGCGGTCGCGTGCAGCTGCGCGCCGCCGGCCAGCGGCAGGTCGAAGTCACGGTACGCGCAGAGGCGGGGCTGATCTCGCTTCGGGCGCGCGAGCTCTCCGGCGCCCGAATCCGGATCGAGCCGCGAGCGGAGTGAGCCAAGCGCGGGATTCAAGCTCCCGGCGTCGTCTGGCGAGACAGGAAGAGTGACTGACTTCGTTCCCGAGAACGCGCTCGAGGCGGCCTTGGTTCGCGCGGCGAGTGACCCGGTCGCCCGTCCCGACTTCTATCGCGTGCTCCGCGAGTCGAAGGTGTTCATCATCGATGAACGTCCGCTGTCGCCCGGGAGGCAGAGCCTCGAAGCGGGCGCGCAGCTCTCGATTCGAACGGTCGACGTCGGGGGTGCAAGCGAAGGGCACGTACGTCGTCCCGAAGGAGACCCGGGTCATCATCGGTCAGCCGGCGGAGTACCCCACGCACATCACCGAGGCGCTCGGCCGGTTTCTCGCAACCAAGCGCAACGTGCGAGCGGCCTATCTCGCGCACTACTGCGACCCGTCGCGAGGCGACTCGCCGCATACACTGATCGGCGTCGACGCCGAAGGTGACTGGAACGCGCTGGTCGGGGAAGTATCTCTGATGCTCGACGGGGTCGCGCGGCCCGGCGAGGTGATCGACTTCATCAAGATGGACCCGGCGAGCGACGTCGCGAAGTACATGCTCGACGAGACCCAGCCGTTCTACCGCAAGAAGCGGCTCGGGATCTTCTAGCGGATCTCGCGACCGATGCGGTTGCCGGTTAGGATCGCCGCATTGGGAGGCGGCGGCGTGATCGCGAGGGTTCGGGTGTCACAGCGGAGCCTCGCGGTGGGTGCGGTCGCCGGCCTGCTGTCGTCCGCGGCCTGCTTCCTGCCGGGCGGCCAAGGGAGTCAGTGGGCGCCGGGACTGATCTTCGGTGTGCTCGTGCTTGCGCCGAGCTACTCGGGTGCGGCTCGCCGAGCGCTGCTGGTGATTGCGAGCGCGCTCGTCTACCGCGCCGCGGTTTGGCTCGCGTCGACGCTCTACGTCAACTTCTCCACCTGGGAGGGAGGCCCGCACATCCCGTCGTGCACGCTGGCCGGCGGCTTGGGCGCGCTGGCGCTCGCGGTGCTCGTGAGTCTGATCACTAGCGCGCCCCTCGATCGACGCGCGACACGCCGGAGTGTCGTGGTCGGCGCAGTGGCGGGGGCGTTCCTCGACGGATACTTCGCTCTCGCGGATCAGCAGAGACTCGTCGAGTACGCCGCGGTCGCCGCCTGCTTCGTGCTCTGGCAGGCGAGCTACCCGGCGCTGCATCATCTGGCGCCGTGGCGAGCCCTGGAACTCCATCCCGCGGACGGGACGTGACACGATCTTCGGGGATCGCGGTCCCTTTGCTCATCGCGTGTGCGCTCTGCGGCTGCTTCGCCACCGGATATCGGCTTCCGCCGCCACCCGCCGCCGAGACGCGGGCGTCGCCGACGACGGTCATCTACGTGATCGGCCAGCTCTCCGGTCGGGTCTCCGGATTCTTGTTCTCGGCGAGCGCCGTGCGCCTGGCGGACTCACTCGATCAAGCCGGCTTCCATGTGGCAGTCACCGCTTATCCCGAGGATGTCCCGCGCGCTGCGCCGCGCATCGAGAACGTCGCCGGGCACGGCCTTCCCCTGCCTGGGGCCTGCTCTCCTCGCGGCGCTCGGGTCTTCCTCTACCTGCTCTCGTTCACGGTCCTCCCGGTCACGAGCTGCGAGACCTTCGGCGACGAGTTCGACTTTCGGAGCTCGGCGGAGTCACCCGCCCAGCACGTCGACACGCGCTACAACGTCACGGCGGTCCACGGCTTTGCTGCGCTCTCCTCGGACTATGCGAGCGCCGTTCCGCCCGAGATCGGCAGCGACGGCGAGCGCTCGCGCCTGCGCACGGCGGTGCTGAACGCGCTCGAGATTCCGCCGTGACCGAATCTTCGGCGAGGCGAGCGCGCGCACTCACGGTGACTCTTGCGGCGCTGCTCTCCGCCTGCACGTATGGCGCGTACCCGGTGCAGCCGCCCTCGAATCACCAAAAGCGACCGGGCTCGCCCGGCGTGCTCTTCGTCGTCGCACCCAGTGACTCCCGAGCCGACGCAATGGCGGGACGCTGGGGGAAGTCGCTCGCGCTGGCGAGAGCCCTCGAGGACGCCGGCTTCCGCCCCGCACTCGTCACGAGAGCGGCCGACGTTCCGGCGAATGCGCCGTTCGTCGACAACGCGCGGGCCGTCTACGACCAGCAGGCCGACTGCTCCGCCACGTCGCTCGGCGTGCTTCTCTTCGTCCTCTCCGCCGGCATCGTCCCGCTGTTCGACTGCGATCGCTCGGGCTACCAGTTCGATCTGCATCGCTCGGGCGACTCACTCGCCCGAGAGGTGGATACGACCTTCACGAGTCCGCAGTACGTCCGCGGCTGGCTGGCGATCCCGCTCACGTGGCTCCCGCGTTACTCGAGCACACCCGACTTCGGCGACGCGCGCCTCCGGCTCCGCAATGCGCTGCTGGACGGGCTCGGAGAGACTCGATGACGGACGCCGAATGGCGGGCGAAGGTGCGCGGGGCGGGTTGCCCGCTCGACGCGCCGCGCGCGGAGTCGAACGCGGAGTGGGACCTGGTCGCGCCGCTCTCGATCTCGTCCCTGTATCTCGCCAAGAACCAGACGTACCGCGGCCAGTGCCTGCTGATCTTCGATCCGCGGCACGCGGCTCGCCCCGACGAGCTCTCCGCGGCGGAGTGGGCCGCGTTCTCGGCTGACCTGCACGCGGCCACTCGCGCCGTCATGCGCGCGGTGAGTCCGGACCACGTGAACGTCGCGTCGCTCGGCAACGTCGCGCCTCACCTGCACTGGCACGTCATCCCGCGCTATCTCGGAGATCCGCGCTGGGGCGCGCCGATCTGGACGAGCGCCGTGTCCGACATGCGCGACGAGCGGCTGAGTGAATCCAACCGCCAGCAGCTCCTCGCGCGCCTGCGCGAGTCACTGAACGCTACCCCCTAGTCGCGCCCGCGTGGTACCGTGGCGCGAGAGGAGGATGGCCATGTTCGTCGGCTCACACACGCTGTGTCTCGCCGCGTGACGGAGCCCCAGCCCCTGATCGCGGTTCACGACGTCGCGGCGAGCAGTCGCTGGTACCAAGGCGTGCTGGGCTGCAAGTGCGGTCACGGGGGCGGCGAGTACGAGCAGCTTCTCGACGGTGCGCGCAAGATGATCCTCCAGCTCCACCTCTGGGACAGAGAGGGCGACGAGCACCCGCACATGGGCGACCCCGCGAAGAAGCCGTACGGCAACGGCGTCCTACTGTGGTTCCAGGTCGACGACTTCGCGGCGGCCGTCGCGCGCGTGCGCGCGCTCCCCGCGGAGATACTCCAGGGGCCCATGACGAATCCGAACGCGAAGCACCGCGAGATCTGGTTGCGCGATCCCGACGGCTACGTCGTGGTGCTCGCCGGGGCGCGCGGCGACGTATGACGCCTGGTAGGCTGTCGGGCGATGGCTGATCCGCCCTCTCGCGAAGAGGTGATCCGGCGGACCGTCGTCTACCGCATGCCGGGCATGGAAGGCGTGCGGATTCGACGCGACGTCGAGTGGCGAGTCACTGACTCGGGTCCGCTCGTGCTCGATCTCTACCTCCCGCGCGAGTCCGCGCCGGCCGCGCGAATCCCCGCGGTGATCTTCGTGTCCGGCTATCCCGATCCCGGCTTCCAGACGATGCTCGGCTGCCGCTTCAAGGACGTGGGCCAGTACGTCTCGTGGGGGCAGCTCGTCGCGGCGAGCGGGCTCGCGGCGATCACTTACTCGAACCGCGAGCCCAAGGACGTCCACGCGCTCGTGCAGCACGTGCGCGAGAACGCCGCCGCGCTCGGCATCGACGGGAATCGGCTCGGGATCTTCGGCTGCTCGGGCAACGGGCCGACGGCGCTCTCCGTGCTGATGAGCGGCGCGAGCCCCGCGGTGAAGTGCGCGGTCCTCTGCTACGCGCTGACTCTCGACAGCGGCGCCTCCACGGTGGTCGCCGACGCGGCGAAGGCGTTCGGCTTCGCGAATGCGTGCGAGGGGAAGTCGATCGACGATCTCCCGCCGTCGCTGCCGCTGTTCGTCGCGCGCGCGGGGCGCGACGAGCTCCCGCGCCTGAACGAGTCGCTCGATCGCTTCGTGGCGCAGGCACTGACGCGCAATCTGCCGCTCACGCTGGTGAATCATGCCGAGGGCCCGCACTCGTTCGACTCCGTCGACGACAGCGAGACCTCGCGCGAGATCGTCCGCCACATACTCGCCTTCCTCGGGCGCCACCTCTCGGTGTAGGGATCGATGATCGAGACGGCCTTCACTCGCCTCGTGGGAGCGTCGGTCCCGATCCAGGTGGCGTCGATGCCGGGAGTCTCGACCCTCGAGCTGGTCAGCGCCGTGGCGCGCGCCGGCGCGCTCGGCATGGTGGGGGGAGCGCTCTTCTCGGCGAAGTCACTCGACGCGTTTCTCGAGCGACTCCCGCGCGACGCTCCCGGCGCGGTCGGAGTGAACTTTCTCGTTCCCTTCCTGGACCCCGAGTGCATCCCGATCGCGGCGCGGCGCACGCGCGTCGTCGAGTTCTTCTACGGCGAGCCCAACCCGGGCTGGGTGCAGCAGGCGCACGCCTTGGGCGCACTGGTGAGCTGGCAGGTGGGCTCGGTCGACGAGGCGATCGCGGCGGAGCGAGCGGGCTGTGACTTCGTCGTCGCGCAGGGCACCGAGGCCGGCGGTCACGTGCGTGGCGCGACGAGTCTCTTGCCCTTGCTCTCGCGGGTGCTCGACGTCCTGCGCGTCCCGGTCTTGGCCGCGGGCGGACTCGCGACGCCGCGCGATCTCGCCGCGGTGCTCGCGTGCGGCGCCGCGGGCGCGCGCATGGGCACGCGCTTCGTCGCGTCGTCCGAGTCGGGTGCTCACCCCTCATACGTGAAGTCACTGCTCGCGGCGACGGCCGCGGATACGTGTCTCACGCAGACGTTCTCCAGCATGTGGCCCGACGCGCCGCATCGCGTGCTGCGCTCGGCGATCGAAGCCGCGGAGAGACTGCCCGCGGGAGTCATCGGCGAGGCGCGCTTCGGCGACCGCGCGGTGCCGGTCGAGCGCTTCTCGGGCCTCCCGCCCACCGCCGACTGCACGGGCCACGTAGAGGCGATGGCGCTCTACGCGGGTGAGTCGGTGACCAACGTGACGTCGGTGCGGCCCGCCGCGGAGATCATCGCCGAGCTCGTCGCGGGCGCGGAGAGACTCGCTTGCTCGCCGACCTCGTCCTCCTAGCGCACGCCGCGTTCGTGGCCTTCGCCGTCGCCGGCGGAGCGCTCGTGCTGCGCTGGCGCAAGCTGGCCTGGCTGCACCTCCCCGCGCTCGGCTGGGCCGTGGGCATCGAGCTGATCGGGGGCATCTGTCCACTCACTCGGCTCGAGGAGTCCCTGCGCGAGTCCGGTGGCGCGGCCCCGCCGTCGGCCGACTTCGTCGAGCGCTGTATCTCCGCGGTCCTCTACCCGGCGAATCTCACGCGCGGGCGCGAGATCGCCCTGGGCGTGGGCCTCCTGCTGCTGAACGCCGGGATCTACGCCGTCGTGCTGCGCCGCTCGCGCTGAAGCGAGTCAGTGGCCGAAGATCGAGTGGAAGAACGCGCTGAGCCCGTGCGCATCCGGGGGATGCGCGGCCTCGGCGATCTGCTGCGCGGCCGCCAGGTCGGCGCCGTGGATCACCTTGCCCATCACGATCGTGACTGGGATCCCGGCGCTGCCGGTGGCTTCCATGAGCTCCGCGTGCGCTTCCGGATCGCGCTCGATGTCTCGCATCTCGTAGGGCTGGCCGATCTCGTCGAGCGCACCCATGAGCTGCTTCGAGAAGGGGCACCACGACGTGACGTATACGTTGGGGTTCTCGACCGGCCGCCCGCGGCGCACCCAGGCGAGGTGCGTGCTCATCTCGCGCACGCCGATCGGGCCGTCGCCCCAGAAGTATGCTCCCTCGGCCTCGATCATCGGGACTGCCCAGGTGCCCCCCGGCTGGCTCGGGAAAACCTCGGCGGTGATCTCGATCAGGCGCTCCTTCGCGTCCTCGTCCTTGTCGATGTCGACGATCCGATACGCGAAGCCGCCTTCGTCGAGCGCGCTCACGACCCCGTCGTAGTTCGGCATCGCCGACGAGATGTAGAGGATGGCGGGCTCCGTGGTCCCGCGGGCCGCAGGCGCGCTGCGGGCCGCATGAGTCACGGCCCTGGAGGGAGTCACTCGCTCGTCCGTGGGCGCCGCCTCCGCCGTGACTGGCGTCGCGGTCGAGCGCTTGTTCGCGAGCGCCTTCGCCGACATCGGAATTCGACCGGCCGTCGACCGGTATGCGGGCGGGATGTCGTCCAGGCTGCGCGCGAACTGCACCGACCCGTGCTCGTCGACCCACTGCCAGACGCCGCTCTCACCGCCCAGAATCCCCGGCAAGTGCCGCCGGAGCTCAGCGGAGAGGGAGGAGCGGACGCCCGGAGTGACCATCAGCCCCGCGATCGACAGCGCCGCGAGACCCAGTCCCCAGCGCAAGAGCTTTCCGGCCATCCGACACCTCGCTGACTCGTGTCTCGAGTTTCGGAAGCGCAGCCCGGCCGCTGAAGGATTCGGCCGCGCGTTCACCGCCCGGGCGAGTCACCTGCGCGTGGTCGGAGGTCAGTGACGGAGCGTGATCTCGATGCGGGTCGGATCGGTCGGGCCGACGCGCACGGCGGCGGCGTCGAACGACGGGGGGCCCAGGGTGCCGTGCGCGTCGTTCGAGAAGCCGTAGCCCTCCGTCGGCATGCCGAGCATGTTCAGGTCGATGTCGCCGTTCCCGTTCGCGTCGTGAATGACGGACACCGCGTAGCTCCCGGGCGCGAGATCGCCGAACGACACGGACGCCTGCTTGCCCGGGGGCTGTAGCGTCCGCGCCTGAATGCGCACCTCCGCCAGCACCCCGCGGTCCGCGTACGGGAACGTGGCGCGCTGCGGCTCGCCGTAGACCTCGATCTGCAGCTCGCCCTCGGCCGAATCGACGCCGTGAATCACCA
>Ga0326731_1000046_pt1 | contig 31392 bp, 30 predicted proteins | sample MHFSIPfraction_FD_207645 | JGI IMG/M metagenome (GOLD analysis project Ga0326731, IMG submission 207645) | Lab enriched peat soil microbial communities from Michigan Hollow, Ithaca, NY, United States - MHF9FY SIP fraction | ecosystem: Environmental > Terrestrial > Soil > Wetlands > Peat | place...
GCCCTCGGCGCTCGCAGTCCGGTCGGCAGTCCTCTTACGAGGCGTACGAGATTGCGATCAGGGCCATGAGCAGCAGGTACGACGCGACGAGCAGGAGGTTGCGGCGGAGAGCGCTCTGGGTCTCGATCTTCGTTTCGGCGGCTTCCATTTGAGTCATCCTTCGGAAGAGTTGGGCGCCGGCTATAGCCGGGCAGCGACGAAATCCCCTAGTTGCGCAGCAGTGAGTCGAGGTGATCGGCGCCACGCGCCACCGCCCACCAGAAAAACGGGAAGACCGTGTAGTGGCCGCAGGGGAGCTTGTACCAGCGGGGCTGGCCGAGCGCTTGCCACAGCTCTTGCGCGTATCTGGAGGGGATCACCGTGTCGAAGCGGCCCGACGCGATGAGCTGCTTGTGCGGGTCGAGATACGGCGCGTAGGTCAGAGGGTCGACCGGCTCGGTGAGCGGCCTCACACCCGCGATCCATTCCTCGCGGGTCTTCCAGCCGCGCGCTTCCATGCGGCGGTCGCGGAACTCGCGCACGGGCGTCTCGCTGGAGTCGTAGAAGACCTCCGGCAGGTTTCCGCCGGTCATCAGGTAGAACCCGCCGCGGATCCGCGGATCGCAAGCCGCGAGCAAGAACGCTTGGATCGAGCCAATGGACACGCCGGCCGCGGCCATCCGCGAAGCGTCGACCTTCGGGTGAGTCACAAGCCAATCGAGCAGGCGGCGCGCGTCGATCACGCCCTCGCGCAGCCGGTCGCGAACGACCTCGCCGCTGTTCTGGTGCGCGAGGTCGAGCGCCCGCCGCTCCATGCGCGCGACCGCGTAGCCCCGATTCACCAGCGCCTTGGCCATGCCCTCCGAGACGTCGTTCGGCCCGTCCAGGATCTCGAATGCCACGACCGCGGGGAAAGGTCCGTTGCCGGGAGGGATCAAGAGATGGCCGATCCGGTCCGCGCCGTCCTCGTCCGAAAGCACCAGCCGGAACGCCTTGTAGTCGCGCGAGTGGAACAGCGTGTACAGGTCCAGCACCCAGCTCTGCTCTACGGTGAGACCCTCGGGCTGGATCTGGACGGTCTTGGGGTCGAGCGGCTTGTAGTCGAAGAACGAGAGCGGCGGCGCGACCGAGCCGCCGGTCGGCGCGGGCCGCGGTGTGTCGCCGGGACCATTCGTCGACGTGCAACTCGAGAGCGAGACGGAGGCGAGAAACAGGAGCGGCGCGAGGAAGCACGCCGAAGCGCGTCCCACGCGCCGCTCTGGTACGGGCAAGTCTCGCTAGTCCGCTTCGCGCGAGCGCCGGATGAAGGCCGGCACGTCGTACTCCTCCTCGAAGGGCGAGACGAAGTCGTCGGTGCCGTTCATCTCGAGCTTCGCGGCCGATCGCAGCGGCGCCTCGAGCGTCGTGGCCTCGGTCAGACTCTCCGGCGACGCGGCTTCGCGCAGCGGCAGGCGAAGCGGGTGCACGTTCTCGAAGCTCTCCGTGATCGGAGGCTTGCGGCGCGCGCGAGACACATCGGAGAGACCCGTTGCGATCACCGTCACGCGGATCTCGTCGTGCAAGTTCTCCTGAACGACGGAGCCGAAGATGATGTTCGCTTCCTCGTGCGCCTCTTCGTGAATCAGACTCACCGCTTCGTTGGCCTCGTGCAGCTTCATGTCGGGGCCGCCCGTGATGTTCACGAGCACGCCGCGCGCGCCCTTGATCGAGAGCTCCTCGAGCAGCGGGTTCGAGATCGCGGCTTGAGCCGCGCGGATCGCGCGGTCCTCGCCGGTCGCGCGACCGGTGCCCATGAGTGCCATGCCCATCTCACTCATGATGGTGCGCACGTCCGCGAAATCGAGGTTGATGATGCCGTGCACGGTGATGAGATCCGAGATCCCCTGCACCGCATTCAACAGCACGTCGTCCGCGATGCGGAACGCCTCCGTCATCGTCGTGTCGCGTCCCGCCATCTGCAGCAGTCTGTCGTTCGGAATCGTGATCAGCGTGTCGACGACGTCGTGCAGCGAGTCGATGCCCTGTTCCGCTTGGCGCTTGCGCACCGCGCCTTCGAACAGGAAGGGCTTCGTCACCACAGCGACGGTGAGAGCGCCCAACTCCTTCGCGACCTCGGCCACGATCGGCGCACCGCCGGTGCCCGTCCCGCCGCCGAGCCCCGCGGTGACGAACACCATGTCCGCCCCCGCGAGCACGTCGCGCAGTCGGTCGCGCGAGCTCTCCGCCGAGCTGCGTCCCACTCTCGGGTCTGCGCCGGCGCCGAGGCCTCGCTCACCGAGGTGGATTTTCGCAGCCGCCAAATTCTCGGACAGCGCTTGCGCGTCCGTGTTGGTCGCCACGAAGTCGACGCCGGAGAGACCGGCGCGAATCATCGTGTTGACCGCGTTACCACCGCCGCCTCCGACGCCGACCACCTTGATCCGCGCGCGAAGGTCCGTCGCTTGCTCGAACTCGATCATCTCAACCCCCCATCGAACCCCGCGTGACTGTAACTCGCTTTCGCCAGCTGTGGTCTACCCGGGGCGAAGATTTTTAGCGCATCTCTCCGTAGAACCACTCGCGCATCCGCGTGCGCACCTTGCGAAACGATGACCCGTCGTAAACCCGGAAGCGCGGCTTGCCCGCGCGCTTTGATCCGTAGAGCGCGAGACCGACGGCGGTCGCGAACTCCGGACCTTGCACGCGATCGACGAGACCACCGATCCCGCGCGGTGTACCCCGGCGCACCGGTAGCTCGAAGATTTCCTCCGCGAGCTCGGGCAGGCCCTCGAGCGCGCTCGTTCCACCCGTGACCACGATGCCCGAGGGGATCTTGTCGAGGTGACCCGTGCGCGCGAGCTCCTCGCGGACGAGTGAGAGAATCTCCTCGATCCGCGGCTCGAGAAACTCGGAGAGCATCTTGCGCGAGACTTCACGCGGCGCGCGGCCCCCTACACTGGGAACGGTCAGCAGCTCCTCGCGCGGCAGATAGCGCGCGGCCGCGCAACCGAAGCGCCGCTTGATGCGCTCCGCCTGATCGAACGGAGTGCGCAGCCCGACGGCGGCGTCGTTGGTCAGGTGATAGCCGCCGAGTGAGAGCACGGCCGTGTGCTTGATCGAGCCGTCGCCGAACACCGCGAGGTCGGTGGTGCCGCCGCCCAGGTCGATCAGCGCGACGCCGAGCTCCTTCTCGTCCGGCGCGAGCACCGCCTCGGCCGACGCGAGCGGCTCGAGCACGATGTCGATCACGTTCAAGCCCGCCTTGTTCGCGGACTTGATCACGTTCTGCGCCGAAGTCACTGCCGCCGTGACGATGTGCACCTTCGCGATCAGCCGCACGCCGGACATGCCGACCGGCTGCTTGATCCCGTCCTGGCCGTCGAGCTCGTACTCCTGCGGGATCACGTGAATCACTTCGCGGTCCGCGGGAATCGCGATCGCCTGCGCCTGCTCGATCACGCGCTTCAAGTCACCCGGCCGCACCTCGCGATCCTTGATCGCGATCATGCCGATCTCGTTGTGCGCCTGAATGTGTCCGCCGGCGATGCCGGCGTACACCGAGCTGATCTCGCAGCCCGCCATCATCTCGGCCTCGTCGACCGCCTTGCGGATCGAGTCGACCGTCGCCTCGATGTCGACCACCACCCCCTTGCGCAGCCCGCGCGACGGGTGAGTGCCGATCCCGATCACCTCGATCGAGTCACCGCTCGGCTCTGCGACGACCGCGCAGATTTTCGTCGTTCCGACATCGAGCCCGACGATCAGCTCATCGTGTTTCGCCATGGTCCCCCCCTGCCGGTTGGCGCAGATCGCGCAACACCGGATTGCTCTTGAAGCGCAGATCGACTTCCTGTGCGCTGTAGCTCTCGACGACGTCGGCGTCGGAGAGCGCGCGCCAATCGACGAACGAAGCGCGCGCGTCGCGGCCGACCACGAGACGCACGTTGCGGCCGAGGGTCCGCACGTGGATCTCGCTGGCGCGCGTCGCGTCGACGCTCGCGAGGTTCATTCCGAGCTCGCGCGCGGCGGCGAGCACCGGCAGCGCGAAGCGCGGCTCGCCGGTGAGCTGCGGCAGGCGTTCGGCCTCGCCGGGCAGCGGCGGGAAGCGGTTGCCGTTCGCGTCGAGCGCGAGTCCGCTCGCGACCTCGATGGCGACCGGGGTGCGCTCGGCGATCGAGATCACCAGCCGATCGGGCGGGATGCGCAGGCAGCGCGCGCGCGACACACGCGGGTGCTTGCCGACCGCGAGCGCCGCGCGCTCGGCGTCGATGTCGACGAGCGCGGTGTTCGCCGGAATTCCGGTGAGTCGCCAGAGCGCGTCGCGGTCGAGAGCGCGGACGCCCACGAAGTCGACGTGGTGCAGGCGGAAGAGCTCGCCGCGCGCGAGGTCGCGGGGCACGCGCCCTTCGAGATAGCCGTGATGCTTCGCCCAGAATCCCACGAAGACCAGCGCGACGAGCGCCAGCATGCGCTTCACGCCGCGGGGCAGGGTCGCGCCGTCGAGTCGGCGCGCGGTCACGCGTCCTCTCCCACGACGTGCACTTCCGTCTCGAGGGCGACGTGACTCCGCTCGCGCACGGCTGCGCGCGCCCGCGCGATCAGCGCGAGCACGTCCGCCGCGCGCGCGCCGCCCGTGTTCACGATGAAGTTCGCGTGCAGCGGAGAGATCATCGCGCCGCCGATCTGCGTGCCCTTCAAGCCCGCGGCCTCGATGAGTCGCCCCGCGAAGTCACCCGGCGGGTTCACGAACACCGAGCCGCATGACGGCTGATCGACCGGCTGCGTGGCGCGCCGCTGCGCGAGGTGGCGCTTGTGCCGCTCGCGGATCGCGTCGGGCTCGTCGGCCTGGGTCGCGAACGTCGCGGCCAGCACCACGGCGCCGGGCGGCAGCTCGGTCCGCCGGTAGTGGAAGCGGAGCTCCTCGCGCGCGCGAGTCATGCTGCGACTCTGTGCGGGATCGAAGAGCTCGACCGTGGTCACGACGTCCTTCATCTCGCGCTCGCGCGTTCCGGCGTTCATCGCAATCCAACCCCCCACCGTGCCGGGAATCCCGACGGCGAACTCGAGGCCCGCACGGCCGCGGTCCGCCGCGAAGCGCGTGACCGCCGAGTGACTCGCACCCGCCTCGGCGCGCACCCGGCCCTCCGCGTCCAGCCCGATCTCGCGCAGGCCGGCGAGGCGCACGACCACGCCGCGCACCCCGCCGTCGCGCACCAGCAGGTTGAAGCCCCCGCCGAGCACGAGCAGCGGCACGCCGCGACGCCGACACCAAACGGCGACGCGCTCCAGCTCCTCGCGTGCGTCGATCCGGACGAAGGCGTCCGCAGGCCCGCCGACGCGCAGCGAAGTCCAGTCGGCGAGTGACTCGCCGAGGGCGATGCGCCCGGGAAGCATGGCTCGAAGCTCGGCGGCGAGTTGCGCGTCAAGTCCCAGGGCTCCCTCCGTCGCCGGCCAGGAACTCGCCCGCGAGCCGGCCGATGTCGCCTGCGCCCATGAAGAACAGCACGTCGCCGGGGCGCGTGAGCTCGCGCAGCTTCGGCACGATCGCCGACTTCTCCGGCACGAACTCCACCGCGCGGTGACCGCACGCGCGCACCGCCTCGGCGAGTGATTCGGCCGAGACGCCGGGGATCTTCTCTTCGCCGGCCGCATAGATCTCGGTCAGCACCAGCACGTCCGCGTCGTGAAAGGCGCGCGCCAGCTCGTCGAACACGTCGCGCGTGCGCGTGTAGCGGTGCGGCTGATAGGCGACCACGATGCGCCGACCCAGGCCTTCGCGCGCTGCCGCCAACGCGGCGCGCACCTTCGCGGGGTGGTGTGAGTAGTCGTCGATCACGGTGATTCCGTCGCGCTCGCCCTTGATCTCGAAGCGTCGCTCGACGCCGCGGAAGTTCGCGAGCGCCTCCTGGATCTTGGGCACGGGCACGTCGAACTCGAGGCCCACGGTGATTGCGGCCAGCGCGTTCTGCACGTTGTGTCTGCCGGGCACGCGCAGCGAGAAATTGCCGAGATGCTGGCCGTGCGCGCGCACGGCGAAACGCATGCCGAGGCCCACGCTCTCGACCCGCTCCGCGGCGACGTCCGCCTGGGGCGACATCCCGTACGTCCAAGCGCGGCGAGTCACTTGGGGCAGGAGTGTCTGCACGTTCGGGTCGTCGATGCACAGGACCGCGGCGCCGTAGAAGGGCACGCGGTTCGCGAACTCGACGAACGCGGCGTGCAGGGCCTCGAAGCTGCCGTAGTGGTCGAGGTGGTCCCGGTCGATGTTCGTGATCACGACCACCGTCGGCACCAGCCGCAGGAACGAGCCGTCGCTCTCGTCGGCTTCGGCGACGAGCACTTCGCCCTCGCCCAGGCGCGAGTTCGAGCCCAGGCTGATCACGCGCCCGCCGACGATCGTGGTCGGATCGAGGCCGCCGGCGGCCAGCACCTCGGCCGTCATCGAGGTGGTCGTGGTCTTGCCTGCCGAGCCGCCGATCGCCACCCCGTACTTCATGCGCATCAGCTCGGACAGCATCTCCGCCCGCGGAATCACCGGAATGGACGCGAGCTCGGCGGCGCGCAGCTCGGGGTTCGTGCGCGACACGGCCGACGAGAACACCACGACGTCCGCGCCGTCGACCGCGGTCGGATCGTGGCCGATCGAGATGCGGATGCCGAGCTCGCGCATGCGCTGAGTCGCCGCGCTCTCGCGCAAATCCGAGCCCGAGACCGAGTAACCCTGCACGTGCAGGATCTCGGCGATCCCCGACATGCCGACTCCGCCGATGCCCACGAAGTGCACGCGCTGCACGCGCCGTCTCATTTCCCCGCACCTCGCGAGCGGAGTAACTCCGCGCACTGCCGCCAGATGTCGCGCGCCGCGTCGGGCCGCGCGCGGCGCAAGGCAGCCTCGGCCATGCGCGCCCGGCGCGCGGGGTCGCACAACAGACTCACGACCGCGTCGCCGAGCTTCTCGGCGGCTTCCGCGTCGGGCACGACGACGCACGCGCCGGCGCGCTCGAGCTCGCGGGCGTTGGCCATCTGGTGGTCGTCGGCGGCGAACGGGTAGGGCACCAGCACCGACGCGACGCCGGCGACGCAGATCTCTGCGACCGTGCCGCCGGAGCGCGCCACCACGAGATCCGCCCGCGCCATGCGCTCGGGCAGGTCGTCGAAGAACGCCGCCACGTCGGCGCGCACGTGCGCGGCTTCGTACGCCGCGCGAGTCTCTTCGAAGCCCGCGGGGCCCGTCTGGTGAGTGATCTCGAGCCCCGGGATCTCGGCCAGACGCGGCAGGGCGGCGGCGATCGCGCGGTTCACGGAGCGCGCGCCCTGACTCGCGCCCGTGATCAACAGGCGAGTCACTCCGTCCTGCGCGCGCACCTGAGCGCGCGGCAGCGCGCGCACGGGTCGGCCCGTCAGCACCGCCCGGCCCGCGGGGAAGAACGGGATCGCGTCCTCGAACGCGACGAAGACGCGTTTCGCGAAGCGACCCAGGAGCCGGTTCGCGCGACCCGGCCGAGCATTCGGCTCGAGCAGCGCGGTGGGGATGCCCAGAGTGACTGCGGCTGCAACCGCGCCCACCGACGCGTAGCCGCCGACCCCGATCACGAGATCCGCTCGCTGCGCGCGCAGCTGCGCCCGCGCCACCCCGATGCCGCGCAGGCCAGTCACCATGCCCGCGATCCCGCGCACGAGGCCCCGCCCAGTCACTTGGGCGCTCGGCACGAGATCCAGCGGATAGCCCGCCGCGGGCACATATTTCGTCTCGAGCCCCCGCGCGGTTCCGACGAAGCGCACGCTCGCATCCGGCTCCGCCTTGCGAATCGCCTCGGCGAGCGCGAGCGCTGGAAAGATGTGACCGCCGGTGCCGCCGCCCGCGAGCACGACCGCTAGCGCCATCCCGCCCTCCCGCGCTTGCTCGGGCGCGCCGCGTTCGCGATGAGCCCGAGCGCGGCCAAGCTCGCGACGAGCGACGATCCGCCGTACGACACGAGGGGCAAGGTGCTGCCCTTGGTCGGGAGCAGTCCCATCGCGACGCCGGAGTTCAAGATCGCCTGCAGCCAGAGCATGAGTCCCGCGCCCAGAGTCACCAGGGTCGCGAACGAGCTCTTCGCGCGCTGCGCGATGCCGAGCGACGAGAGCGCGAGCACGGCGAAGCCGACGAGCACGAGACCTACACCGAAGAGACCCACCTCTTCGCCGACGACCGACAAGATGAAGTCGTTGTGCGCCTCGGGCAGGAAGAAGAGCTTCTGCTGACCCGCGCCGAAGCCGACGCCGAAGAGTCCGCCGGCGCCGAACGCGAGCTGTGACTGCACGAGCTGATAGCCGTGCCCGCGCGGGTCGGCCCAGGGGTCGAGAAACGCGAGCAGGCGCTGCACGCGGTAGTCGCGCACCAGGAGCGCCGCGGCGGCGAGCGGCAGCGCGAGCGCGCCGGTCAGCGCGAGGTGATCGAGACGCGCGCCCGCCGCGAAGATGAGCACGCCGGAGAACGCGGCGATCAGGATCGCGCCGCCGAAGTCGGGCTGCCGCAGCAACAGGAGCACCGGAATGCCGGCCAGCAGCGCCGGCACGCCGATGCTGATCCGGTAGTCACTCATGCGGTCCTGGCGCGACGCGAGCCACTGCGCCAGCCCGAACAGCACGCCGAGCTTCGCGGGCTCGAGCGGCTGGAACGCGATCGGCCCGAGCGCGATCCAGCGCTGCGCGCCGCCGCCCGACGCACCGAGCGGCGTGAAGGTCGCCGCGAGCGCGAGCACCGCGGCGCCCCAAGCGACCAGTCCGACTCTCTCGAGCCAGGCCAGCGGCGTGAAGAAGCACGCCGCGCCGACCGCGAGCCCGACGGCGAGCGCGAGTGACTGGCGCTCGAGATACGCGAGCGTCGTGCCGAAGACCACCTCGGAGCGCGCCGCGCTCGCGCTGTACACCATGACCAGGCCGAAGCCGACGAGCAGGACGCCGGAGACCGCGAGCTGCGACGTGCCGAAGCGGTTCAGCATTCCGTATCTCCGCTCGCGCCGGGCAGCGCGCAGGCGAGCTCGGCGAACTGCCGGCCGCGGTCCTCGAAGCTCTTGAACTGGTCGAAGCTCGCGCAGGCCGGCGCGAGCAGGACGACGTCGCCCGGGCGCGCGCTGGCCGCGGCGAAGGTGACTGCGTCCGCGAGGGTGCCGGTGCGCTCCACGCGGCAGGCGGAGCCGAGCGCGCGCTCGAGCTCGAGCGCCGACTCACCGTAGACGATCGCGATGCGCACGCGCGCGCGCCGCGCGGCGTCCGCGAGCGGCGCGAAGTCGAGCCCCTTGTTGCGCCCGCCGGCGAGCCACACCACGCGCGCGGTCTGCGCGAGCAAGCTCGCCACCGCGGCGGCCGGATTCGTGGCCTTCGAGTCGTCGACGTAGCGCACGCCGGCGCGCACGCAGACGTCGCGCACGCGGTGTGGCAGACCTTCGAAGCGCCCGAGCACCGCGCGGATCGCATCGCCGCTCGCGCCGGCGAGATCGGCGGCCGACGCGGCCGCGAGCGAGTTGTCGATCGGGCGACGCGCAGCGCTGGACAACTCGGCGAGGGGAATCCGCACGCGCACATCGCGCTTGCGCGCCACCACGAGTGACTCGTCGTCGAGATATGCGCCGGTGTCGACGCGGGCGCGCGTCGAGAACCAGGCCAGGTTGGGGGCGAACTCCTCGGCCACGGAGCGCGCCCACGCGTCCTCGCGGTTCGCGACCAGCCAGGCATCGTCTCGCTGGAGCTGCGCGAGCCGGGCCTTCGCTGCGCCGTAGCGCTCGAGCGTGCTGTGCCGGTCGAAGTGATCCGGCGCCAGATTCAGCAGCACCGCCACGTCGGCGTGCAGCTCGCGCGCGTGCTCGAGCTGGAAGCTCGACAGCTCCGCGACGACCCAGTCGTAGCCCTGGCCGACGAGCGCGCACAGCGCCGTACCGATGTTGCCGCCCACGCCCGTCTTGAAGCCGCTGGCCGCGAGTATCTCGCCCACGAGCGTCGTCGTGGTGCTCTTGCCGTTCGAGCCGGTGATGCCGACGAGCTTGGCGTCGAGAAACTGCGCGGCGAGGTCGACCTCGGGAATCAGGTTCTCGCGGGCCAAGGTCGGAAAGCCGGGGCTCGCGACCACGACGTCGTAGCCCGCGAAATCCGGGACGGCGTCGCCGGAGACGCGCTCGACGGACGGGTCCAGCCCCTCCAGCGCCGCCGCCTTGCGGTCGTAGACGGCGACGCGCGCGCCCGCGCGCAGGAGTAGCTCGACCGCCGCGCGCCCCGAGCGCGCGGCGCCCAACACCAGGACCTGTCGTCCCGAGTAACTCATCGCAGCTTGAGCAGTGACAGAGCGACCAACCCCAGGATCACCGAGATGATCCAGAAACGGACGATGATCTGCGGCTCCGGCCAGCCGCGTAACTCGTAGTGGTGATGGATCGGCGCCATGCGGAAGACGCGCTTGCCGCGCGTCTTGAACGAGGCGACCTGGATCATCACCGAGAACATCTCGACCAGGAACAAGCCGCCCGCGACCACGAGCACGAGCTCCTGCCGGATGATGATGGCGACCGTCGAGAGCGCGCCGCCGAGCGCGAGCGCTCCGGTATCTCCCATGAACACCGACGCGGGGTACGTGTTGTACCAGAGGAAGCCGAGCCCTGAGCCCATGAGCGCCGAGCAGAAGATCGCGAGCGTGCCCGCGCCCGGGACGTGCTTCAGCTCGAGATAGTTGGCGATCACCGCGTTGCCGACGACGTAGCTGAACAGCCCGACCACCGCGGACGTGGTCATCGTCGGGCCGATCGCGAGGCCGTCGAGCCCGTCGGTGAGATTCACCGCGTTCGAGAAGCCGACGATGAACACCACCGCGAGCGGCACGTAGAGCCAGCCGATCGACGGATGGAAGCCCTTCACGAGCGGCAGCGAGATCGCCGCGTCGAAGCCCGGCAGTGAGTAGAGCCACACGGCCGCGACCCCGGCCACCGCGCACTGGCCGAGGAACTTCGCGCGCGCGCTGATGCCCTTGGGATTCTTCAGGATCGCCTTGCGGTAGTCGTCGACGAAGCCGATCACGCCGCAGCCGAGAGTCACGAAGATCACGATCCACACGAACGGGTTGGTCCACTCGGCCCAGAGCAGGGTGCTTGCGACCACCGCGGAGAGAATCAACGTCCCGCCCATGGTCGGCGTGCCGCGCTTGGTCTGGTGTCGATCCGGAGTGTCTTCGCGGATCGTCTGGCCGATCTGGCGGTTCTCGAGCCAGCGAATCAGCGCGGGCCCGGCGATGAACGAGATGAGCAGCGCAGTGAGTGCTGCGCCGACGCTGCGGAAGGTGAGATAGCGGAAGACGTTGAAGGCCGAGATCTGCGACGAGAGCAGCTCGTAGAACAGGTGGTACAGCATCAGCAGGACTCCGTGAGCAGCTTCACGACGCGCTCGAGCTTCATGCCGCGCGAGCCCTTGACGAGCACCGCGTCGCCCGAGCGCGCGTTCTGCCGCACGCGCGCGGCCGCGTCCTCGACGCTCGAAGTCTCGAACACGCGAGTGAGTCCGGCGGCCCGCGCGGCGGCGGCGGTGTGCGCGGAGAGCTCACCCACGGCGACCAGGACGTCGACGCCGGCCGCGGCTGCCCGACGGCCGACCTCGGCGTGCAGCGCGGGGGCCTCGTCGCCCAGCTCGAACATGTCGCCCAGCACCGCGAGCGCGCGGCCCGAGCCGCGCAGCTCGGCGAGTGTCTCGAGAGCGCGCGCGACGGAGTGCGGGTTCGCGTTGTAACTGTCGTCGATCACGAGCACGCCGTTGGGCGCGCGCACGAGGGCGACGCGGCCGGGGACGCCGCTGAATTCCTCGAGCCCGCGCCGGATCGCGTCGAGCGGGCGCGCGCCGAGGAGCCCCGTCGCGTACGCCGCCGCCGCCGCGCACAGGCCGTTGTCGACCAGGTGCAGCCCGGGCGCGCGCATGCGGACCTGCGCGTCGCCCGCGGGACACTCGAGCGTGTAGACCGCCGCGCCGTGCTCGCTGTGCGCGAGCCGCGCGCGGAACTCCGCGGGCGCGCGAATGCCGAACCGCAGCTTCTTGCCGGCGAAGCGCGCGGACTGAGTCACGCAGCAGGGATCGTCCGCATTCACGATTGCAGTCGCCTCGGGGCGCATGCGCGCGAACAGCTCGCCCTTCGCGTCGGCGATCGCCTCGAGTGACCCGAGCAGACCCAGGTGCGCGGGCGCGACGTTCGTCACCGCACCCACGGTCGGGTCGGCGATGCGAGTCAGTGCGTCGATCTCGCCCGCGTGATTCATGCCGAGCTCGACGACCAGCACTTCGTCGTCCGCCGCGAGGCCGAGGATCGAGAGCGGCAGGCCGATGTGGTTGTTGAGATTGCCGGGCGTGCGGCACACACGGTGGCCCGACGCCTCCAGGATGCGCGCGCACAGCTCCTTGGTCGTCGTCTTCCCGTTCGAGCCGGTGATCGCGACCACCGGGCCGGCGAACTTCGCGCGGTGCGCGCGGGCGAGCGCGCCGAGCGCGGTCACGGTGTCCTTGACCACGATCGCAGGCACGCCGAGTGACTCGTCGGGGACGCGCGCGATCAGCACCGCCGCCGCGCCTCGCCTCGCCGCCTCGACCAAGAAGTCGTGGCCGTCGAAGTTCTCGCCGCGCACCGCGACGAACAGGGCGCCGGCGGCGAGCGCGCGAGTGTCCGTCGAGACACTCGTGATCTCGAGGCCCGCCGGGCCGAGCAGCTCGCCGCTGCACGCGTGCGCGAGGTCGCCGAGTCGGAAGCTCACGACGCGGCCGCCCGCGCGCGCAGCGCCTGCGCCGCTTCCTCGCGGTCGTCGAAGTGCCGCTTCTCGCGGCCGACGATCTGATAGTCCTCGTGGCCCTTGCCCGCGATCACGACGCAGTCCTCGGGGCGCGCGCGCGCGATCGCGCGCGCGATCGCGGCACGGCGGTCCGAGATCACTTCGTGCGCACCCGAGAGACCGGCGGCGACGTCGCGCAAGATGGCCTCGGGATCTTCGCTGCGCGGGTTGTCGCTGGTCGCGATCACGAAGTCCGCGTTCGCGCACGCGGCGCGGGCCATCGGCGCGCGCTTGGTCTTGTCGCGGTCGCCTCCGCAGCCGAAGACCGCGATGAGTCGACCGCGGACCAGCGGCCGCACGCGCGACAGCATGCGCTCGAGTGAGTCGGCGGTGTGCGCGTAGTCGACCAGCACGACCGGGGCGCCGTCGCCCACCGGCTCGAGCCGGCCCGGAATCGGAGGACACGACTCGAGCCCGGACCGCACCGCCTCCCAGGGAATGCCGAGCGCGCGGCCGACCGCGAGCGCGGCGAGCGCGTTGTCGACCTGGAAGTCACCGGGCAGCGGGAGGTCGAGCTCGAGCTCGGCGTCTGGCCCGCGCACGCGCAGGTGTGAGTGCGCCAGCTCGATGCGCTCGGCGACGGTCGTGTAGTCCGCGCTCGAGCTCGCGCCGCGGCCGTAAGTCACGACCGGGTTTCCCGCGGCGCGCGCGAGCTCCGCCAGGCGCGGGGTCCACGGATCCGCCGCGTTCACCACCGCCGTCCCGGCGAGATGCGCGGGCCCGAACAGCAGTGACTTCGCGCGGCCGTAGCTCTCGAGATCGCCGTGGAAGTCCAGATGATCGTGCGCGAGCTGGGTGAACACCGCGACGGCGAAGCGCAAGCCCCTCACGCGGCCGAGCGCGAGGCTGTGCGACGAGACCTCCATCGCCACGGCCTCGACCTTGGCGTCGCGCATGCGCGCGAGCCAGCGCTGCAGGTCGAGTGACTCGGGCGTGGTCATCGCGGACTTCTCTTCGAAGCCCGGATAGCGCACCGAGATCGTTCCCAAGCTGCCCGCGCGCTTTCCCCCGGCGCGCAGGACCGACTCACAGAGCCGCACGGTGCTCGTCTTGCCCTTCGTGCCGGTGACACCGACGAGGATCAGTGACTCTGCCGGGAAGCCGAAAAAGCGCGCGGCGACGTCGGCCAGAGCGGCGCGCGCGTCGCGTACGACGGCGGCGCCGACCGCGGCCGGCAGCAATTCCGGCGCTTCCTCGACGAGCAGCGCGCTCGCGCCCGCGGCGAGCGCCTCCGCGACGAAGCGGTGACCGTCGGTCTGCGCGCCGCGCAGCGCCGCGAACAGCGCGCCGGGTCGCACCTGGCGCGAGTCATAGGTGAGATCGTCGACGCGCACGCCGGCGGGCCCGAGGACGCGCGCGTCCAAGCCTGCAACCAGCTCGGCCAGCGTCGCGCTCAACCCTCGTCTCCTTCGCGGTGCGCGATCCGCGTCTCGACGCGCGGCGCGGCCGGCGGTCGCTCGGTCGGCTCGCGCTCGCGGCCCCCCAACTGATCGAGGGCGTAGGCCGCGACCTCGCGGAACACGGGCGCCGCCACGATGCCCCCGGTGTGCAGCCCCTGCGGCTCGTCGACGAAGACGCCGATCACGAAGCGCGGATTCACCGCGGGCGCGATGCCGACGAACGACGCGATGTAGTCCTTCTGCGAGTAAGTGCCTTCCTTCACCTTCTGTGCGGTACCCGTCTTGCCCGCGACGGCCACGTTCGGGAGCGCTGCCGCGGTTCCGGTCCCGTTCTCGACCACGGCGCGCAGCATGCCGAGCATCACGCGCGCCGTCTGTTCGGAGATCACGCGCGCGCCGAGCTCCGTCGACGGGGCTTCGCCGTCGCCTTGCGCGACGGCCAGCAGGTGCGGCGTCACGCGCCGGCCGCCGTTCGCGAACACGGCCATCGCCGTGACGAGCTGAACCGGAGTCACCGTGATTCCCTGACCGAAGGAGAGGTTGGCGCGCTCCACCGCCTGTCGCTCGCGCAGGTCGCGAACCGAGCCCGCGATCTCCCCGGGGAAGCCGCTGCCGGGAACGTCGCCGAAGCCGAAGCGCCGCAGGCCGTCGACGAGCCGGTGCGCGCCGAGTCGCTCGGAGATCTTGGCGGCGCCGATGTTCGACGAGACGCGCACGACGTCACTCACCGTGAGCAGCCCGTGGGGGTGAAAGTCGCGGATCACTCGTCGGCCGATCCGGAAGCTGCCGTTCTCGCAGTCGAACACGTCGTCCGCTCGCACCACGCCCGCGTCGAGCGCGAGTGACACGGAGAACGGCTTGAGCGTGCTGCCGGGCTCGAAGGCATCGACGAAGGCGCGTGCGCGGTAGAGTGACTTGTCCTCGAGCCAGAAGCGGTTCGGGTCGAAGCCGGGCGCCTCGGCCAGCGCGAGGATCTCGCCGGTCGTCGGGTCGAGCGCCACCAGGGTCGCGTGGCGCGCCCCCGTTCTCCGCAGTGACTCGGCGAGCGCGCTCTCGGCGAAGTGCTGCAGGCGCACGTCGATCGCGAGCCGCACCGGGCGGCCCGTGCGCGCCGCGGGGGCGCTCGCGACCGTGGGCAACACGTTGCCGTGCGCGTCGCGCCGCGCGCTGAGCTCGGCACTCACACCGCGCAGCTCGCGGTCGTACGCGAGCTCGACGCCCGAAAGACCGCGGCCGTCGCGGTCGGCGAAGCCGACGAGCGCGCCGGCGAGATCTCCGTTGGGGTAGAAGCGCCGGCGCTCCGGCATGAGCTGAACGCCGTCGAGACCCAAGCGAGTCACTCGAGCCGCGGCGTCGGGAGACACCCAGCGCTGCAACCACACGAAGCTCGAGCCGCGAGCGAGTCGCCTCTCGAGCTCGCGCGCGGGCAGGTTCAGCGGCAAGGCGAGCGCACGCGCGGCCGCGCGGTGGTCGGACACTCGCTTCGGCCAGGCCGCGACCGAGTCCACGGTGGCCGAGACCGCCAACATGTTTCCGCGCCGGTCCTGGAGGTCGGCGCGCAGCGCCTCGAACTCGACCGTCGTCGACGCCTGCCGGCCGGCGCGATCCGATAGCCAGTCCGCGTCGAGTGTCTGCAGCTGGATGGCGCGCGCGAACAGCGCCGCGAAGCCGAGCAGGGCGACGACGGCGATCGCGTCGATTCGACCCGGGCGCAGTCCCGCGCGGCGGCGGCGTGCCCGCCGAGCGCGCTTCACGGCTTCTTCCCCGCGGCGACGTGACTCAGTGTGTGACCGTCGGCGCCGAGCGCGACGACTTGCTCGGGCCGTGGGTACGCAAGGCCGATCGCGCGGGCGCGCGGCTCGACCCGCTCGGGCGCGGCGAGCGCTGCCGCCTCGACGCGCAGGCGCTCGACCTCGAGCGAGAGCGCGTGCTCCTGGGCGACGCGGCGACCGAGCTCGTAGCGCAGCGAAGTGAGTCGCGTGCGCACGTACACCAGACCCCCCGAAGCGGCGATCACGCCCAGCGCGAGCGCCAGGAGTACTTGGAACCACGGGCCGCTGTGGCGCAGGCGCGAGTTCAGCAACGGACGCCTCCGCGCAGACGCGCGCTGCGCGCGCGCGGATTGCGCCGCGCTTCGGCGGGTTGCGGTCCGCGGGAGCGGCCCAAGAGCCGCATGCGCGGCTGGCGGCCACAGCCGCATACCGGGAGCCGCGGCGGGCAGATGCAGCCGCGCGCTTCGCGCGCGAGAAACTCCTTCACGCGCCGGTCCTCGCCGGAGTGATACGAGAGGACCGCGAGCCGTCCGCCGGGGGCGAGCACGTCGACCGCAGACGCCAGCCCCGTGTCGAGCTCGTCGAGCTCCTCGTTCACGGCCATGCGCAGAGCCTGGAAGACGAGCGTCGCCGGATGGTGTCGCCGGCGCGGCAGGCGCACGCCCTCGAGCGCGGCGAGCAGCGCTTGCACCGTCTCGATCGGCCGGCTGGCGAGCAGCGCGCGCGCGACGCGCGCCGGGAACGGGACGTCGCCGCGGCGCAGCAGCTCGACGAGCCCTTCCTCGTCGATGCGCGCGAGCAGCTCGGCGGCCGTCTCGCCGCGGCCGCGGTCGAGGCGCATGTCGAGCGGAACCGGCTCGCCGCCAGGGCGAAACGAGAGGCCGCGCTCGATCTGGTCGAGCTGATCGGAGCAGACCCCGAGATCGAAGAGCACCCCGTCGACCGGCGAGAGACTCGCGCCCGTCAGGACTTCGCGCAGAAACGAGAAGCGCGCGTGAAACAGGCGTGCCGCCGGTCCGAAGCGCGCCAGCCGCTGCTCCGCGACGGCCAGCATCTCCGCGTCGCGGTCGAGGCCGACCAGCACGCCGTCGGGACCGAGCTTCTCGAGGATCGCCTCGGCGTGACCTCCGTGCCCCGTGGTCGCGTCGACGATGCGCGCGCCGGGCCGGGGCTCGAGCAGCTCGAGCACTTCGTCGACCATCACGGGTGTGTGACCGCCGCTCACCGGGTGACGCCCCGCAGCAGGCGCGAGTGCTGCGCGTAGTTCTCCTGCGTGTTCGCGATCGCCGCCTCGTAGCGCGCGCGATCCCAGATTTCGACGCGATCGGTGAGTCCGGTGAAGACGATCTCGCGCTCGAGGCGCGCGCGCCGGCGCAGCGGCGGCGGGATCAGGATCCGACCCTGCCGGTCTACACTGCACGGTGTCGCGTTGCCGACGATGAGTCTCTCGAGCGCTTCCGCGGAGTCGTTCAAGACCTCGGCCGCGAGGCGCTCGCGCAGGCGCTTGAAGACTTCCGCCGGAAAGAGGCTGAGACACTCTTGGCCGGCGGTGAGCCAGGGTGACTCGCTCGAGCGAGTCAGGAGCTCGCGAAACTCCTTCGGAAGGCTGGTGCGCCCCTTCTCATCGAGAACGTGCTCGTGGCACCCCCAGAACATCGTCTCCACCGGCTCCCGCGCGCACCGGTGGGAAGGGGGCCCCAAAGGCTCGGTGCTCCCCCCCTGAACAGCACCTGGAGTCTTTGGGGCCCTATCCCACTGAATGGGATCCTATCGCCACTGGATCCCACGAGTCAACCCCGAAATGCAAGAAATTCCGAGAAAAATCGGGCACCTGTGGAAGTGGGGTGCGCCGTTCCTGCGCACACTGCATCTAGGGCGCGCGCCCCGCGCAGCCTCAAGATATTGGGGTGCCGAGTGAGTCAGGCCTGGACGCGTTCGCGGACCACTGGCCAGTGAGTCCCGTATGCCTCGCGAAGTCGGGCTGCCATCTGCATCCCACCGCGGGTCGGAGCGGGAAATTCGCGCCGCTCGACGTGTGGCTCGGCGAGCACGGTCACCACTTGCGCGACTGACTCGGCGAGTGCGTCGAGGTCGTAGCCGCCTTCGAGCGCGAGCACGAGCCTTCCGCCGCAGACCTCGTCGGCGACGGCGCACGCGCGCGCGGCAAACGCCGCAAAGCCCGCCGTCGATACTTCCATTCCGCCGAGTGGGTCGCGCGCGTGAGCGTCGAAGCCCGCAGAGACGAGCAAGATCTCGGGCCGCCACGCGAGCAGCATCGGGACGAGGATCTCGTCGAACAGCTGCCCGTATTCGGCGTCGCCGCAGCCGCCCGGCAGGGGAAAGTTCACCGTCGCACCGAGGCCGCGCCCGTGACCTTGCTCGTCGAGCGCGCCCGTGCCGGGATAGAAGGGGAACTGGTGCAGCGAAGCGAAGAGCACGTCGCGCTCGCCCTCGAACAGGTGCTGCGTTCCGTTGCCGTGGTGCACGTCCCAGTCGACGATCGCGATCCGCTCGACTTGGGCGCTCGCGCGCAGCGCCTGCGCGGCGATCGCGATGTTGTTGAACACACAGAAGCCCATCGGCGCGAGCCGCTCCGCGTGGTGGCCAGGAGGACGGAGCGCGGCGAACGCGCGCTTCGCTTCGCCGCCGGCCACGCGCAGCGCGGCGTCGATGAGCGAGCCCGCCGCGAGGCGCGCCACTTCGAGCGTGCGCGGCGACGCATACGTGTCGGGGTCGAGCTGGCCCGACCGACCCTCGAGGCGGCCGAGCGCGTCGAGGTACTCGCGCCCGTGGGCGCGCAGCAGCTCGTCCTCGGTGGCTTCGCGCGGCGCGAGCACGCGGATCCGCTCCGCAAGGGGATCGAGCGCGCGATCGATCGCGACCAGGCGCTCGGGCCGCTCGGGATGGGCGCGCGGCGGCGTGTGCTCTCGAAAGCGCGGATCGCGCACCACCAGCGGACGTGAGTCGCTCACGCGCGCAGCATAGCGGCGATTGACACACTCCGGCGTATCGACGACACAATGTCGTCGTGGCCGCCAGGCGAGAGCCAGAGCTTGGGCGCCGGGGCCTCGCGATCACTGGCCTTGGTACCTTCACCGGAGCGCGCCTCGCGGAGCGGTTGCTCGAAGGCGACGCCCCGCCGCGCATCGTCGCGCTCGATCTGCGCCTGCCGCGTCGCCTCGAAGGACGCGTGCGTTTTCACCGCGTCGACCTGACCGAGCCCACCGCCGACAGCTTGCTCGCGGAGATCCTCGAGAAGGAATCGTGCGACGCGGTTCTGCACGCCGCGTTCTTCACCGATCCCCATCCCGACCTCGAGCTCTCACACGAGGTCGAGGTCGTGGGCTCGCTGCATGTCATGAACGCGGCCGCGGCCGCCGGCGTCCGCAAGCTCGTCGTCACCAGCACGGCGCAGGTCTATGGACCGCACCCCGACAACCCCGGCTTTCTCGGCGAAGAGCACGAGCTGCGACCGCACCGCCAAGCGCACGCGCTGCGCGACCGCGCCGAGATGGAGGGGCTGCTGCGGATCTTCGCGCAGCGGCACCGGGACCTGGTGGTCACCTCGCTCCGCCCGTCGTGGATCATGGGCCCGAGCTTCGAGTCGTCGGTCACGCGGCGCTTCGAGAGCTCGCGCCTGGTGACTCTGCTCGGCTACGACCCACTGCTTCAGTTCCTGCACGAGGAGGATTGGCTCGACGCGGTCGAGCTCGCCCTCGAGCGCGACGCACCCGGGGCGCTGAATCTCGCGGGCGACGGCGTGCTGCCGCTCTCGACCCTGCTGCGCCTCGCGGGCAAGCGGTCACTGCCGCTGCCACACCCGCTGATGTACCGCGCCGCGCAGCTCGACTCACTCGCCCGCACCGGCGATCCTCCGGCAGCGTTCTTCGACTATCTGCGCTTCGGCTGGGTGGTCGACACTCGCCGCGCCCGCGAGCTGCTCGGCTTCGAGCCCATCTACACCACGCAGGAGGCGTGGATGAGCTTCGTGGTCGCGCGCAAGCTTCGGGGCTACCGATGAGCCGCGAAATCCCGCCCGACGTGCTCGCAGAGCTGCGCGCGTCCGTGCGTTCGCTGCGGCGCGAGCTCGAGAGCCGCTTCGGCGTCGGTGAAGCACTGGCCGATCCGTCCGAGGCAAGTGACTCGTTGGACGAGCAGTCACTCGAGGACGACCCCGGCGCCGAGCGCGAGCCCGCTCCCGAGCGGCTCGGGCCGGGCTGGCTGCAGCAGCTGCGCAGTCAGCTCGGCGCGCAGCTCGACGAGTTCGACGTGGTGAAGCTGTACGAGTCACTGCGCGAGCGCATCGCGATTCCCGGCTCCGGTGACATCTCGGCGGAGGTTGACGACTTCGGTCTCGACGAGCGCTACCTGCAGCGCGCGCGCCGTTGGCTCGACTGGCTGTACGAGAGCTGGTGGCGCGTCGACGTCACGGGCATCGAGGGCGTTCCCGACGCGCCGCGCGTGCTGTTCGTCGCGAACACCGCCGGAATACTTCCGTGGGACGCACTCATGATCGCGCACGCGGTCGAGCGCACGCATCCGTCAGGACGCCGGCCGCGGCCGATGGTCGCAGACTGGATCGCGACCCTGCCGTTCTCGCACTCACGGCTCGCGCGACTCGGCGCGGTGCGCGCGTGCGCCGAGAACGCCGAGAGACTGCTCGCCGCGAATCAGTGGGTGATCGCGTTTCCCGAGGGGCAGAAAGGCGCGCTGAAGCCTTTCCGCGATCGCTACCGCTTGCAGCGCTTCGCGCGCGGCGGCTTCGTGTCACTCGCGGCGCGGCTCCGCGCAGCGCTCGTTCCGGTCGCCGTGATCGGCTCCGAGGAGGTTCACCCGATCCTGTTCGAGCCGCGAATTCTGCGCCGGCTGCTGGGCGTCCCGATCCCAGTGACTCCGACGTTCCCGTTGCTCGGACCGCTCGGCGTGATTCCGCTGCCGAGCCGCTGGCGCATCCGCTTCGGCGAGCCGATGTGGTTCGACGATGTTTCCGCCGAGCGTGCGCTCGATCCGCTGTACGTGAATCGCACGCGCGAGCGAGTGCGCGGCGCGATCCAGAACCTCCTCGACGAGGAGCTGCCGAGGCGCCGCTCGGTCTTCGCCTAGGTCGCGCGCTCGCGCTTCGCGTCTACGGCCGTGAGTCGCGCTTCGAAGCTCTCGAGCGCGGCGGCCAGTCGCTCGAGATTCTTGTTCAGCGCTTCGAGGTCGCCGCGGGTCGGCAGATCGGCGACGCGCAGCACGCGCTCCACGGCACTGTGCACGGTCTCGCGGAGGTCCGCAGTGTCGAACCTCGCGACCTCGCCCGGGGTCTTCATCCAGCGCTTCACGTTGTCGCGCATCTCGTTCAGATTCGTCTCGACGTCGCCGACGCCGCGCCGCACCAGGCTATAGAGGGCATCGCCGCCGCGCTGGATCAGCTCGGCGAGCAGCGTGCCGGACACCGCTCCGTTGGAATCCCGATTCTCTTTCTGGTCGTCGACCAGGATCTGCGACAGCACGATCGGTGTGATCTCTTCACCCGTCTCGTTGTCGATCACGCAGATGTCGTGACCTTCGCGCACGAGCTCCGAGATTCCCCGCAGCGTGATGTACCGGCTCGACTCGGTGTTGTAGAGCTTCCGGTTCGCGTAGCGTTTGATCAGGATCGCCATCGCGCCCGAGTATCCCACCGCACTCTGGGGGGGTCAAACTTACGCCGCGTGTCTCGCCGCGCCTCCGCGCTCGCGGTGCGCGGTCGCGCAGGCGGCTCGACGACGTCGGCGAGCGCGCCGACGATCTCGGCGACACGCTCGGCCGCGGGGTCCACTGCGGCGCGCGCGCGCCAGCGTCGTTCCTCATTGCGCAGCGCCGCGAGCAGAGTTGCGCGCGCTTGCGTGCGCTCGTCGAGCTCCTGCACGCCGGCCGCGATTGCGAGCGCGAGCTCCTCCGCCGCGCGGATCAGATGCGCGAGCGCGCGCGCGGTCGAGTCAGGCATCGCTGCGCACCGCGAAGATCTCGCCTGCGATGCGCATGAGTCCATCGAGGGCGTGCACGTCCTCGGCGAACAGCGGCACAGCGCGCAACGCGTCAGCCTCGAGCGGCAGGGCGCGCTCGAGCTCGCTACGCACGGCGGTGTCACGTCGAGCGAGTGCGGCCTGCGCGCGCGCCGCGCCGACCAACGCGCGCGCGCAAGCGCTCGCGTCGAGCTCGCGGTCGGCGGCGGTCAGCGCCTCGCTGAGCCAGCGCTCGGCGCGCGCCGCCTCGACGGGATCGTCCACCGGCGGCGTCCCGTCGCCGGGCCATGGGTGCACGCGGTTCAGCACGAGCCCCACGAGGTGAATGCCCTCGGCCTCGAGTCGCTCCCAGAACGAGCGCGCTCGCCGCGCCTGAGAGAAATCGGGACCCGCGACCAGCACGAAGCCGCAGCTCGGATCGCGCAGCAGGCGCGCGACCTCGCGCGCGCGCTCGCCGAAGCCCGCGAGCAGCTGCTCGAACACGAGCAGAAACTCCGAGATCGCAGTCAGAAACTCGAGCCCGGTCACGCGCTCGAGCGCGCGCAGCGCGAACTCCGACCCGCTGCGAAACAGGCGCAAGCTGGCGCGCCCGACCACCGCGGCGGGATGCAGGAGGAGCTTCACCACCTGCCCGTCGAGAAAGCCGGTCAGGCGGCGCGGCGCGTCGAGAAAGTCGAGCGCGTGCACGGCCGGCGGCGTGTCGAGCACGATCAGGTCGTAACGCCCTTCGGTGTAGACCTGCAGGAGCTTCTCCGTCGCCGAGTACTCGCGACTCCCCGCGAGCGCGTCGGTCAGGTTGCGATAGATCGGGTTCGCGAAGATGCGCTCGCGCGCGGCCGGGTCGGGAGTGAGTCGCAGTACGAGCTCGTCGAACGTGCGCTTCGTGTCGAGCATGAGCGCGGCGAGGCTGCCGCTCTCGGGCGCGCCGAGCGCGCGCAGCCGCTCGCGGGGAACTTCGCGCGCCTCGTGATCGAGCGGGCCGGTGCCGAGCGCGTCCGCAAGGCGCCGCGCGGGGTCGATCGTCATGACGAGGACGCGCTTGCCTGCGCGCGCGGCCTCGAGGCCCAGCACCGCGGCGATTGTCGTCTTCCCCACGCCTCCGGTTCCGACGGTGACCAGCACGCGACAGTCGAGCCAGCGATCGGGCTTCACGCGAGCGCTCCGCGCAGCTCCGCCGACAGCGCGCGCACGCCTTCCGGCCCATCGACGCCGCATGCAAGCCAGGGCAGCTCGAACGGCGGCTGACCGGTCTCGCGCGCGAGTGTCTCGAGGAACTCGCGCTGCAGGCGATTGCGCGTCAGGCGGTGGCGCGCGGCCGCGACGACGACCTGGGGCTCGGCGAGCGGCGAAGGCGCGACCCCTTTCGGCAAGCGCGCCGCGCAGGCGAGGGCTCGCTCCGCGTCGGGCAGCGCAAGCTCCGGCTCGACGCCGTTGGCGATCAAGGGGCCCAGACCGACGCCGAGCTCGCGCACGCGCGCGCGCAGCTCGAGTGTCTCCTTCACCGGCAGCTCCTCGGGCAGAGTCACAGGCAGCACGAGCGTGCGCGCGGCGTCGGTCACGAGCGCCTGAACCCGATCGGTGTTGCGGCGCAGCGGACCCATGCGCACGGCGTCGATCACGACCGCGGGCGCCGACAGCAGCGAGAGACCGTGACCGGTCGCGGGCGCGTCCACGACGAGCAGCGGCCAGCGCGGCTGGCCCGCGCGGTCCTCGAGCGAGACCAGGTGCCACAGCTTTCCGAGCGTGATCAGCTCGCGCCAACCGGGCGCTGCGTCGAGAAACGCGTGAAAGGCGGCGTTGCCGACGATCGCGCGCGCGAACAGGCGCACGTGGAGCTGCAGCTCGAGATACTCCTCGAGCGCGCGCTCGGGCTCGAGCCGCAAGCGGAACAAGTTCTCGGCAACCGGCACGGGCTCGCGGGCCGGTGCCCTCGGCGCACCAGCGTCGGGCTCGGAGAGCAGCTCGGCGAGCGCGTCCGAGGAGCCGAGCTCGACGACCACCGTGCGCACCCCCTCGCGGGCTGCCGCCACGCCGAGCGCCGCGGCGATGCTGGTCTTGCCCGTGCCTCCCTTGCCGGTCACGAGCAACAAGCGGCGCGACAGGAGAGCAGCGAGCGCTCCTGTCACGTGCGTGTCTCAAGCGCGAGTCGCTCTGCACCGACGAGGAACGCTGCGGCCGGGGCAACGCCATGATCGTCCAGTGCGAGAACTGCGAGACACGATTTCACGTCGCGGATGCGCGCATTCCCGAGAAGGGGGCGCGCGTGCGCTGCTCGCGCTGCCACCACCGCTTTCACATCACGCCCTCGTCGGGCACCTCCGCGGGCCCGAGTCCCGCGGCCGATGTTAGCGCGCGCACGGCGACGCGCGGCGGCGAGCCAGCGGCCGACGACGACCTCGAGAATCCGGAGTTTCTCTTCGAGGGAAACTCCGCCGACTCCAAGCAGGCGACGCCGCCTCGCGCAAAAACCGCCGCGCGAACAGCGCCAAAGGAGAAGGCTGCCGAACCGGCTCCGCCTGCAGAGGAGCCCGAGCCCGAGGAGCTGAAGCCCCCGTCGCCAGACCTCGAGCCGGCGGCGGCGCCCGAAGAGCACGTCGTCGAGACTCGCGGCAAGACCGCGCAGGAGATGCTCGATGCCGGCGCGCCGAAGCTCGGCTCGGGTCCGGTGGAGTTCGCGCCGTCGCTCCCCGATCCCGACTCGGACGACACCCGCAGCCGCTTCTTCCTCGGCGACGATGCGGCCGCTGCGGAGCGCGAGCCCCCGCCGTCGCTGCGCCCCGCGAAAGACAAGCCCGCGAAGCCGAGTCCGGCGCCGGCCAAGCGGAGCGCGACTTCGGAGATCGACGCCGCCTTCACCAGCGGACCGAGTGACGAGGACGAAGGCGACTCAGGCTGGGACGCGCTCACGAAGGACGCCGAGCCCGCGAGGAGCGTCTTCGAGGCCGGCGCCGCCTTCGGCTTGGTGAGTGCACCGGCGTCCGAGCCGGCACTCGCGGGCAAGCAGGCGCGCGCGACGCTCTTCGAGAAGGCCGAGACTCCCGCGGGTGACACCAAGAAGCGACAGGCCGCGGACGCGTCGTTCGATCCCGAGGCGGGGAGCTCGGTCGGAGCGATCTTGCGCATCGCGGCGTCGCTCGTCGGAATCGCGCTGCTCGGCGGCGCGCTGCGAGGATTGCAGATGCAGCGCGAGGCGAGCGCGGCCGCTCCCGAAGCGGAGCAGGCGGCCGGCTGGATCGCGACCGACGTCGAGACCTTCGTCGCGCGAGACAGCCTCGGCACTCGTGTCCTGGTCGTGCGCGGAAATCTCTTCCCGAACGGCGCCGCCGCGCCGCCGGAAGTGGACGTGAGCTTGCTCGAGAACGACGGCGCGCGCGTCGGCGAAGCGCGTCGCGCGTGGCTCGAGAGACTCGACGACGCCGAGGTCGCCCCGGACCAGCTCACCGTTCGCCTCGCCTCGGACAGCGGCGAGATCTCGGGAGTCGGTCCACAAGTCACTGGCTTCACGGCGCTGCTCGCGGACCCGCCGGCGCGCGCGCGCCGCGTGCAAGTCACCCTCGTGGCTGGGAAGCTGCCGATGCGCGGGACCGCGACGGCGATCTCTCCGCCGTCGGCGACCTCGCGCCCGCCCGCACCCGCGCCCGCACCCCAGCTCGCCACGCCCAGCGCTCCGCCGGCGGAGTCAGCGCCGCTCGCCCCCGATGCGGTCGTGCCCGCGGCACCCGAGCCCCAGTAGACGTGCCGGAGGCGCCGCGGAGCGAGTGACTCGCGGCTGCTCGCCGCTAGCTCTCGGGCTTCTTCGGGTCGTCGTTCTTGGGTGTGACGTCGATCTCGGGCGGCGCTTTGAGGGCGCTGCGGAAATTCTTGATTCCCTCGCCGAGCCCTTGGCCGATCTGCGGCAAGCGCGACGCCCCGAAGATCACGATCACGATCAGCAGGATGATGAGCAGCTCGCCGACGCCTAGACCGAACATGGCCCGGAAAGGTCGGCGACGCGCTGGTTGAAGTCAACCGAGCGACCCGGGACACTGCGCCGAGATGAAACCCGGAATCTTCAAGGCGTACGACATCCGCGGCCTCGTTCCCGAAGAGCTCGACGCGCGCGGCGCCCTCGCGATCGGGCGAGCATTCGCCCGCCACGTCGAGAGCGGGCCCGTCGCCGTCGGCTACGACATGCGCGCCAGCGCAGCCGAGCTGCAGAGCGCATTCCTCGCGGGGCTGCGCGGCGAGGGCAGGGAGGTGATCGACATCGGCCGCGTGTCGACGCCGCTGCTCTACTTCGCCACCGCCAGCTCGCACGCCGGCGGCGGCGCGATGATCACCGCGTCGCACAATCCCGGCGGGTACAACGGCTTCAAGCTGTGCGGACGAAACGCGGTGCCGATCGGGATCGAGTCGGGGCTCGCGCGCATCCGCGACGTCGCGCTCGCGCTGGAGGCGGAGCCGGCACCGCCGACACGCGCCGGTGTCACTCCGCGCGAGGTGAAGAGCGCCTACTACGACATGCTGCTCGAGCTCTTTCCCGCGCGACCGAAGTTGCGCGCGGTGATCGACGCTGGAAACGGCATCGCGGGCGAGGCGCTGCTCGGCTTGTTTGCGCGTCTGCCGCTCGAGACGAAGCGCCTGTACTTCGAGCCCGACGGCAGCTTCCCGAACCACGAGGCGGATCCGTTGAAGGCCGAGAATCTCCACGACCTGCAGCGCGCGGTGCGGCGCGAGGGCGCGGACCTCGGCGTCGCTTTCGACGGCGATGGCGACCGCGCGGTGTTCGTCGACGAGACAGGCGAGGCGGTGCCCGCCGATCTCATGACTGCGCTCTTCTGTGAGGTGATCGTCGAGCGCAAGCTGCTCGGCGCCCGGCCCGGCATCCCGATGCTCTACGACTTGCGCTCGAGTCGCATCGTTCCCGAGACGATGCGCGCGCGCGGCGCGGAGCCGATCCGCAGTCGGGTCGGGCACGCGTTCATGAAGGCGGTCATGCGTGAGCGCGGCGCGTGCTTCGGCGGCGAGCTCTCGGGTCACTACTACTTCCGCTTCCCCGCGGGTTACATCGCCGACGACGGCGCGGCGGCGATGCTGCTCCTGCTCGAGGTGCTCGACGCGCGCGCGCGCCCCCTCTCCGAGCTGTGGCGGCCGTATCGCAAGTATCGGCAGAGCGGTGAGATCAACCGGCGCGTGGCGGACGTCGCGCGCACGTTGGCGCGGGTGCGCGCCGCGTTCCCGGACGGCGAGGCGGACGAGCTCGACGGACTCACGATCAGTCATCCGACGTGGTGGTTCAATCTGCGCCCGTCGAACACCGAGCCGCTCTTGCGCCTGAACCTCGAGGCCCCGGACGACGACTCACTCGCGCGCTACCGCGATCGGATCCTGGGGCTGATCGACGCATGAGCGCGGCGACGGCGCCGCGCGTGCTGCGCCGCGCCGCCGCGATGTTGCGCCGCGAGCGCTCGCTCTGGCCGTGGGCGCTCGTGCCGTTCGCGCTGAATCTCGCCGCGTTCGCGCTCGCCGCGGGCGTGTTCATCGCGAAGCTCGGCGCGATCGCGGCGCCGCTCGAGCGCTTTCTCACGGTGCCGGAGCCCACGGCCTGGTACGGCTACCTCGTCGCCGCGCCGCTCTGGCTGCTCGCGGCTCTGGTGCGTGCGCTGCTGCTCGCCGCGTTCGGTCTCGCGCTCTACTTCGGCTTCACCGTGGTCGGCGGAGTCATCGCGGCGCCTTTTCTCGACGTGCTGTCGGAACGGGTCGAGAGACTTGCGACCGGACGCGAGCTCGCGCAGACGCGGGGAGTCACTGCGACCCTGCGCCGCGCCGCGCGCAGCGCCGTCGAAGAGGGGAAGCGCGTCGCGTTCTTCCTCGCCGTGCAGGGCGCCCTGCTCGGGCTGGGGCTCGTACCCGGGATGCAGCCAGTCGCCGCCGTGGCGAGCCTGGCCGCGAGCGCGCTCTTCATGCCGCTCGACTACACGGGCTTCGCGCTCGATCGCCGCGGCGTGCGCTTCGCCGCGCGCCGGCGCTGGATCCTGGGGCACGCGCTCGAGATGCTCTCGTTCGGCGGCTTCGCGCTCGCGCTCTACGCCGTGCCCGGTCTCTCGTTCGTGTGTCTCCCGTGGCTCGTGACGGCGGGAACGCTACTCGCTCTCGAAGTGGGAACGCCCGGCGGTTCCGGCTAGCCGAGCGCGTTCAGTCGGGCCCGACCATCCGGAGCCAGTCGTCACTCACAGGCGTATCGGACGGTGAGAGCTCGACGGCAGCCAGGCCGTGCGCGCCCGCCGCGAAGGCGCGGGCGAGACGCGCGCCGAGGCCTGCAGCGACGAGCGACATGCGCGCGGGGTCGAGGTCCGGGTCCGCGCGCAACAGGGCGACGACCTGCGTGAGATCTGCGGCGGTCTGCAGCTCGAGGTCGGCGCGCAGGCGCGCCGCGAGCGGGTGACTCGGATCGAGCGCCAGCGCCGACAGCTTGTCACTGCGGCGCGAGCCGCAGAGCGCGAGATCGAAGGTCGCGAGCGCCGCCCGCGCGGACCACGCCGCGCGCGCGCGCTCGACGAGCTCGCCCCTGCCGACGCCATCGGGCGTACACAGAATCACGACGGGGTGACGACCGCGCCGCGCCGGCTTCCAGGTGCGGCCGTGAACCCGGTCACCGCGCGAGAGCACGGTCCAGTGTGTCTCGCTGCCGGCGTCGCGCGCGACGCCCGCGCTCACGCAGCCCTGCGCAGCGCGAGTCGCCGCGAGAGAGCGCGGAGCTCACGCGCGCCGGGGCTCGTCCCGTCGTCACTCGCGTGCACCGACTCACCGCGCAAGAGCGCGCGGAACAGGGCCGGGTCACTTGGCGGCGCCGGCGCGACCTCGACCTCGAGCTCGTGCTGCCGTCGCGCCGCAGCCGCGAGCCTCGCGGCGAGGTCCGACGCCTCGAGCGCCGTGCGCGCGCCGACGACCCAGGCCAGCACCGGCATGCGGCCGAGCGACGGCGCGACCTCGCGCAGCAAGCGCAGCGCGCGCGCGACGCCGGACGTGGAAGCGTCGACGGGGAGCAACACGCCGTCGAGCAGCACGCGCTCCGGCCGCACCAAGAACGCGGCGAGGTCCTCCGGCCGTTCGAGCAGAAGCACGGGCTCCTCGCTCGGCACCGTGGCCAGCGCCGCGGCCAGCTGCTCGGGTCCGCGCGCCTGCGCAGTGACTCGCACTCCCGGGACCACCGGCCAGAGGGTCGAAGCGGGAAATGCCGCCTCGACGCGCGCGCTGCCCGCCTCGGAGGCGAGCGCGCCGGCGAGCTCGAGTGCGAGTGCGCACCACAACAGGCGCTCGGGCCCCGCCGGCACACAGATGCGCGGCGCCGGGCCGTGCAGAGTCAGCTCTCGCTCGGGCGCTGCGTCCGCTTCGCGCTCGCGGGCCGCGCTCTGCTCGTCCTCGGGAATGAAATAGTGGAGGACGTCGCCGAGATTCTTCCGAGCCAACGCGCGTCTCCGTCCCGTCAGAACCCCTTCGGGCTCTAGCTGATGATCAGGACGGAGTTTACCCCGCCAGCCGGTCCTTCGACGCGGCGCGGGTTACTCGGATCAGGCGTCCACTCACCGTCGACGAAGTAGCGGTACTGGTACACGCCCGGGCCGAGGCGCACGACTTTCTCCCACGTGCCGCCGGGACCGAGGCGTGTCTCGACGCCTTGGTCGGGGATCCAGTTGTTGAAGTCACCCGCGAGCTGGACGTCGCGCACGTGCGGGTCCTTGAACGTGAAGACGACGCCCTTCGCGCCCGCGTTCGTGATCTCGGCGTCGGTCGGAACCGTCGGCGCGGACGCCACGGGGATCTCTTCCTCTTCCTCGCGGTCGTACAGCACCTCGAGCGCTAGCGACATGTAGTCGACGAAGCCGTACGAGCGGCGGTCGAGCTTCGCGATCGGGAGGCCGCGCTGTGCGGCTTCGCGCAAGCGGACGTTCGAGCGGATCACGGAGTCGAACACGAGATCCTTGTAGGTCTCGCGGATCTCGGCGAGCGCGCGCTTGGCGAAGCGCGTTCGGCCGTCGAACAGAGTCGGCAGGATGCGGATCTTCAGCGAGTGGCCGATGCGATCCTCGAGCAGCGCGATCGTCTCGAGCAACTTCGCGACGCCGTGCATCGAGAAGTAGCTGGTCTCGAGCGGGATGATCACTTCGGCCGCAGCGCGCAGGGCGTTGAAGGTCAGGATGCCCACGTTCGGCGGGCAGTCGATGAGCGCGAAGTCGTAGCTCTTCTCGAGCTTGCCCAGCGCGGCGGCGAGGCGCTCGGTGCGGCCGCGAGCGCCCTCGGCAGTGAGCTTCTGCTCGAGCGCCGAGAGAATCACGCCCGACGGCGCGACGTCGAGATGGTCGGCCGCGGGGACGATCACGTCGTCGAGCTTTGCACCCGTGCCCTCGGCTTCGGCGAGCACGTCGTAGAGATTCTCGTCGACCTCCTCGGGATCGACCCCCAGACCCAACGTCGCGTGGGCCTGCGGATCCATGTCGACGACGAGCACTGCGTGACCTTCCGCAGCGAGACAACCGGCGAGACTCACGACGGTGGTCGTCTTGCCGCATCCACCCTTCTGATTCATGACTGCGATGCAGCGCATTCGTGTACCTCCCCGACCTACCAGACAGCCTCGACGGAACATGCGGGGAAGACGGGGTGGAAGAGTCTCACGGCTGCGGGAACTCTAGCGGCCCGCGTGTTACACGCGGTGCAACTTCCCCAAGCGGCCGAGGCAGATCTCGGGATCTCCCTCAAGTTCCCTACCCCCCGTCGAACGCGGCGAACGTTAGCAGCAGGAGACAGCGATGGCCAATAGTGAGCGCGTCCGACCGCGCCGAGTCGGCGTGTTCGACCTCGGTTCGAACACGATCCTGCTGCTCGTCCTCGCCGCGGACGGTGCCGTGATCCGCGACGACGCGCGCATCACGCGTCTCGGACAGGGTGTCTTCGAGCGCGGCGAGCTCGCGCCGGACGCGAAGCGTCGCACCCTGGAGGCAATCACTGATTTCGCGAGGCTCGCGCGCGCGGAAGGCGTGGAGCGCTTGGTGGCCGTCGGGACGGAGGCGCTGCGCCGCGCGCGGGACGGCGACGAGTTCCTCGCGCAGCTCGTGCGCGAGGGGCTCGTCGATGGCGCGCGCCTGCTGTCCGGCGGCGAAGAGGCGGAGCTCACCGTCGAGGCTACGCGCATCGGTGTCGGGGAGCAGTGCGCCGCGCTCGCAGTGATCGACGTTGGTGGCGGCAGCACCGAGGTCGCGTGGCGCGAGACGCGCGCCGGCCCGATTCGCGGTCTGTCGTTGCCGCTCGGCAGCGTCCGCCTCACGGAGGCCTGTCTTCCGCGGCATCCGATTCCCGCAGCCGACCTCGCCGCCCTGCGCGAGCGCGTGCGGCTCGCGACCGAGCCGCTGGCGCGCGCACTGCCCGACGGCTTGCCGAGCGACGCCGCGATCGTCGCGGT